>Ga0137388_10001464_pt1 | contig 14353 bp, 13 predicted proteins | sample 15con2h14AmetaG_FD_104644 | JGI IMG/M metagenome (GOLD analysis project Ga0137388, IMG submission 104644) | Vadose zone soil microbial communities from Angelo Coast Range Reserve, California, USA - 15con2h1.4A metaG | ecosystem: Environmental > Terrestrial > Soil > Vadose zone > Saprolite...
GACCCGCTGGCTTCCACGTTATCTTTTCAATTTTCTTCTCTGCGAGCTCCGTGCCCTCTGGGAACTCTATGTTAAATCGTATTCTTCTTATTTCTTTGGAAAGTCCGGATCCGCTTTTACTTCATTGATCTGCTTGGTGTGCCTTTCGCTGTGCGCCGCAATGAGCAGAACGAATTCATACCCATCCAGCTTCCCCAGCGGGCTGTCTGCCACATGATCGCGCATGCCGGTTGCCGTTTTCAGAAAATCTTCCGTCGTCGCGCGGCTCTCCACAAAATGCTTGATCGAGCCGTCCGGTGACTCGAAGCGATTCGTCGGTACCAGCGGCTCCGGTGCTTGTATCTTGTTCGTGCGGTCGGGAACCATCGCTAGCACGGCCTCGTCAGTCTTTTTCACGTCACGGCCCGGCTCCCCCGCAGGCGACATCATCACCTTTTCCTTCACCAAGCCACGGATAAAATCTTCCGCCGCCGCGATGTGCTCCATCACCTGCGCCACCGACCAGCGGTCCGGTGCCGACTTGAAGTTCCACTGCGCTTCCGACAACCCTTTCGTCGCTTCCAGAACATTCTTTTTCGTCGTTTCAAGATACTGTAGGGCCTTGTCCTTCTCCGCCTGCGTCACTTCTTGTGCCGATGCAGCCGTTGCCCCCGCAATCAAAAGCAACGCGATCAACACCCCTGCCAGGGACTTGGTTCTCATCTTTTTTCTCTCCTTGTCTTATGCGACCGCCGAGCGGCCGGCTTTCTTATCTTCAATTGGCGAAACGGGGATTCGCAGCATACCACATCATCTGCCTTCCGTGCTCGGCGGGAGGGCCATTCAGGCCATTCAAGGTGCCAAATGGAAGCGATCATCCATTCCAACAGCCCTGATCTCAAGACTTACAGGATTAGCCTTGAGCTCTGCAGTAGGGTCGCGAATCGCTGATCGCTTGAGTAGAAGAGGAATGAGCGCCGCGTTCCGTGTGGGTTCGGGTGACGCGGCGCTCCAGGGGATTCTGGCTGGTTGCTTGCAGTTAGACTGTGGAACTACAGGTGGTAGGAACTGTTTGGCGAATCTAGCTCGCATCGCTGCGCTGACCGTCGTCCGCCTGAATCTCCTCGAATTCTCCATATCCTTAGATCGGTTGCGACGGTCAGCTCGGAGGTTTCACGCCCCGGTTGGCCTCTCGTGGCCTGGCCTCGTTGATTCCTCGATCTCTTTTCTTACCGCCCGGTTTGTTAAAGGCAGGGCGAATGCCAAAGAACGAACGGCGCAGTCTGCGCATTTTCAACGGCTTAGAAATTGCCGGGAGTTCACCTACTGCTTCATGGCGGGAACTGGTTCAGGTTGTAACACTACCGAACTTGCGAGCGAATCGGCCCCGTAGCACCCCGGGGAATTATCGAACCCGGAAGTCTGAAGGCCGAGGTAATAACCTCCCGGCGAAACATCCACGTCGTCTCGGGTCAGCATCAGAAAATTCACCCCCCCGCTGGCGTGAACTTGAACGAGGCGGATTGTGACGATTGCGCTCTCATCATCCCAGACCTCAACACTGGCTGAATTGGCGCACGGCTTTGGGCCAGCTCAAGGAAGTCAGTTGCCGGGTGGCGCTGCTGAAGTTGCATCGCCGCGGCCTCCTGCGACTGCCGCAGGTCGATCAGCGCTCGATTCCTCGGTCCCGACGGGTTCGCAGCGAGCCGCAGAGACTGGAGCCCGCCTCGGTCGAGTCCTCCCTGGAGGCCTTACAGCCGGTCCGTTTGGTGCGGATCGACAACGCCGACAGTCCCCTCTAGCAAATCTGGAACGAGTTGATGAACCAGTATCACTACCTGGGCGCAGGGCCGTTGTGCGGAGCGCAGATCCGTTATCTGATTCGCAGCGGCGCGGGGGAGTGGCTGGGCGGGCTGGCCTTCAGCGCCGCGGCCTGGCGTGTCGAGGCGCGCGACCGCTGGATTGGCTGGCACGAGGAAGCGCGCCGCGAACATCTGCAGGAAGTGATTGCCAACAGCCGGTTTTTGATTTGGCCCTCCGTGCGCGTGCCCAATCTAGCTTCGCATGCCTTGGGTTTGGCGTTGCGGCAAGTGGGCAGCGACTGGTGCGAGCGTTATGGCTATGAGCCCCTGTTGGTGGAAACGTTTGTCGATGCGGAGCGCTTTGCCGGGACTTGCTATCAGGCCGCCAACTGGGAGCTGGTCGGCGTGACCCAAGGTCGCGGCCGCCAAGACACCAAACACCAGAGCGCGCAGCCCGTCAAGAAAGTTTGGGTGTATCCTTTGCACGCGCAGGCGCGCGAGCGGCTGCGTGGAGGTGCGCCTGCGCCGACCAATCCTTCTCCAGCCGATTGGGCCGAGCAGGAATTCGGCGGGGCGCTGTTGGGCGATGAGCGTCTGAAGCGCCGGCTGCTGGTCCTGGCGCGGGATTTTTACGCTCGTCCTCAAGCCAGCATGCCCGAAGCCTGTCAGAGCCGGAGCAAGACCAAAGCAGCTTACCGTTTCTTTGATCATCCCGAGACGCAGATGGACGTTTTGCTCGAACCGCATTATAAAGCGACGCAGCAGCGTGTCGCTGCCGAGAAGGTGGTGCTGGCGGTACAGGACACCACCAGCCTGAACTACAGCACTCATCCGGCCACGGAGAACCTGGGGCCGATTGGCTCGCAACCAGAAGGGATCATCGGTCTGCTGGTGCATTCGACGATGGCCTTCAATCTCGAGGGCACGCCGCTGTGCTTGCTGGAGGTGCAGTGGTGGGCGCGAGATGCCGCCGCCTTCGGGCAAAGGCACGAACGCAAGCAGCGTCCCATCGAAGAAAAGGAGAGCTCGAAATGGCTGAAGAGTTTCCGGCGCGTGGCCGAGGTGCAGCGGAGTAGCCCGGCTACGCGACTGGTCAGTGTCGGGGACCGCGAGTAGGACCTCTACGAACTGTTCCAGGAAGCCTTGAGGGATGCGCAGGGGCCGTGGCTGTTGATTCGAGCCGAGCAAGACCGGCGGCTCGCCGAGGACCAAGAACACCTGGAGAGTTGGGTGGCACAGCAACCGGTGGCGGGCATTCAGGAGATTCAGGTTCCGCGGCACGGCGCGCAACGGGCGCGGGTGGCGCGCTTGGAGGTGCGTTTTGCACGGGTCAGCTTGCAACCGCCGAAGAACAAGAAATCACTGGGTACGCTGACACTGTGGGCGGTGCTGGCCCAAGAAGTGGAAGCGCCGTCGGGGATCGCACCCGTGCGCTGGATGTTGCTGACCACTTGCCCGGTGGAGAGCTTCGAGGCCGCTTGCGAGAAGCTGCGCTGGTACACCTTGCGCTGGGGAATTGAAGTTTATCATCGTACCTTGAAAAGTGGCTGCCAGATCGAGCAGCGACAACTGGGTGCCGCCGACCGCATCGAAGCCTGCTTGGCGATTGATCTGGTGGTGGCCTGGCGCATTTTCCACTTGGCCAAGCTGGGCCGAGAAATCCCTGATGTGCCCTGCACGGTCTACTTCGAGGATGCGGAATGGAAAGCGCTGGTCGCCTACATCACCCGGAACCCAATGCCTCCCGCCCAGCCACCCTCGCTGCGAGAAGCAATGCGGATGGTCGCTACGCTCGGTGGTTTTCTCGGGCGCAAAGCCGACGGCGAGCCGGGAACGAAAAGCTTGTGGCTCGGCTTGCAGCACCTCGACGTCATGACCGCTATGTGGAAAATACTCGAGCATCCGCCTCACTCGCCCCCTGTGTCCAGCCGAAGATATGGGTAAAGATCAGGCAAGAGAGGGGGGAAGATCCGTCAGAAGTGGCTCTGGAGCAGGTAATAAGTGGCGAAGGCCTTGATCGGGGCGTAGACGTAACGGAAAGCGACGATCGCCAGCAGGAGGCCGACCATGGCATAACTATTCCCTCGCAGCCAGTCCAAATAGCGCTGGGAACGAGTCTCGCCCATGAACAGCATGATGGCCGTGCTGCCGACGAGCGGGGGAACCGGCAGCAAATTAAACGTGCCGAGAAGCAAATTGAGTGAGAAGAAAGCGCCGAGCACACTGCTCGCAAAGTCCGGTTTGCCCGTGACGTGGTCTTGCAGCCACCCCTGAGACCAGCCCAGCCGCAGCGCGACGGCCGCGATCAGCATCAGCGTGTAGTTCGTGGCCGGGCCGGCCAGAGCCATCCAGGCGGCCCGGCGGGGATGCCGCCGCTCCCACTCGGGATTGTACGGCGCGCTGGCCCACCCGATAATCGACCCGTTAATGATCAGCGAGAGGATGGGAATCACCACCATGCCCCACGGTTCTCTCTGGATGTGCGGGATCGGATTGAGCGATACCTGTCCGCCCGCAAATGCGGTGTCGTCCCCGCCGATTTTGGCGGCCAGCGCGTGCGCTGCTTCGTGGCAAGTGGTGGAGAAGAGAAACGCGACGTACCAAATAAAACCCAGCGCGAGCAGTTCCGGTGAGAGATCGGGCATGAAGTGACTCTTCGTTTCCTCAGCGCCAGTAGCGTAGATGGCCCCGCGCTCGTTTGCAAGGGAGGGCCGCGATGGGTTTTATCCATCGAGGCTTTTTTCCGGCCGCACCCTGTAGCTCAGAGGCTTTAGCCCCTGAGGCTCTTCTCTGCGCTCCCGCGTCGGTCGGTGATGCTGAGTAAGGCACGCTGAATTGACTGCTTGAGAATTCACGAATAGAGTAGCGTCAACGATGACCACCCATTTCCACACCAAGCCGGAAATGGTCCAGCTCACCGAGTGGGGCGCTGCACGCGTTCCTCAAGGAAGCGCCTGGATGATCTTTGACGTGGACTCGGTTGCACCAAGCTGCACCCACCCCGGCGCATGGGTTGTTCATGTTCGTGACTATCGTTATGGCGCCGACCCCGCAGGACTCTTGGGCCGCAATTACCAAATATGGTCGCTAGCTCCCGGTGACTACGAAGCAGTTTGAGGCCGCCGCACGCAGCGGTGCAGCATCACGGACGCGCACAAATCACCAGTCACGTTCTTCTCCTTTAAACTTTCAACTTTCCACCTTCCTCTCCGCCCACCGCGCCTTATTGCTCCATTTTCGCACCCAGAGTATCCTCTCCCTTCTTGTGGAGGACTTGGATGCGAATCGGTGCGGCAGGGAAGTGGTTCATCGCTGGAATTATCTTCGCAACTATTTTTTGTACTTCGGCGAAAGCGCAGCAAGGGGATCAAAAATTCTTTTCCGAAATGCGCTGGCGCTGCATTGGTCCATTCCGCGGTGGCCGCACCGTGGCCATCTCCGGCGTGCCGCACCAGCCCAACGTCTTCTACATGGCCGCCGTCAACGGCGGCGTCTGGAAGACCACTGATTTCGGAAACACTTGGAATCCGATTTTCGACGACCAGCCCACCGGCTCCATCGGCGCGCTTGCCGTTGCTCCTTCCGATCCGAACATTATTTACGCCGGCAGCGGCGAAGGATTGCAGCGCCCGGATCTTGCGACCGGTGATGGCGTCTACAAATCCACCGACGCCGGAAAATCCTGGACGCATTTGCAAAACCTCCGCGACGCTCAACAAATCACGGCGATTCTCGTCGAACCGAAAGATCCCAATCGCGTTTTCGTCGCCGCTGAAGGGCATCCTTACGGCCCGAACGCCGAGCGCGGCGTTTTCCGCTCCACCGACGGTGGCCAATCCTTCCAGAAAGTTCTCTACAAGGACGAAAACATCGGCGCCGCCGACCTCGCTTTTGATCCCACAAATCCGCAAACAATCTACGCCGTATTGTGGGCCGCGCGTGTTGCGCCATGGGAGATTCGCAGCGGCGAATCCTTCATCAGCGCCGGCAGCGGCATTTACAAATCCAGCGATGGCGGAAGCAACTGGCGTCCGCTCACCACTGGGCTTCCGGGAGCGGGCGACGGCATTGGCCGCATCGGAATTGCCGTCTCGCAAAGCGAGCCGAACCGCCTCTATGCCACCGTGGAGGCCAAGAAAAATGCCGGCGTCTACCGTTCCGATGATTCCGGCGAATCGTGGAAACAGGTAAACGCCGACCGCCGCATCGGTGGCCGCGGCCCGGGCGCGGCGGGCATCGCCGTCACGCCGGACAATCCGGAAGTCATCTACGTCGCGAACACCACGACGTGGAAATCAACGGACGGCGGAAAGACTTTTGTTGGCTTCAAAGGCGCGCCCGGCGGCGACGATTACCAGCGCCTTTGGATCAGCACGGAAAATCCGCAGATTATCGCGCTCAGCTCCGACCAGGGCGCGGTCATCAGCGTGAACGGCGGCACGACGTGGAGCAGTTGGTACAATCAGCCAACGGCCCAGTTCTATCACGTCACTACCGACAATCGTTTTCCCTACTGGGTTTACGGTTCGCAGCAAGAAAGCGGCTCTGCCGCTACGCAGAGCCGCAGCGATTATGGCGAAATCACGTTTCGCGATTGGCATCTCATCGGAATTTTCGAGTATGGATACATCGCCGTCGATCCGCTCGATCCGAACATTCTGTATGGCGACTGGCTCACGCGATCAAAACAAGATATCGGCGAGTACGCGAAAGTTACGCCGGAGCCCATTCGCCGCGGCGAGTATCGTTATGCGCGCACGCTGCCGGTTGTTTTTTCGCCGCTCGAACCGCACACGCTTTATTTCGCGACGAACGTGCTGTTCAAAACGACGGATGCGGGAAACAGCTGGCAGGTCATCAGTCCGGATCTCACGCGCGAATCCTACGAGATCCCCGCGAACCTCGGTGTTTTCGCCGCGAGCGATCCGGAAAAAGGGAAGCATCGCGGCGTAATTTATGCCGTCGCTCCTTCCTTCAAGGAAGCAAACACGATCTGGGCGGGCACCGACGACGGATTAATTCAGATCACGCGAGACGGCGGCAAGTCCTGGCAGAATGTTACGCCGCCGCAGCTCAAGCCGTGGAGCAAAGTTTCCATCATCGAAGCTTCGCACTTCGATGCGGGCACGGCGTACGCGGCGATCAATTCGTTCCGGCTCGACGATTTACGGGCACACATTTACCGCACGCGCGATTTCGGCAAATCGTGGTTGGAAATTGCTCATGGGATTTCTGACGGCGGTGCCAGCAACGTGGTGCGCGAAGATCCGGTTCGCAAGGGTTTGCTCTACGCGGGAACGGAAGGCTCCGTCTACGTTTCGTTTAACGATGGAGACGATTGGCAGCCGCTACAGCTCAATCTGCCGCACACGTCCATGCGCGATCTCGCGATTCATGGCGACGATCTCATTGTCGCCACGCACGGTCGCTCTTTCTGGATTCTCGATGACCTCACGCCGCTGCGGCAAATGAACGCCGAGATCGCGAAAGAAAGCGCGCATCTTTTCGAACCGCAAGAAGCGACTCGTTTCCGATGGAATCGCAATCCGGACACGCCGCTTCCACCCGAATTCCCCGCCGGAAAAAATCCTCCCGATGGCGCCATCATCGATTACTACCTGGCTGCGGCGACCGGCAAGTCTGTGACACTGGAAATCCTGAACGACCAGCAGCAGCTCGTCCGGAGATATGCGAGCACGGATAAATCGGATCTGCTGGAGAAAATCGCAGGTGCACATCCCATTCCGATGTATTGGGTTCGCCCGACGCAGATTCTTTCCGCGGGTGCGGGGATGCACCGTTTTGTCTGGGACCTGCACTGCGCGCCGCCGGATTCTCTGGGGCATGAGTTTCCAATTTCCGCAATCGTTCAAGACACGCCCAAATATCCGCTAGGAGCGTGGGCCCTTCCCGGCAACTACACAGCAAAACTAACAGTTGATGGGAGAAGCTATTCTCAGCCATTCGTCGTGAAGATGGACCCGCGCATCAAGACTCCGCCTGCGGATCTTCGCAAGCAGTTTGAAATGCAGAGCGGCTCGGTCGAAGGCATGAATGAAAGCTTTGGAGCGCTCTCGCAAGTTCGATCGGTGCGCGCGCAATTGAAGGAACGCGCTGCGAAAGCAGGGAAGGGCCCGCTTGCCGATGCGATCGCGGCTCTCGATAAACAAGCGGCGGAGTTGGAAGGAGCAGCGCAGAGCAATTTCTTTGGTTTACCTCCGGGCGCGAAGCAACCGGAGAATTTTTCCAGCTTGAACCAGCATTTCGGCGGCATTTTGTCGGTTGCGGACAGCGCGGATGCCGCGCCAACAACGCAAGCCACCGCAGTTTACAAGGAACTGGAGGACGCCCTAGGAAAGTTAAATGCGCGCTGGACGAAAATCCGGCAGCAGGATATTGCGGCAGTCAACGCCGAACTCAAGAAAGCGGGACTCGCTCCGGTCGATCCGAACAGAACGCCGGATGCCGCTCCTTCCGCCGATGCAGATGAAGACGACGAGCCATAAGCAATAATAAGGAGGGGCCAAGGAGTAACAAGGACGAAAAAGAGACCATGGTCCGACCATGGAATGACTATGGGTTGACTATGGTCAATAATTGTCGTATGGTGGTGATGGAGAACCAAACCATGAAAGAAATTGCCATCTCTAAATTCAAAGCCACTTGTCTGGCGGTCCTCGAGCGCGTGCGGAAGACAGGGGAACCAATTCTTGTAACACGCTTCGGCCACCCCGTGGCGGAAATCACTCCGGCCCAGGCCGTCAAAAAAATTCGCCTGGGGGGCGGGGCCGGTACAGCCGTCATCCTAGGCGATATCGTCGGCCCGATTGGGGACATATCGGAGTGGGAAGCGGCGCAAGATCCAGATGCAGACCATGCAGAGAAGACCGGCAACTCGGAATGAAACTGCTGCTGGACACGCACATCTGGATCTGGAGCTACCTCGAACCGCACAAAATAAGTTCCGAGGTGAGTCGCGAATTGACCAATCCAAGGAACGATCGCTTTCTATCCGCGGTAAGCGTTTGGGAGGCGATCGTTCTTCTCGAGAAAAAGAGAATTCAGTTCAAAAGAGATTTTGGCGAGTGGTTGAGGGAATCGAAAGAGGAACTGAATCTGAATGAAGTTCCCGTCAGCTGGGAAGTGGCGCACGAACTGCGGTTCACGATGCTGGGATATCGCGATCCGGCGGACCGATTTCTGGTGGCGACGGCGAAGGTATATGATTTGAGGCTCGTGACGGCGGACGAGCGACTGCTAGGCGTTCCTGGAATTCAAGTGCTGCCCAATCGCTGAGTTTCCCGCATTCAGAGGAGTTTCTGAGGAGAATGTTTCCCGGAAGAAATCATATCCTTCACGTTGCCGCCGGCACTCTGCTTGGATTGTGTGCGATCGGTCTATCCCCTGCGCAGGAGACTTCCTCTTCGGAGTTTTCGGAGATGAAATGGCGGATGATTGGGCCATTTCGCGCCGGAAAGGTGAACGCCGTGGCGGGCGTGCCGGGAAATCCGGCGGTCTATTATTTTGCGGCGGATGGCGGGGGCGTGTGGAAAACGACGGACGGAGGGACGGTGTGGAAGCCAATTTTCGACAAGGAGCCGGTCGCTTCGATTGGAGCGATGGCGCTGGCGCCTTCGAGTCCGAACATCATTTACGTTGGAACGGGCGTGAATACGATTTTTGCCGACAGCAGCTATGGAGAGGGAGTTTACAAGTCGCTTGACGGCGGAGAGAACTGGCAGCACGCCGGACTGGAAGACACGCGACATATAGGAAGAATCCTGGTCGATCCACACAATCCGGATATCGTCCTGGTTGCGGCGATGGGCCACAGTTCTGGGCCCAACGAAGAGCGCGGAGTTTTCCGTTCGGCGGACGGCGGGCGGACATGGAAGAAAGTCCTGTACAAAGACAATGTTACTGCGGCTGTGGATCTCTGTTTTGAGCCGGGAAATCCGCGAGTGGTGTATGCGACGCTGTGGCACGGGATTCGAAAGCCGGGACAGAAGGGGACTTCGTTTGGGCCCGGCAGCGGGCTTTACAAATCAACGGACGAAGGCATGACGTGGACGCAAATCACTGGGCGCGGACTTCCCGAAACAGACTGGGGGCGAGCGGGAGTTGCGGTTGCGCCGGGAAACCACGGACAACGCGTGTATGTAATTGTGGAGGCGAAAGAGAAAAAAGGCGGGCTGTTCCGGTCGGACGACGCGGGAGCGACGTGGAAAAAGGCGACGGAGGATCAGCGGATCAGCGGGTCTTGGTACATTAGCGAGATTTTCGTGGATCCGAAGAACGCCGATATTGTATATGTGCCTTCGCAGAACTTGTACCGTTCGAATGACGGCGGTCATACGTTCACCGCCATCAAAGGCGCCCCGGGGGGAGACGACTACCACACGGTGTGGATCGATCCGACGAATACACAGCGAATCATGCTGGGAGTGGACCAAGGAGCGACGATCAGCCTGAACGGCGGGGAATCGTGGAGCACCTGGTACAACCAACCAACGGGAGAATTCTACCGGGTCGCAACGGATCACCGGTTTCCCTACTGGGTGTATGGGCCACAGCAGGACAGCGGAACCGCGGGAATCGCGAGCCGCGGAAACAATGGACAGATCACGGAGCGCGACTGGTATCCAGTTGGGCCAGGCGAAAGCGGATACACGATTCCCGATCCGCTGGACCCGGACGTGGTGTACAACGCGGGACCCGGCGGGAGCGTGGTGCGATTGTCGAAAACGACGGGGCAAGTGCGCGACATTTCGCCCGCTGCGGTTTCGTTTGGAAGCAAATACCGGTTTAACTGGACCATTCCAATGGTTTTTTCGCCGCAGGACCCGCATCTGCTGTATCTCGGGACGCAGTTTTTGCTGAAGACGAGCGATGGGGGAACGAGTTGGGAAACGGTGAGCGAAGATCTGACGCGCGTGCGGCCGGATGAGAAGGATTCGAAGCAGGCGCGAGGGACGATTCTGACGATCGCTCCTTCCGAGGTGAAAGAAGGAGTGATGTGGGTGGGAACAGACGACGGAAACATTCAATTGACGAAAGATGAGGGCAAGAGCTGGCAAAACGTCACCCCGCCCAACGTGTCCGAGTGGAGCACGGTGAATATCGTGGAAGCATCGCATTTCGACGCGGGAACGGCGTACGCCGCCGTGAATCGCAACAATCACGACGATTTGCATCCGCATATTTTCCGGACGCGTAATTTTGGGCAAACCTGGCAGGAGACGGTAATTGGGATCCGCGAGAGAGATTTCGTTCGAACGGTGCGGGAAGATCCGGTGCGCAAGGGACTGTTGTACGCGGGGACGGAGATGGGCGTCTACGTTTCTTTTGATGACGGGGAGCACTGGCAATCGCTACGGCTGAATATGCCGGTGGTGGCGATTCATGACCTGGCCATCGAGCAGGACGATTTGATCGCGGCGACCTATGGACGGGCGTTCTGGATCCTGGACGACGTTACGCCGCTGCGGCAACTGGATGGACGGAGCGGGACGGCGAGAGCGCGTCTCTTTGCGCCACGAACGGCGATTCGAGTGCGCCGCGACGTGAATCAGGACACGCCGCTGCCTCCCGAGGTTCCCGCGGGAAAAAATCCGCCGGATGGGGCGGTGCTGAACTATTTTCTGCCTGCAAAACCGGCGACGGACATTCAACTGGAAATCCGCGACGCCGATGGGAGGCTGGTGCACAGTTATTCCAGCGCGCCGCCGCCGAAGGAGCCAGAAGCAGTTCCTTTTGTTGCAGAGTATTGGATCGCGCATCCGCAACCGCTTTCGAAAGAAGCGGGAATGCACCGTTTTGTTTGGAATCTGCGCTACTCCGATCCGCGCGCCATGCACCCGCAGTCTCCGTACAATTATCCGATCGCCGCGATCGTGGGATCCACGCCGCTACCTCCGCAGGGACCACTGGTGCTGCCGGGGAAGTATGAGGCGCGGCTGATAACAGAAGGGCAAGGGATTCGTCAGGCTCTGGAAGTCAAAATGGATCTGCGGGTGGCGGCGGCGCGCAACGAATTGCAGAGTTCACTGGAGCTGCAACTGAAAATCTCCGCGTTGCTGGGGAAAAACTTTGACGGCTACCAGCAGACGAAAGAGTTGCGCGCGCGGCTGGCCGAGCTGATGAGGCGTCCGAAAGAAGACCCCGTTGCAGTTGCGGCCAGCGCGCTGGACGCGAAAGTCGCAGCGCTTGCCGGGGAAGCCACAGCGATCCTGGAGACGCCCAAGACGGCCAGTTTCATGGCGGTGAACGATACGTTGACCGCGCTGATGGCACTGGTGGATGGCGCGGACTTCGCGCCCTCGGAAGAATCGTTCGCGGCCTACCGGCGGATTTGCAAGGGTTTGAACGAGGCTCTTGTGGCCTGGCAGGAACTGAAGAACAAAGATGCGGCGGCGCTGAACACCTTGCTGGGAAAAAGCAATCTGACGGAACTGCCCAGCGTTTCCGACCTGGCTGGCGATGCGGCTTGCGGAAACTAATCCGCTTTTCTCACGAAAGATCTTACGTGCAGTACAGAAGCATATCAAAACCGCTCAAGTGGGCATGGTGTTGCCGAGCAGGGGCGCAGCATGCTGCGCCCCTACTTTGCGGCTGGAGCCTGCTGGAGTTGCGACAGATCCGCGAGGACTTCGGCACTGTGTTTTTCGGCGTTCACGCTTAGATAAACTCTGCGGACGACGCCATCGGGATCAATGAGAAAGGTGTGACGCGCGGAAAGTTTGGCGACACCTAAATTTACCAGCGAGTCGTAAGCGGAAGAAACCTGATAGTTTGTATCCGCGAGCAGCCTGAAACCGAGGCCTTCCTTGGCGCAGAACTTCTGGTGGGTGGCTTCGTCCTGCACGCTTACGCCAATGATGATCGCGTTGCTCCGTTCATATTGCTCACGGTCACGCTGGAAATTGTGGGCTTCCTTGGTGCACCCGCTGGTGAAATCCTTGGGATAGAAATACAGCACGACCCATTTGCCGCGGAGATCGTGCAGGCTGAGCGATTTGCCATCCTGAGAATTCAGTGTAAAGTCCGGCGCGGGCGTCCCCAATGAAGGCGCCTTCCCCCCGGTACGCATGGCGCGAACGACAAAGACTCCAACGAGCAGAACGATAACGGCTAGGCAGATTCCAATCATTTTCATCTCACACACTCACCGCTAGTTTTGAATCGGGCGCGTTCCAAAGCTTACTATTCTTTTTGGCTGAACAGACCGAAGCCCAAACGAAACTGAATGGTATTGATGCCGGGATTGGGCGTTGCAAGTCCCGCGTTCGAAATGTGCATGAAGCGGACTTCCGTGCTGAGGTTGCGCTTGCTACGGAGGAAATGCAGACCGAGAGCGGCGCTGGTCGTGAAATTGATGTGGGATGTTCGTTCGGGCACGTTTGTGTTGGTAAAGAGTGTGCCGCCGCCAAGTTCGAGATAGGGAACCACGCTGCTGTGCGTGTCCAGCGCCCACTTGAAAGCGAAAGGGTTTATGCCAACGCCGTAGGCTGTGTTCGTTTTCTGAACAACCAGGAAGACCGGGACGGCATCCACGGAATATTCCAAGCGGCCGCGCAGGAAACCGGGGCCGTGGGGAGCGGTCAGGATCAGGCCGTAACGGAATCCCACGTTCCAGACGCTGTCACCGGACTGGGTGCCATTGATTCCGTGGCCCGCCCCGGTCCAAATCTGCAATTCATGGCCCCCCTCGACAGGGCCTGCTTGCGCGCGAACTGCCAGGGCATCTAGGAATGCGGCAAAGACGAGGGCTATGAAGATTCTTCGCACCGCGGCGTCTCCTTCAGGCTCTTTTGATTCTAGCCACCGGAGCCTTGGTGCAGAGAAGATATAGAAAATTCTGGAGAAAGGCGAATCTCTTCTAGTTCATTTGAGGTCAGTGCGGACGATGTGGATGACATTGCCGGGGGCTGCTTCCGAGGACTTGGAGGGGCGGGGCATGTGGTTGCGGACGCGGGCTTTCCGGTAAATAGCGGTACAGCGAAACTTCTTGGCAGAAGGACTAAAGTCTGCTAACTAAGTGCTGCTGATTTCGCCCGAATAATAAAAGATTCGTCGTTTCGGTGCCTTCCGTTTGGTGTAATGTCACTTATCGTTGGGTTCTGGGGGAGTTCATGAAAGTAGACTTGCGGCTGACTCCATTGCGGGAGTTCTCCGGGGTTGTCCGTCTTTTTCTTCCCGTATCGGCGGCCATCGTGTTCTTTTCCATTGCCGCCAGCGCACAAACTGTTGATGAGGTCATCGCCAAGAATATTCAAGCGCATGGCGGACTCGACAAGCTGAAGTCCGTGCGCAGCATCCGCACCAGCGCAAAGTTCAGCCAAGGTTCCTTTCGCGCGGAATTTCGCCAGGAAAACAAGCGCGCCGACAGGGTTCGAGAAGAATTGATCATCCAGGGTCTCGCCCAGGTGCAGGCCTACGATGGCAAGACAGGATGGCAGATTTCACCTTTCGGCGGGCGCAAAGATCCCGAGCTGCTCTCCCAGGACGACCTGAAAAGCCTGGTCGTGGACGCGGATATCGATGGGCCGCTTGTGGAGTACAAAGAGAAGGGC
>Ga0137388_10001465_pt1 | contig 14349 bp, 10 predicted proteins | sample 15con2h14AmetaG_FD_104644 | JGI IMG/M metagenome (GOLD analysis project Ga0137388, IMG submission 104644) | Vadose zone soil microbial communities from Angelo Coast Range Reserve, California, USA - 15con2h1.4A metaG | ecosystem: Environmental > Terrestrial > Soil > Vadose zone > Saprolite...
CTCGCGCAGGATGGCGGGATCACGCGGGCGCAACCGCTGGAGCGCCTCGAGCTGGGCCAGCGATTTCGCCGGGGCCCCGGTGGCTTCGTAGAGCTCGGCGAGGGCGAGGCGGGCGGTCACGTTCGCGGCGGCCTCGGGCTTGTCGCCTCCCAAAGCGACCGCCGCTTCATATTCAACGATGGCATCCCCCGGCCGCCCAAGGTCGGCGAGAAGCTTCCCGGCCTTGAGCCGGGCGTCGATCTTGGCCCCGGGGGTCGCGGCCAGGAATCGCCGCCACACGCCGAGCCCGTCGTCCAGGCGCCGCGCCTCCGCCGCGAGGCCGAGATAGCGAAGAGCCAGCGTCTCGTCGGCCGGCTGCCGATCGACCAGGGGACGGAGGAGCCTGAGGGCGAGGTCCGCGCGGCCGAGGCCCGTCGCTGTCTCTATGGCTTCCCGTCGCAGCGACGCGTCGTCCGGCCGTCGCGACAGGAGCCGCTCGGCCAGCCGCACGAAATCGGCGGGGCGGTTCTGGAAGCGATAGAGCTCGGCGAGCCTGAGGGCGGAGGCCTCCGGAAGACTGCCCGCGCGATCCAGCCCCTCGTACACGCCGATGGCTTCGGCCTCCTTGCCCGTCCATTCGTAGAGCTGGGCGAGCCTCAGCGCCGGCTCGGGGGCGCCCGGCTCGCGCTCGAGGAGGGCGCGCTGGCGTGGGATCGCCTCGGGCACGCGGTTGGCGGCCACGAGCGCGTCCGCGGCCCGGCGAGCGTAGCGATGATCGTCGGGATACAGCCGAGCGAGCCGGTCGAGAACCGCCACCGCCTTGTCCGTATCCCCTGCCGCGCTCGCGGCCGCGATCACACGCTCGGCGAGGGCCCGGTCACCCGGGCGGGCCGCCGAGGCCCGCTCGAGAAGCGCAGCCGCTCGGCCGGGCTGATTGGTCCACTCGTAGAGCTGGGCCAGGGTCATCTCGAGGCTGGCCCGCCCCGGCTCGATCTCGAGGGCGCGCTCGTAGACGCCGATGGCCTCGCGCCCGCGGTCCTGGGCGACGAGGAGGCCCCCGAGGGCGATCAGGGCCTCGGGGTCCCGCGGCCGGAGGGCCACCAGCTCGCGCTGGATCTCGATGGCGCGCGGGATGTCACCGGCCCCGTGGTAGATCTCGACGAGCCGGCGCCGCGCCGCTTCGTCCCGCGGATCGCTCTCGCGGGCACGCTCGAGAAGGGCCAGCTCCTCGACGGGCGCGGCGCCGCCCGGCTCGGGGAGGAGACGCGCGCGCGCCGCGGCGTCCTTGGGCCGCAGGCGGGCCACGATACGCCAGCGGTCGAGCGCCTGCTTCTCGTCGCCCAGCGAATCGTAGACCTCGGCGAGGAGGCGCTGGCCGTCGGCATCCGAGGGGCGACGCTCCGCGTAGGCGACGAGCGCCGGCAAGACCTCGCTCTGCCGGCCGAGCACGCGCGCCGAAACCACGAGATCCTCGAGAGTGTCGCGCACCGTCGGCCCCAGCCTCAGGATCTGGTGGAGGGAGATGACCATGCGGTCGTACTGACCCAGCCATTGCGAGAGACCGAGGACGCGCATGAGCCTCGGCTGGTCCTCGGCCTCGCCCGTGGGCGGCATCTGCGCGAGGACGCGCAGGGCACTCTCGGGGTCGCGGTTCCACTCGTAGACGTCGGCGAGGAGCCGGCGTGCGTCGCGATGGCCCGGGAAGCGGCGAGCCACCGTCTCGAGCGCCGCGATCTGCCGGTCGGGATCTCCGAGCGCATCGTAGACGGCGGCCAGTCCGAGCCAGGTCTGGGGATCGGACGGGTCGCGTCGCAGCTGCTCCACGAAGGTCTCGCGCGCGAGGGCATATTCGCGCCGCGAGAGGTAGGCCCACCCGAGATCGGTTCGTGACGGCGTGACGAGGGCGAGCAGGAGCAGGACTCCGGCCACGCACGACCAGACCTTCCACCGGTTGAGATTCATGGGCGGTTGAGGTTCACAGGACGCGCACCTGGACCTCGGGGCCGTCGCCGAGCGTGAGGGCGAGGATGCCCTCAGTTGAGACGCGGGCCCGCACGTGGCGCGTGCCCTCGCTCCCGCTGATCTCGACCTGCGTCTCCTCCCCCGCCCGCAGTCCCCCGATCTCGGCAGACTTGGCGCCTATGCCTTCGAGCTTGAAGCTCCAGTCTCTTCCCTGGCGCTGCCAGCGGGAGACGCGATGGCTCGCCCCCGCCAGGTAGGGGCCGGGGCCTGGCGTCGCCGAGGGCACGATGAAGGCCTCGCCGGGTCCCTCGAGATGGACATAGAGCGAGCCCTGGTGGCGGGTGAACCCCAGCACGCCGCGCGAGCGCGTCATGTCCACCGCTGCGTGGCCCGCGTCGGACCGCCCAGCGTCGAACCGACCCGCGTCGAACCGACCCGCGTCGAACCGAATAGTCCGGAGCGCGCCATGGTCCCACACCCGGTACCCCGCCCCCGCGCGCGCGACGCGGGCCGTGCGGAAACCCTCGACCATGGCCAGGTACTCGCTGGTGAAGACCGGGGCCACCGGCTGTCGTCTCGCCCAGTCGTAGACGACACGCAACGCAGCCAGCGAAGCCACGCGCTCTCCCGAGTAGAAGTGATAGTAGACGTTGACGGGGCTGACCCGGCGCGGACTCTCCGTGCTCTTGAACGTCTCCACGACATGGCGAAAGCCGTAGAAGGGCCCCGCCCAGAGGTTCGTGTAGAGGTTCTCGTTGGCCGCCGAGGTATAGCTTTGCCAGTACCGCCCGACCGCGCGCCCGAGGGGGGCGACCTTCGTGTACGACGGCCACTCGCGATCGAACATGGAGTCGCCGCCGTTGATGTTCGGCAGCCCGAGCCGCTCGACGAGGGCGAGGGCCTCCTCACTCACCCGCGTCGACCCCGACCATTGGAAGAGCCTCACACGCTTGCCGCGGGGCAGAAGCCGCTCCTCGATGTAGCGGACGGAGCCCGCGATCTCGGTCTCCACGGAGTACGGCAGACGCGGCAGATCGAAGCTCCGCGTGCGCTTCTCCCAGTCGAGCGGGTGCGTGAAGGAATGGCTGGCCGCCTCGACTTTGGGCAGGGCGAACATGGCGCGCGCCAACCCCTGGGTCCGCGCCGAGCCCAGGAGCTCGGGATCGACCTCGGCCACGACCACCGACACGGAGATGGGCAGGGGCACCTTCGACAGGATCTCGTCGTGGATGATCTCGCCGGACAGCGCCTGGGGTCGCACCTCGGACACGTTGCGCATCCCGTCCCCGTCGATGTGGCTGTAGAAGAGGCGCCGCCCGTTGAGCGTGGTCACGTCAGGCCGGGGCCATTCCTCGAGGCCGAGCGCCGCCTCGAAGAAGGCGAAGGGGTTGATCCACCAGCGGGTGCGAAATGCCTCGAGCTGCTGGTACGAGGCGTCCACCCGTGCGCTGCCTCCGAGGGCAGGCGCCGCGTAGGGCACGGCCTGCTGGTAGCGGACGTAGTCCTCCCCCGCGAACCCGCCCCACGGGCCCGTCACGACGAGGTGGCTGTCCGAGTCGGGAGCGTCCTTGCGGCCGATCGTGAGGTGCACGCGGCTGTCCGTCCGGCGCGAGACGACCTGATAGTAGTTCGGCAGGGCGGGCGGCAGGGCCCGCTCGAACTCGACCATGGCGGCATTCTTCTGGCGGAGCTCGATGACCCGCGAGTTGCCCGTCCAGCGCCCCCGGAACTCGAGCCCGGTGGGCGCGAGGGCGAGCGAGATCTCGTCCAGGCCCGGCGTCTTGAGGGTCTTGCGATCGCGATAGGCCCCGAGGTTGCCCAGGATCACAATGCGGCGGCCCGCGCGGACCTGCGCGGCGAGCCACTGGAGGTAGCCGAGCGGATCGTCGATCTCCTCGGTCTGGTGCCAGGTAAGCACGCCGCGGTAGCGCCCCATCTGCGCTTCGTCGGGGAGGCCACGCGCGACGTCGTGGTAGTCGACCATGAGCCCGAGCCAGTTCAGCGGCATCTGGGCCCAGGCGTGGACCTCGTTGAGCCAGGCCGTCTTGGGGCGAGCGCCCTCCACGGCGTTGTAGAGCTCGGAGGACTTGTAGAGGGCCAGGACCCGGCGGGGGAGCTCGCCATCGCCCGGGGCGACCTCGGGGCGACGCAGGGCGTTGGCGGCGAGAGCGGCCCGAGGGTCCAGAGTCAGTGCTCCCATCGCCAGTGACCCCTTCAGGAGGGCGCGCCGGGAAAGCATCACCTCGGGCATCGGACCCTAGCGTAGCGTCTGAGTGAAAACTTTGTCCAGTCCGATTGTTGAAATGTACGGAATCAGGCCCGCCTCGCGGGTCTTGATGATCAGGCTCTGCGTCCAGCCGGCGTCATCCGGTGGCGCGTACTCCAGGGCCAGGACAGGGAGGCCGAGCGCGGTGACGCGCCGGAGGGCCGCCGCGCGCTCGCGCGCCGCCTCCGGCGCGCGCGCCCGGTACCGCTGGGCCTTGAAGTCGTAGTCGGTCAGGATCGACTCGACCGCCACGCCGGCGAGCATGGGGCGCGAGCGCTCCACGAGGGGCAGCCCGCCGTTGAGGACGAGCAGAGCGCGCGGATGCGCCCGGTGGAGGGCCCCCAGCACCCGCTCGAGCGCCTCGGTCGATCCGCCAAAGCGTGCGGGCTCGGCCCGCTCGAGCTCCATTGGCGTGTCCGCCGTGTCGAGAAAGAGCCCATTGACCGGCCCCGCGAGGGCCGCGGGCACGACCTGCTCGAGCAGCCACCGTTCGTAGCCCGGAGCACGCGGATCGAGTCGCCGAGCCTCGGGCCAGTTCGGATTGGGGGCGAGCACCCACGGCTCCTTGGCGATGGACGGATAGGCCGGCGAGTGGATATTGACCTCACCCAAACTCACATACATGAGCAGCAAAGCGCCGTGGCGCTTCACGTTGTTGAGCGGCGGGTGCCGGGTCGGGTCGAGGACGACGAGATCGAAGCGGGCGAGCTCGGCAGCCGTCTCGGGCGCCGCCCCGTAGTAGACGGCCCAGGTCTTGACCCCGCCCAGCGGCCCGGTCGGGAAGGGGCCGGCCCATGCGGTGCCGCCGGACATGATCGCCAATGTGATGGCGAGCAGCCGGCGGCCTAGCGCCAAGAGGCGAGCGCCTCCTGACGCGTCGGGTGGACGCTCATGGCCTTGATCAGGCGGGTCATCTCGAAGATGGCGCGGACATCCTCCTGCAGGCCACAGAGCCGGACGTCCCCGCCCGCGGCCCGGGCCTGCTTCATCGACGCGACGAGCACTCCCATGCCCGAGCTGTCGATATAGCCCACGCCGCCCAGATCCATGACGAGCCGCGATTGACCCTGCCCGATGAGTCCGGTGAGCGTCCGCTTCACCTGGTCCGCGGCCGCCATGTCCAGGTCGCCTTTCGGGGCGACCACGGTCACCTCGCTGGACTGGGTCACATCAATGTCCATGCTCTCCTCCACTCACGAACGGGAAACCCCGTCCTTCGTACCGACCGCGGGTCCGCGGCCGGGGCGGTACTTGACGATGGTCCACCGGGTGCCGCGTTCTCGGGCAATGTCAACGGAGAGGTTATCGGCAATCGTCTTCACGAGGAAGAGGCCGTATCCGTGATCGGGCACGGCCTCCAAATTCGGCGCCTCGTACTGCTCGGCGTCGAAGGGCTTGCCGAAGTCCTCGACCTCTATGGTCAGCGCCTCGTCGCTGGATCGCACGGAGACGCGGATGGGCTTGCCGGACTGGCCCTCATAGGCGTGCTGGATCGAGTTGTTGCAGAGCTCGCCGACGGCCAGGAGCAGGTTCGACTGGTCGGGCCGCGGCACGCCGTGCCCTTCGAGCTCCTCGCGCAGCCATTTCCGCAGGCGGACGAGCTCGCCCGCCTCGCTCGTCATGGAAAAGGTGCCTTTGGCGGCGGGGCGCGTCATTCGACGGTCACGCTCTTGGCGAGGTTGCGCGGCTGATCCACGTCCGAGCCCTTGAGCACCGCCGTGTGATAGGCCAAGAGCTGGAGCGGGAGCACGAGGAGGATGGGCTCGAGCCACGGCGAAGTCCGCGGCACCACGATGAGCCGGTCCGCGGCGCTCGCCGGCGTCTCGGGATCGGTGGTGACGAGAGTGACCCGCGCCTCGCGCGCCCGCACCTCGGAGAGGTTCGACAGGAGCTTCGCCTGGTGCGTACTGCTCCCCGCCACGGCGACCACGGGGAAGCGGGGATCGATGAGCGCGATGGGCCCATGCTTCATCTCACCCGCCGGATAGCCCTCGGCATGGATATACGAGAGCTCCTTGAGCTTGAGCGCGCCCTCCAGGGCCACGGGGTAGTTGATGCCTCGCCCGAGATAGAGGACGCTCCGCACATCCGCCAGCCCGCGCGCTTCCTCGAGCAGGACCGGCTCGACGGTGAAGGCGTGCTCCACCAGCCCTGGGAGCCGGACGAGATGGTCCAGGAAACTCTCCGCGTCCACCGGGCTCAGCGTCCCTCGCGCCACGCCCCAGTGGGCGGCCAGGAGGGCGAGGGCGAGGATCTGTCCGGTGAAGGCCTTGGTCGAGGCGACGCCGATCTCGGGGCCGACCAGGGTGAGCAGCGCGTCGTCGGACTCCCGGACCATGGAGGAGGTCGGCACGTTGCAGACGGTCAGCGTCCGCACGCCCTGCCCCCGGATGCCCCGGAGCGCCGTGAGCGTGTCGGCGGTCTCTCCCGACTGCGAGATGGTGAGGAAGAGCGAGCGCTTCGGCAGCAGCGCGGCGCGCCCTCGGAATTCCGATCCGTAGTCCACGCGAACGGGGATGCCCGCCAGGCCCTCGATGAGGTAGCGGCCGAGGAGCCCGGCGTGCCATGACGTCCCGCAGGCGACGATCTGGACGTGCTCGAGCTCGCGCACCTGGTCGCCCGTGAGGCCGACGCCGTCGAGCACCACGTCGCGGCCGCTGTCGGCGATGCGGCCCGAGATGGTCTGGGCGAGCACGCGCGGCTGCTCGTGGATCTCCTTGGCCATGAAGTGGCGATAGCCTTCCTTGTGCACGGCCAGGCTCTCGCGATTCACCTTGTGGCGGGGCCGCTCCACGGGGCGCCCCTCGAGATCGCTCAGGGTCACCCCCGAGGCCTCGATGACGCAGACGTCGCCGTCCTCGAGATAGCTCACCGCCTCCGCATAGGACTGGATCGCGAGGACGTCCGAGGCGAGGAGGAACTCTCCCTCGCCATAGCCGACGACGAGCGGGCTCGACCGGCGGGCGCCGAGAATCACGCCCGGATGGCTGGCCGAGACGAGACCGAGGGCAAAGCTGCCCTCGAGTCGCCGGAGGGCCGCACGGAACGCCTCCACGAGGCCGAGCCCTCGAGCCATCCCCGCGGCGACCAGATGGGGCACGACCTCGGTGTCGGTGGCCGAGGTGAAGTGATCGCCGGCCGTCTCGAGCTCGTGGCGTAGCTCCAGGTAGTTCTCGATGATGCCGTTGTGCACGACGGCGATGCGCCCGGCCGCGTCCGTATGCGGATGGGTGTTGGCCTCGGTGGGGGCGCCATGCGTGGCCCAGCGCGTATGCCCGATGCCCACGTGCGCCTGCAGGGGCTCCTTGAGCACCTCGCGCTCCAGATTGATGATCTTGCCGACCCGGCGGCGGAGCTTGAGACCGCCGTCGAGGGGGACGGCGAGACCCGCGGAGTCATAGCCGCGGTACTCCAGGCGCTTGAGACCGTCCACCACCACGATCTCGGCAAAGCTGTCCCCGACGTAGCCGACGATGCCGCACATGACTTGGCCAGAATATCACCATCGGGCCGCAGGCCGGGAGTTCCTCGCCCGGTCCCTTTGTCACACGGAATCGGAGACATTCCCGTCAGGGGATGCCCGGATTCCCGGGAGCCTTCTGCTACTCTCAATCCATGGTGAGGCCCTTGAGCCCTCATGCCTTCCAGCGATAAAGCCCTCTGGCTGATCGGAGGCTTCAAGCTGGTCAAGGGCCTCCTGCTCGTGGTCGTCGGTGTCGGGGCCCTGCACTTGGTGCACAAGGACGTGGCCGACGTGGTCGCGGGCTGGCTCGATCAGGTCCATGTCGACCCGGAGGGCCGCCTTGCTGATCGCCTGCTGACCCGGCTGCTGTCTGTCGATGACCGCAAGCTGAGAGCGATCAGCGCGGGCACCTTTGGCTACGCCGCCCTGCTTCTGACCGAAGGCGTCGGCCTGCTCCTGCGGAAGCGCTGGGCGGAATACTTCACCGTCATCGTGACGGGCTCGTTCATTCCGCTCGAGCTCTACGAGCTGTGGCGACACGTGACCCCGACGCGTCTCACCGTCATCGCGATCAATATCGCTATCGTGTGGTATCTGATCGTCTTGTTGCGCCGGGGCAGCCACCAGGGCGCTCATTGAGCCCCCACGTCACCTCCTCTGCCCTTCTCCGTCAAAGCCCGGCCAGGGTGTCGTCTAACCCACTGATTGTGCTCGGACTCGCCCGGTGGCCCTGAAATTGCTGTCTTCAGTACGGGGGCGATCTTGCTCATGACTCCAGCATTCGCGCGGAGGTAGCGAGGGAACGATGGTTCTGTCGCGATCGCAGGAAGAACGCGTCCTGGCGGTGCTCCAGCGCCAGCTGCCCGGGAGTCTTCCGCTCGGCTACTGCGTCGCCCATCTCGCCACTGCCGCCAAGGTCAAGCCCGAGCAGCACGTGCACCTGGCGCGGTTCCTCTACGCCGTGGTCCGCAAGGGCCAGTGCGAGACTCTGGAAGAGGGGCTGTGCACCGCGGGCGGCCACGAAGTGCACGAGATGGTGGTGCGCGGCCGATCGCTCGCTCCGGCCGAGCGGCCACGCTGACCGCGCCGTCGCGGGGAGAGCCGACGGCGATTAGCTCGACGGCTTGAGCACGCAGAAGCCCTGGGACTCGACCCCCAGGGGCACGTTGAACTTGCTCCGGAAGTTTTCCAGGGCGACCGCCGCCGTCAGCTCCACGATCTGGCCGTCGTCGAAGATACTCTTGAGGCGCGCAAAGAGCTCGTCGCTCACCTTCTGACCCGTGATGGTCATGGCCTCCGCGTACTCGAGGGCCACCCGCTCCATGGTCGAGAAGCGCCGGCTTTCGCGCCAGGTCGGCACCTCGCGCACCTTGTCGTCATCCGCCCCCGCCTGCATCCCCCGGGATGCGTTGATGTCAATTCAGAACGGGCAGCCGTTGATCAGCGCCACGCGCAGGTAGATGAGAGGCAGCAGCTCGGCGGGCAGCCGGCCCGACTTCTCGATGGAGCCCGAGAGCTGGGCGGCCGCCTTGAGGATGGGTGGGCAGTGCGCGAGGACCTTGGTCGGATTCAAGAGGCCCCCGAAGACCTCGCGCTGCTTGGCGAAAGCCTCCTTCAGGATGGGATCGCCGCCGTCGTCTTCGATCTCGCGCACTCTGGGCACGGCCGTCTCCTAGGGACGCTTGAGGATGAACGTCGTCATGTCATCGTGCACCTGGGCCGTCCCGCGCGCGAGCACGTCCGAGGTCAGGGCCTCGGCCTGTCGCTGAGCCGTGAGCTCCCGCGCGCGAACGAGGGCGTCGAGCACGCGCGGCAGCCCAGGACGCTTGCCCCCGCTCTCCGGAGCCTCGATGAGGCCGTCGGTCAGAAGGACGAGGCTGTCCCCCGACTCGAGGTCGATCTCGACCTGCTCGAAGCGCGTCTCCTCGAACACGCCCAGGATCATGCCGCCGACGCGAACGGGGGCCGGGATTCCCGCGGCGCGCATCAGGAGCGGCTCCGGGTGCCCGCCCGAGGCGAGGGCGATCCGCCCCACGTGCCCCGGAGAGAGCACGCCGAGGACGAGGGTGACGAACATGGACGGCGGCATGTCGCGGCACAGGGAGGCGTTGAGCTTGGCCAGGACCTCGGCGGGCTCGCTGAGCCCGCGCGCGATCTCGCGCAGCAGCGTGCGGACCATGACCATGAGGAGGGCGGCGGGGATGCCCTTGCCGGAGACATCGCCCACGGCCACCCCGACGCGCTCGCCCATCGGGAAGATGTCGAAGAAGTCGCCCCCGACCATGGTCGAGGGACGGAGCAAGGCGCCCACCTCGAGCCCGGCGAGCGCGGAGGGCACGGCCGGCTGCAGGCGCTGCTGGATGTCGCGCGCGGCCTCGAGATCCCGGGTGAGCTGCGCCACGCCTTCTCGATTGAACCAATCGCCCAGCACGCCCATGAGCGGTCCGGTCAGCCGTGCGAGCGCCGTGCGCTTGAGGAGCGACTGCACGCGGGCCAGCATCTCCGAGGGCTCGAAGGGCTTGGCGACGTAGTCGTCGGCGCCGCGATCGAAGCCCTGGATCTTGTCGGCGAGCTGGGCCTTGGCCGTGAGCATGATGACGGGGAGCTGCGCGGTCGGCCCGTGCTCGCGAATGCGCTTCAGGGTCTCGAGCCCGTCCGCGCGCGGCATCATCACGTCCAGGATGACGAGGTCGGGCGGCTGCCGCCGGATCTGGTCGATGGCCTCCACCCCGTCGCCCGCCGTCTCCACCTCGAAGCCCGCGCGGCGCAGCGTCACCGAGAGGATGGTGCTGATGTCCGCTTCGTCGTCCACCACCAGGATGCGCGAGGAGGTCATCGGCCGACGCTCCGATCCAGACGCAGGTTGGCGCGGATCGCCCCCAGGAGATCCGCGGAGGAGAACGGCTTGGCGAGGTGCACGGTCGGCCCCAGGGCCCGGGTGTCGTCGTCGCCCAGCTCGATGGCGGAGAGGATGATCACGGGCGTCTCGCGCGTACGCTCGTTCTCGCGCAGGAGGCGGATGGCCTCGAAGCCGTCGAGATCGGGCAGCATGAGATCCATGGTGATGAGGTCGGGCAGCCGCTCGCGCGCGAGCTCGACCGCCTCGAGGGCGCGGCCGGCTTCGAGCACCCGGAACCCCTCCAGCTCGAGCTGATCCCGCAGGAGCATGCGGATGTCCGGCTCGTCGTCCACGACCAGGATGAGCGGACCGCCCGGAACGCTGGGCTCCCGATCCGCGGGCGCGACGGCCTCCACGGCCGGGATGGGCAGCTTGACGATGAAGGTCGCCCCCTGCCCGAGCTGGCTCTCCACGCCGATGGAGCCGCCGTGCTCCTCGACGATGCCGCGACAGATGGCCAGGCCCAACCCGGTGCCGCCCACCGAGCGGACGTTGCTGCCGTCGAGCTGCTGGAACTTCTTGAAGAGCTTGCCCATGTCCTCGGCGGCGATGCCGCGGCCCTGGTCGCGCACGCGCAGCTCGGCCTGCCGGCCCGTGGCCTTGACGGTCACGCTGACGCAGGCGCCCGGGGGCGAGAACTTGATGGCGTTGGACAGCAGATTGGTCACGACCTGGACCATGCGATCGGCGTCGACCTTGAGGGGAGGCAGGCCCGCGTCCGTGTCCACGGTGATGGTGATGCCTCGCGACTCCGCGAAGGCCGCGATGCCGTCGACGGCCACCGACACGAACTCGTCCACGCGGTGCGGCCCCAAATCGAGCTGGACGTGGCCCGCCTCGATCTTGGAGATGTCGAGGATGTTGGTGATGAGCCGGATGAGGCGGTCGGTGTTCTTGACGGAGATGTCGATGAGCTGGCGCTGCGTACTGTCGAGGGTGAGGGAGGGGTCCGACAGGAGCAGGTGCAGCGAGCCCTTGATGGAGGTGAGCGGAGTGCGGAGCTCGTGCGACACCGTGGAGACGAACTCCGTCTTCATCCGGTCGATCTCGCGCTGTCGAGTGACGTCGTGAAAGGTGATGGTGACGCCCACGGCGGCCCCGAGCAGATCACGCATGGGCGCCGCGCGCCAGCCGAGGGTGCGCGGCTCCGGCGTCCGTACCTCGAGATCGCCGAGGGCGGCCTCGGGCCGCCCACCCGCGATCACTTTCTCCAGCGCCTGCCCACCCGGCGTCTCCCAGCCAACGGCGGGGCCCAGCCCCTCCACGAGACGATGAAAGGGCCGCCCGATGACTTCGTCGGGGGAGATGCCGAGGAGGTCGCCGCCCTGGCGGTTGAAGGCCACGATACGGCCCGAGAGGTCGGCCACGAGAAAGCCGTCGGTGGTCGAGGCGAAGACCTGCTCGAGCTGCGTCTTCTTGTTCTCCGCCTCCTCGAACAGCGCGGCGTTGTCGAGGGCCATGGCGAGCTGGTCGGCATAGGCGGCGAGCAGCCGCGTCTCCGCCTCGTAAAGCGAGCGCGGCCCCGCGAAGACGAGGACGAGACCGCCGAGCACGCGGCTCCGCCCGCGCACGGGGAAGGCGGCGAGGCCCCGGGGCCCGGGCTCGAGGAGACCTTCGGGGAGGAGCTCGGGGCGAGCCGTCACGTCGGGCACGAGAAGCGGCGCCTCCCGCCGCCGCAGCGGCTCGGCGAGCGCGCGTACGGCGTCCTCGGGCAAGGTGCCCCAGCGGATGACCTTGGCCTGCACGGTGCCGGTGTCGCCGAAGAGCATGACGGCGGCGCCCACGGCGCTGAAGGTCTGCCCGAGGCTGGCGAGGGCGTCGGGCAGGAGGCGCCGGGCGTCGAGCGTGCGATGCAGCGTGCGCGCCGCATCGTTCAGGAGCGCGGCCGCGGCGAGGTTGTACTGGGTCACCGTGTAGAGGCGCGAGTTCTCGATGGCCACGGCGGCCTGAGCGGCCATGGTCGAGAGCACGTGGACGTCCTGCTCCGAGAAGGGGCGCGGCTCCCGCGAGCCCCCCATGAGCACGCCGAAGACCTCGTCGCGGATGACCACGGGAGCTGCGATGAACGCGCGCGGGGCGCCCTCGACGGACATGGCCTCTCGCGTGGCCTGGGAATAGCCGAGGGCGGGGTCGGCATGCGCATCCGCCGTCCAGTACGGCTTGCGCTCCGCAAACGCGCGGCCGCTCACCCCCTCCCCGGATCGGAGAATAACCGCGCGGGTCATGGCGTCGGGCACGTGGCGCCCGCGCACGAAGACGAGACCGTCGCGCGCCGCGTCCCAGCGGTAGAAGCCCGATGCGTCGCACTCGAGCACCCCGAGCGTGCTCTCCGTGATGATGTCCAGGAGCTGCTCGAGATCGAGAGTGGAGGAGAGGCGCCGGGTGACGTCGAGAAGCAGGGTGGCGTCCCGCTCGCGGCGCTGGGTCTCCGCCCACAGACGGGCATTCGAGACCAGGTTCTGGAGCTGCTGGCAAAAAAGCTCGAGCTGGGCGATGCCTCGCCGCATGATCGGGCGGCGGCTCGTCTTGTTGTCCACGAGCACGACGCCGATCGAGCGCTCCTGGAAGCGCAGGGGCACCACGGCGAAGCGGCGCAGCCTCAGGAGCGGGTGCTCGCGCAGGTCCAGCCCCAGCGGAGGCAGGGTCGCGAGATCGGCATCGGTCAAGACCATGATGGTCTGGCCGGAGGTCCAGGCCTGCTCGAGGGCGCCGCTACCCGCGATGGGCAGCACCCGCCGGCCCGCGGCCTCCGCGTCGCTGCTCGCGGCGACGACGAAAGCGTGCTCGTCGGCGTCGGCCAGCAACACGCTGATCCGGTCGAAGTTGAGCGCCTCGCGAGCCCCGTGGACGAAGGTGTCGATGCGCTGCTGGACGTCCATGGAGCGCATCATGCCCACGGTGAGCGTGTACAGGTCCTCGCTCACCTTGCGGCGATCCTGGATGTCCTGGAAGAGGCGCGCCTTGGTCAGGGCCACCGCGGCGTGCTCGGCGAAGGCTTCCATGACCTTGATCTCGCCGGGAGTGAACGTGCGGCGCGTGGCGCTCATGAGGCAGACGACGCCGATTGCCTGGCCCCCGACGAGGAGCGGCAGGGTGGCCGCCGAGACCATCCCCGCCTTCACGAAGGCCGGGGCGAGCGAGGGGTCAGGCGTGGTCGCCAGGCGCGCGGGCAGGTCGTCCACCAGGATCGAGCGTCCGGTGGCGGCGACCTCGCCGACCACTCCCTCGCCGAGGGCGAGCTCCGGCGGCCGACGCCGCTGACCGCCGCGCTCCTCGCCGGACTCCGCGCGCAGGCGCAGACGGTCGCCCTCGAGCGTCCAGAGCTGGCAGGCGCCGCCCGGAAAGAGCGTGAGGGCCGCGTCCACCACCGCGGGCAGGATGGTCTCGGGATCGAGGGAGGCGGTGAGCGTGCGGCTCAGGCTCGTCAAGGTCTCGAGCCGGTTCGCGTACAGCGCGGCCTCGGCGTACAGGCGCATGTTGCGAACGGCCACGGCGGCCTGCGCCACGAAGCTCTCGAGCAGCTCGCGCTCGTCGGGCCCCGGATGGAGCGGGGCCCGGCCGGAGATCGCGAGCACGGCGAGGAGCGAGCCCTCGAGCATGACGGGCACGCCGAGGAAGCTCCGGAGCCCGCGCGCGGCCCACCAGTCGCGGAGGACAAAGCGCTCGTCGCGCGTCACATCCGGCACGTCGAGGCTCTGGCGACGCTCGGCGATCCAGCCCAGGGCGCCTTCCCCGTACGCCACGGGCGCCGCGGGCAAGCCCTCGGCCATGGCCTCGTCC
>Ga0137388_10001467_pt1 | contig 14330 bp, 12 predicted proteins | sample 15con2h14AmetaG_FD_104644 | JGI IMG/M metagenome (GOLD analysis project Ga0137388, IMG submission 104644) | Vadose zone soil microbial communities from Angelo Coast Range Reserve, California, USA - 15con2h1.4A metaG | ecosystem: Environmental > Terrestrial > Soil > Vadose zone > Saprolite...
ACTCCCCAATGAGCCATGGCGCAGGAAGGATCATCCTTCGCGATGTGTGTGAATTCTTTTGCCGCTTCCTCGTACCAGAACGAATGCAGCAGCGCGACGCCGCGTGCAAACGGCTTCTGCACGGATGCAGCGCAAGAAATGGGGAAATGTACTGTCCCCAGTTGCTCCGCGGCTAGATCTTCGTGATGATGGCCTTCATCGGCCAGCGCCAGAACTGCAAACAGGGACCCGACAGCGATTACCAAAGCGGGGCGCTTCATGGAAGACTCCACAGGAAGGGAGTCTAGCCCGGCAATGAGAGGGGGTCAAATCTCGAAACAAGCCTGTTCATTGGTGACAGTAGCAGCTTTTCACTGCAGCCGGAAACGTTCGTTCATGAGGCGCTGCAATCGAGGTTTGTAGAGGATGTCGTAAGCGAGTTCTTTGTCAGGAAACATGGCCAGCGCGGCGCGTTTGGCGCCTGCCACCAGTTCTGACGCTTGTTCCACGGTGAGATCCTGGTCCTGGCTGATGACCGACATGATCATGCTTATCATCAGTTGCAGTCGCCGAATGTTTCTGGCTTCCTGATCCCTCTCGTTCAGGTTCGCAGACAGTTCCGATCGCTCCCGCTTATTCATTAGGCCCCCAGACAGCTCCAACCGGCGTCAGATGCGCCAATGCACGACTTATTATTTAGATGTCTCATGGCCAGCCAATGTTGCGCCCATCCCCATTATCCTATTCTGTTGCCTTTCGAAACTGAACGCAACGTCCCCATAGTGTGAGCTCGGTTACCTGCGAAACTAGAGTTACAATGAGAGCGATCGCAGATCGAAGCGGGCCCCATACTTTATCCGTCCGGTGCCTGATGGGAGGAACTATGAAAGACGGTCCCGCAGTACGCCCTAAACCTGGCGAAAAGCTGGTGCGAGTGTTCGATACCGAGCAGGAATCTGAAGCGCTGGTCGTGCATGGCCTGCTTGAGTCTTCCGGAATCGATTCCGATATCACCTCCCTGGATGCGCAGCAGGACATTCTTCCCGGCGTCGGCGGCACAATTATTCTGGTGCGTGAAGAAGACGCCGATAAGGCCCGCCGCGTGATTGAAGAGTACCGTCAGGCTCCAGGCAGCGATGAGACCGCCGAAATCGATATCAGTGGAATTCCGCCAGGGGAAGACTAGGGCTGACGACTTTACTGTCCAGGTAAAACGTGACCGCACCATCGAGATCGGTCCGCTAGGTCATGACGTGAGCTTCCGCCAGCCGGGCGAGAACCTTCCCCTGGGGTGGCTATAGGTGTTGCGCGTGCCCGAAGAAATCACCACGAAATGGGGATGCACGGCGTCTCGTAGCTGCGGAATCGTGGCAGTCGCACTGCCATGATGAGCCACTTTGAGCAAATCCGCTCCCGGTTGCTCTTGTGCGACTCGCGGTTCTGATTTTCGTTCCGCATCTCCTTCGAGCAGAGCGGACGTTTTCCCGTAAACGAATTTCATCACCAGAAATTCGTCTTGGCGCCGCCCTCCTGGATTCCCAGCCTCCGGCGCAAGGACACTACTTGAACAATGAGTGCTCCCAACATACACAGAGCGCCCAATCCCAGTGTGAAAGCTGAGCGACCCCGCCCCCGGACCAAATGTACGCCCGAGGCTGCGACCACGATCCATGCCAGCAGCCACCAAGGCGGTGGCCGCCAGGCCTAGACCCCGGTAACCATATCGGCAGCAAAGGCCAAGGCAGCCCACACAGCAGCGGCTGTCGCCCGCCGGACGGTTGCCGCAGAACAGAACACGGGTTGGCTTGTGGATTCACAAAGTATCCGCCGCCGTTGACGTGGGAACAGCAGCCTCGGCTGTTTCAGTCGAGCCAAGCTCGACATTGTGGCTGAGAATAAATAGCGGAGCCCTCGGCCGGACAGCCGAGGGCGCTGTCCCCACGCAAGCAGTCCCGTCCCACATCGAACCCTAGCGGACGAGATGAAACACACTCTCCAAGTGGTAAGTCTGGGGAAATAAATCCACCAGGTGCGCCTCCTGCACCCGGTATCCCGATTGGAACAAGCGAGCCAGATCGCGAGAGAAGGTGGCGGGGTCGCACGAAACGTAAACCACGCGTGGCGCTTTCAACTTCGCCAGGCCCTGGATCACTTTTTCACCGAGCCCGCTGCGCGGTGGATCCACAACTACCAACTCGGGACGCAATTTGCGTGCTGCATTTTCCAGATACCGCTCCGTGGTGGCGCCAACCACCTTCACGTTCGCGGGAGAATTGTATAGCAGATCGGCATGAGAAGTGGGCGATGGCTCCACCGCAATCACACGTTCAAATTCCCGATTTAGAACTGAGGAGAAGAGTCCCACGCCGGCGTAGAGATCAAGCGCCGTCCCGGTAGCGCCGATGTCCTCGCCGCCTGTCCGGCGGGTGTCTCGCCCACGGCCACTTTCCCCTCCCACGGCCACGTTCACCAGTTCATCGGCGATATGGCGATTGACCTGAAAAAATGCCCCAGCGCTGACACGGTAGGAAGCAAGTTTGGTCGTATAAGTCAGGTTGTCAACACCGCTGACCGCGAGTCGTTGTCGATCGCCTCGAGCGTCATCTTTGCTGCCACGAGCCTCAACAAACACGACACCGCAAGTCTCCGGCAGAGCAGTCCGCAAGTTCGTTGCGAATTGTTCTGTCGCGTTGGCGATTTCCGCCGCGCAGTAAACCTCCGCCAAAAGTTGCGTGTCATCCGCGTTGGCGAAGAACTCGATCTCCCGGATTTCGGCTGGCACTTTTCCGGCCCGTCCCAGTTGCCACATTGCAGCAATCGCCCGGTTGATCAACGGTGAACTGATGGGGCACTCCTCTACCGGCAACAGTTCGTGGGAATTGAACTTGTGATATCCCAGCACGAATTCGGCAGCGCTATGCACTCTGAGCCGAGCGCGGTTGCGATAGTTCCACGGAGGGGAAGGATGGATCTTCAGCTCCGTGTCGAGTTCCACCTTGGCGATACGGCGTAGATTTTCCTTCAGAATGGCGACTTTGATCTCAAGCTGGTGTTCGTAGCTGGTGTGCTGGTAGTGGCACCCGCCGCAACGCCGAAAATACGGACATCGCGGCTCAATACGTCGTGGAGAGGCTGCGAGGATCTGGTCAACTCGTGCCCGTGCAAAACCAGGCTTCTGTTCCAGCAGGACAGCTTCGACCTTCTCACCCTCCAGGACGAAGGGCACGAAGGCAGCCTTGCCTCGTCCACGTTCATCCGCGGGCAGTCGGGCCAGTCCGTCGCCGCCGTAGACGAGTTTTTCAACAGTAAGTTCCAAGATCTGATTCTACAGATGCTTTGCTAGTGAGATTAGCACCTGACCGTGTGGGGCGGGCACTCTTGTCTGCCGCTTTTGAAGTTGATTTGTGCTTGCGGCATCTGGTTGCCTCATGTGGCCCCAGAGGGCACGAATGAGTTTAGAAAAGATCGAAGTCAAAAACGGCGGACAAGAGTGTCCGCCCCACACGGCTATCTGACGTTTACATATAGAACAAACTCAGCCGCGGCAACCCGTACTTCCGCAGCAACCTCTTGTGTATGTACTGCTTTTGCAGTTGGTCGATCTGCGCGGCCGGCATTTTGCGCCGATAGGGGGCTAGTTCACGATCAGCCTCGCGGCGCACGGTGACAATCTCTTCATCGGGGGTCCCCGCCAGAAGGGCCGCGAATAATTTCTCGTCCAGCACTGTAAGCCGGCGTTCCAGATCTTCCAGCCGAGGTGCAGTGTTCGCGCCTTCAATTTCCGAAGCAAGTGCACGCAGCGTGTGAGCCGTCTCCCGGGCCAACGCCACTGCGGAAACGCCAGGCCGCTCCGGCAGCTTTGCGGCCAGGATCTGGTCAGCGTTGGCGCAGAGAAAAGCGTTGATCTCGCCGGTTTGAAATCCCGCGGGCTCCCGGTTTTCGCCGCTGGACGCGCCGACAGCAGCCTCCTTCATCTCTGCGGCGGCAGCGAGCACTTCCTGAGCGCAATAGGCCAAGCTGTTAACCTTGCGTTTTGAGGGACGCTTCTCGTAGCGCTCGAAAGCGCCATCGATTCCACGTAACACAGCTTCGAGCGGAATGCCTGCGTCCTTCCAGGTTTCAATCAGTGCCCAATCAAGGGTTGACAGCAGCAAGATGCCGCCCCGTCGCCGTTGAAACTGCTCTTCGATTTCGGTGAAATAATTGAAGTAGTTTTCCACGAACCACTCAGCGGGACCGGGGCTTGCGGCCCGTCCAGGGCTTAGCAGTGGGCATAGGCGAAGCCGGTGAGTTTACGTATGAGGGTTCACGACCCGACTTCGCATTCGTATTCCGTTCCCAGATAATGCGCAGGCCGTCCAGGGTAAGCAAATCGTCGACGTGCTTGATGTATTTCGATCCCGTCCCAATGAGTCCCGCCAACCCTCCGGTGGCCACAACTGCGGCTTCTTTCCCCATTTCTCCCAGCAGACGCTCCAGAATTCCGTCCACCAGTCCGAGGTAGCCGTAGTAAAGGCCCGACTGCAAGCTGGTGACCGTGGTGCTGCCGACGACGCGGGCGGGTTTGCGGATGTCCACACGCGGCAGGCGCGCTGTTTTTTCGAACAGCGCATCGGCGGAAATTCCGATGCCCGGGCAGATTACACCGCCCTGATACTCCCCCTTGGCGGATACGCAATCGAAAGTGGTGGCCGTGCCGAAATCCACGACTATGCACGGCCCGCCGAATTTTTCGAAGGCAGCGACTGAATTGACGATGCGATCCGCCCCGACTTCGGCGGGATTGTCGTAAAGCACCGGCATACCGGTTTTGACGCCGGGTTCGATGAACAACGGCTTGGTGTTGAAGTAACGCTCGCAGACTTGGCGTAGAGTGGAGTCGACCGGCGGCACCACCGAGGAGATGACGATCCCGCCGATGCCCTTGACTTCAATCCTTTCCATGGCAAACAGGTTGCGGAAGAGCACACCGTATTCATCCACGGTCTGAGTTGCGATAGTGGCGACGCGCCAGTTTGCCACGAGGTGCTCATATTGGAGCGAGCCAGTACCGCCGTCTTTCGCAGCTTTAGCGAAGACACCCAGCACCGTGTTGGTGTTGCCGACATCAAGAACTAGAAGCATTACCAATGCTCATTTTCCTACTTCAATCTTACCGTTCCGCTCAGCACGGTTCGCACACCTTGCGCCGTCCGAACCTGCAGAAACCCGCGCGGATCAAGACCTTCGGTCACACCTTCGAAACCGCCGTTCTCTTCCACTCGCGCCTGCCGGCCTCGCGCCGACGACGACCGCTCCTGAAACCGCTCCAAAATCGAATCGCGCGCACCCACCTTCTGCAGCAGATCGCGATATTCACGGTCGAGCGATTTTAGCAAAGCTGCGCATAATTCCACGCGCGACCACTCCGTACCCGTGGCCAGGCGCAGCGATGTAGCCGCCTCCCGCAGATCGCCCGGGAACCCCGCCTGGTTCACATTGATGCCGATCCCCACCACAATGTAGCGCACCCTGGTAGCTTCAGAGTTCATCTCGGTGAGAATGCCGCAGAATTTCTTGCCTTCGATCACCAGATCATTGGGCCACTTGAGATCGGGCAATACCCGGGAGTCGACCTGCTGGACTGCGGCCTGTACCGCGAGGCCGGCGGCAAGCGAGAGTATCAGCGCCTCCGATGGTGGCAATGCGGGGCGCAACACCACCGAGCAGTAGATGCCCGCCGACGGCGCCGAGTCCCAGTGATGAGCGCCGCGCCCTCGTCCCGCGGTTTGTTCCTCGGCCACGAAGACACTGCCTTCCGGCGCACCTGCGCTCGCGCTCTCCATGGCCTCGCTGTTGGTTGACCCAATTTTGTAGTAGTGATGAATTTCCTGGCCGAATATGGTGCCTTTCAGAAAAGGCGCCAGCATGTCAGGCAACAACAAGTCAGGCACGGCCTTGAGCCGGTAGCCGGTCGCGGAATGCCCCGCGATCTCAACCCCGAGCGTGCGCAGTTGTTGCACCAGCCGCCAAACCTCGGAACGGCTTGTGCCGATTTCGTCGGCAATCTTGGTGCCGCTCACTACAACGGTGGCGTTGTCCATCAGCAACCGCGCAATCCGCCCCAGACGTGTATCCGTCTTCTGCGGCGCAGGGTTGTGTGGCGCGGGCGCCCTCGCTCGCGAACTCTTCCTGGAATCCCGGCCTATGGATGCTTTCTTGATGCGGGGAATTATGCGGGAGAAAAGCAGAAAGAACAAATCAGCTCGAATTTGTTGAAAGCTGATCGCCGGCAGCTCTTCAGACCGGCGACACGCGCAAACTCATATCCACCGCTACCGCCGAATGAGTCAGCGCGCCCACGGAAATGAAATCCACTCCGGTCTGAGCGTAGGCTCGCACATTCTCCAGGCCTATGCCTCCGGAGCATTCCACGGGAATGTGACGTTCCCCGTGAGCACAACGCACGACCGCCTCACTTACCTGCTCGACAGGCATGTTGTCCAACAGAATCGCTTCTGCGCCGTGTTCGAGAGCTTCTTCCAACTCCGCCAGCGTGCGCACTTCGACTTCGATCGGCTGCGAACCGCGCCGGTTGCGATGAGCTCGCTCCAGCACGGGCGCGAGGCCTCCCGCCAGGGCAATGTGATTGTTCTTGATGAGCACGCCGTCAGAAAGATCTAGGCGATGATTCTGCCCGCCGCCGCAGCGCACGGCATATTTGTCGAGCACGCGCAGGCCAGGCACGGTCTTTCGGGTGTCGAGGATTCGCGCTTTGGTGCCGGAAACCGCGTCCACGAACTTGCGGGTCAGGGTAGCAATTCCGCTGAGCCGCTGCAGGAAGTTCAGAATCACGCGCTCACAGGAAAGAATGACGCGCGCATTATGGCGGATCACGGCGATCGTCTGACGGTCGTGCAGGCGCACGCCGTCGAAGACTTCAGGATGGCTGGTCACTTCGTAATGCGAGGTCACGGCCCCATCCAGCGCGGCGTAAACATCGAGAATACGCGGCACGCAGCTCAGTCCCGCCAGAATGCAATCCTGTTTCGCAACGATAGTCCCAGCGGTACGCTGGCTCGGATCGATGCAGGCGTAGCTGGTGGCGTCGCTGGTCGCGCGATCTTCCAGCAGCGCGTTCTCGACAATGGCGGTAATCCGGCGGCCGTTCCAGTCCATGATTGCGTAGGGGCAGGTGTCCCAACCTGCCCAGCCGAGCAAGGCTCGGCGGCTTATGCCCCCAGTTCGTCCAGCTTGCTTTGTGTTTTCTCCCGCAGGACGGACAATTCCCGCGCCCGTGCGCGCATGCCCTCGACTACTTTGGCCGGCGCCTTGGCCAGAAATTGCTCGTTGCTCAGTTGACGCTGCCCATTGCCAATTTCTTTTTCGATCTGTTCCAGTTCCTTTTTCAGGCGCTCCCGTTCGGCCACGACGTCAATCTTCTTTTCGTAGACAACGTACACGTCAAATCGCGCCGTGTGACGCGCGCCCGAAAGTTTTGACAGCGAACTCTCTACGAACGTCACGCTCTCGACATTGGCCAGCCGTTCAATCGCACCACGATTTTGCGCAAACAGAGATCTGATTTCGGCTTCCTCAGTGAAAACCTGGATTGGCACTCTCTGTTTTTGCTCCACTTTCAACTCTGCCCGCAGATTGCGCACGGCAACGATCAAGTCCTGCAGGATCGCCATGCTCGTCTCCGCTGCGAGATTGAAGTGCTTTTCATCCGCCTGAGGATAGGCCGCGAGCGCCACAGATTTCAGCGGCGGGTTGGCATCGTAAATAGCCTGCCAGATTTCTTCCGTGATAAAAGGCATGACCGGATGCAAAAGTCTTAGCGAAGCTTCAAACAGGTTCATCAGATTGCAACAGGCAATGCTCGCGGCCTCTTTGCCAGCAGGGCCTTCGGAATTCAGCCGCCCCTTGATCAGCTCAATGTACCAGTCACAGAAGTCGCCCCAGAAAAAATCGTAAATGCGGTTCGCTGCGTCGTGGAACCGATAAGCCTCAAGGGCCTCATTCACATCCTGGGTAACACGATTGAAGCGCGAGCGAATCCAAACGTCTTCCAGCAGATCGGATTGAACAGAACCTGCACCGGGCCGAAGATCGGGCTCCACGCGATCCACATTCATGAACATGAAGCGCGCGGCATTCCAGATCTTGTTGGCAAACGCGCGATATCCATCGGTGCGGCTTTCGCTGAAGGCGATGTCGGTACCCGGAGCCGCCATGGCCGCGAGGGTAAAGCGGGTGGCATCCGTACCGAAGCGCTGAATAATATCGAGCGGGTCGATTACGTTCCCTTTCGTCTTCGACATCTTCTGCCGGTCGGCGTCGCGCACCAGGGCATGGATGTAAACCTGGCGGAAGGGCACGCTGTCGTCCTTTTTCTCTCCCCAACTGCTGGCCTCCTTCAGCCTCGGGTCCTGGCGGTGCCCTTGCATGAAGTGGCAGCCGAACATGATCATGCGCGCTACCCAGAAGAACAAAATCTCGTAGGCGGTGATCAACAGCGTGGTCGGGTAAAAAACCTCCAGATCGCGCGTCTTTTCCGGCCAGCCGAGAGTCGTGAACGGCAGCAGTCCGGAAGAAAACCATGTGTCCAGCACATCTGTGTCTTGTTTCAGTTCCGAATCGCCACACTTGGAACATTTCGCCGGCGTTTCGCGGGCAACCACAATTTCCCCACACCTGCAATGCCATGCCGGAACGCGATGCCCCCACCACAACTGTCGCGAGATGCACCAGTCGTGAATGTTGTACATCCAGTTCAGATAAATCTGTTTGTAGTTCTCGGGGACGATCGTGATTTCGCCACTCTCCACGGCCTCCGTTGCCCGCTCGGCCAGCGGCTTGATCTTGATGAACCATTGGGTGGAAAGCCGTGGCTCAACTACCGTCCCGCAGCGATCGCACTTGCCGAGGGCGATGGTGTAGTCCTTCTCTCCAACCAGGAAGCCTTGTTTGCGCAGGTCTTCAAGGACGCGTTCACGGGCGGCATAACGGCTCAATCCGGCGTAAGGGCCGGCGTTTTCGTTCATGTGCGCGTGTTCGTCCATCACGTCAATTTGCGGCAAGTTGTGCCGCAGTCCGGCCTGAAAGTCGTTGGGATCGTGCGCTGGCGTGACTTTCACGGCGCCAGTGCCGAACTCGGGATTGGCCAGCTCATCGATGATGATGGGAATCTCGCGATTCATCAACGGCAACAAAACGTTTTTTCCGTGAAGATGCTTGTAACGCTCGTCTTTCTCGTTTACTGCCACCGCGGTGTCGCCGAGCATCGTCTCCGGCCGGGTCGTGGCCACGGTGATGAACTCGCTCGTGCCAACCACCGCATAGCGAATCTCGTACAGCTTTCCCTTGACCTCTTCGTGCTTTACCTCGAGATCGGAGATTGCCGTCCCGCACCGCGGACACCAGTTGACGATGTATTTGCCGCGATAGATCAGCCCTTCTTCATACAGGCGGACAAAAACCTCGCGCACGGCGCGGGAAAGGTTTTCGTCCATGGTGAAATACTCGCGGTCCCAGTCAACTGACGCTCCGAGCCGCTTCATTTGATCGAGGATCGCCCCGCCATAGTGACGTTTCCATTCCCAAACGCGCTCAATGAAGGCCTCGCGGCCCAGGTCGCGGCGATTCTTGCCTTCACCCGCCAGCTGGCGTTCAACCATCATCTGGGTGGCGATGCCGGCATGGTCGGTGCCCGGGAGCCAGAGCGTTAGGAAGCCGCACATGCGGTGCCAGCGCACGATGATGTCCATCTGCGTCTGGTTGAGCATGTGGCCCATGTGCAGGCGTCCGGTGACGTTCGGAGGCGGAAGCAACAGCGTGAACACGCGCCGGGTCTCGCCCGGAGGCGGGGTGGGCGCCGAAAAAAGTTTCTCTTTGATCCAGTAGTCGGCCCAGCGCGTTTCGATCGCGCTCGGCTCGTAGGATTTGGGTAAATCGTGGGGCATGGTTTTTGAGCACTTAGGAATTGGCACTGAGCAATCGGCCAATGCACATCTGGGGCAGCCCGGCGTGTACATGCCAAGTGCTGGGTGCCAAATGCCAGCTGCCAAATGCGAAGTGCTGATTGCTGCGTGCTGATAGCTAGTTACTTTGATATTACAGTCCGGAGAAAACGGGGGTCAAACGACCAGGGGGGTGGAAGGAGAGGACGGCAAAACTGCCACACCTCCCCCCCGCACCCCGGAACCGTAGGCCAGGGCCCGCCCGCGCGCGCGAGGAGCAGGGCGACGCCAGCGAGCGCTAGTGCGTGGGGGGTGCGAAACGCTAAAAAGGGCGACGTGGAAACCTGGGGAACGGTCAAATCCCGCTCGTCAATCAATATGGGTAGTACGTCTTTTGCGATGCGAAGCGGAAATACCCAGTCTGGGCAGCGAGATCAATGAGTATCGAAAACCAATCTGCAGGCATCGTCAATCGTTCGCTTCGTCGCACATCGAGATAGATCTCCCGAGCAGTGGGGATCCCGCTTGTTGTGATTCTCGTTCTTACAGCTGCATCTAAGTTCTCAAGCGATGTCCTGGAGTGCTTGAATTGTTCCTCGACCATCTCAAGCAGAATCTCGTTAAATCGAAGACCTTGCCGACTCGTCATTTGGGCACCCCGTTGAGTGAGACGCAAATCCTCTTCTTCTCGGAGGACTCCCAGCTGCTTAAGGCGCACGATATATGTCGCGAAGGTCGGTTTCATAACCGGCTGATATACCGTGACGTTCTTATCCTTGAAGGGGGTCTGAAACTCGGTTGGTTGTTCGTCCTTCACGGCTTTGTACAACCTGTCCAGGGAGACGCCGGGGGTTTCGGCGACTCTCGTAGCTATCCACCATAACTTACGATAGAACGTCTTCCGTCGAACCTTCGAATTGAAACGAGATTCAATCACGCGAGTTGCATTAACCTACGTAAGAAGAAAATCATCAACCCCCCCGTCAACGTTGTAAGGCACCTGCTGATGGCCCGACATCTGAAGTTGCTCGCGGGTGTACCTGAATAATGTCGCTACTGTTACTTTCTTGGCTTCCGATGCGTCGATGTGGCGAAGTCCAGAAAATATATACTGCGAAAAAGCACCGAAAGGGTGCGGGCCAGCCTGTACCATCGCAAGCTGTGTGGGAACCGTACTGGCGAGAATGGAGAATTGCGATCCGGGTCGCGCCGCATTGTAGACTTTGAACGCAGCAGCACCAGCAAAGCAGCAGTCCAAGATGAACAAGATTCTCTCGTGGCCGTATCCGAACAGCGTATCAGCTATCCCCTGAAACGCGAGCATGCTGGGCAAAACGGCAGAATTGCTGTCCTTGAATAAGATGTGGAGATCGTTGGATCGTTCTACGCCATGACCGAAGTAGTAAAACAGAAGACATGAATCTGGCGAATTGTCGTGTACGAGTTTCTTCGCAATCTTTCCGATCTTGGTGCGCGCGTCGTCACAGTTCTCGTCTACAAGACTCGTTGACTCGAAGGACTGCTTACCCAGATGCCTCAGCCTATCTTGAAAATCTTCCAAATTCTGCCGAGCTTCCGTAGCTCCAACGCTTAAGGTTGGATCATCAGCTTTCGCCGAGTTCGCAAGCAATATAGCGTAACGTGACATGGCGTCTTACGCCTCCTTGTCCTTAGCGGTGGAAAGGAATTGTTGCTCATCTTTCGCAGACCCGGGAACACTCAGCGTGGCAGTCGTGTCTCCCTCAACCGTAATGAAAATCGGGGCTACGTTCTCAAGTTTTTGTTTCTTTTCTGCGGCATGTCTTTCGCGCACATCGCGAGCGATTGCGATCAGAGCTAGCGCGACCTTTAAGGAATAGTACGTTAGCTTAACTACTAGGAGAACCGTGTGTGGGTCCGTCAGCGTACCCTCTGGAGGTGTCCCCTTCTTAGATTCAACAGTTCCGGTTCCTAAAGCTCGGACCTGCTTCTCTAAATCATGTGTTAGCTGCTGGGAACCTGGTGCATTCGGGTCAACAAATAGCTTTAGAGTGACGGTCATTGTGACCTCCGCGTACTAAAGTGGTGAGCCGTTTCGACAAAGTAGCGAATCGGGTCAATCTTAAGAAGCACAACAGTATAACCGAGCACGCCAGTAGAATCCGCAACTTTCGTAATTGGATTCCAGAATCCGAACATGGCTACTCAGCTTTCTTCCCTGAATAGGGTTGGAAGTTGCTTCACGATTTTGGCCAGCGTCTTACGCCGAATGGGCTCTCCCTTCAAGATCCTTTCTAGCGTGTGATGGCTCACTCCTGTAACGCGTTCTAGCTTTCGAATTCCAGTCTTGAGAATGTCTTGTTTGATATCTTCGCCTGCAACTACCTGTTTCGACCCTTGATATTCAAACGATGTGAATTCAACAAGACTTAAGTCCTCGCCTTGCTCCCATCGGCGATCAGTTTCTTTTCCGACGTATCGACGTGATGCTGCCACTACGGAAGACCGTTGCAACAGACCCCGAGTGTCGCACGTGCAGGGAGTTCGATCAGGCGCTAGCGACTTGGCCTCGGGATGCTTGGTGTAGAGGTAAAGCACTTGTGCGTAGGTTCGCGGAATTACCTTGTCTAGTTTGTCGCTTTGCTTCAGGGCCAGTCGATAGACCTTTCCATCAAAGATGTTGACGCACTCTGATTCCAGCCATTCGCTCCTCTTGGACGTGAACGACGTGACGAGCGTAATCGGCTGTTGTCAACATCTGCCGGATGCCCTCCACCGCTGTCGACTTGGGGAAGCAAGAGAAAGCTAAAAGGGCGTGGATCAAGTCGCTGCAATATGTTCGGAGTGCTGATCACGATGGGCATCATGGCTGGAATATCTAACCAAGACGGCGCTGTGCATTTCAGGCCTAGCTCCGATCGCAAGAGCCAATCCCAAGCTTCAGCAATCCACTTTCCCCCTTCGCCTTCTTTTTCCTCTTTGGGTGCCGCAAGATAACCAAGTCCGTGGGCCTTCGGCTCAACGACTTTGATGTCATTGTCACCTATTTTCTCGTAGATGGCATAGCGCTTGGACGATACCGAATAACCGTGAAGCTGCCGTCTCGGCTTGCTGGAATCGGAGTTAACGTGGTTGGCCTTCACAAGGCTCAAAATTGAGCCTTTGATGTAACGCCGATCATAGGGATTTAAGCGTTCGAATCTGTCGATGATGCTTTGTACTTCATCCCATGACAACGTTCTGAGGCCCTCGGCTCCGGCATTGCGGAGAGGTTCGCTCTTCTGTGAGCTGATGACGCAAAGACTGTCAGTGTCGCAGAACAAATACGTTCCCTTGGCATCGGCAACGCAGCGCTCAAGCATGGCGAGCAGTAAACGCCCACCAGCCGCGATGAGCGAACCTAAGATTGGGCTGTACCATCTTCCAGGTTCTTCGATCTCTTTGGATGTCTCTTCGTGCGAGTGTTCTCCTGAAAAGACTCCTATTGCGGTTGATTCATCCAGTTCTTTTTGATTCACTTCCACGAAGAGACCGTATGAGCCGGAACTAGCGAAAATCTTCAGGAAGTACTCCATCGGATCGTCTTTCGGGAACTTCTTGCGCTCTTCTACGACGCGACGAAAGAAATCCTCTCTCCTGGGATCAATTTGCACCATGCCACGCAAGTTTGTTGGTCTTAGTCCAGCTTGTTTGCCATGCGGAACCACACGGATAGCTTTGTCGATTTGAGGAGCCTTGCCAGTTGCGAGAACTGAAGCGATAACATCAGGACCAGCAAACCAGATTGGCTCTTCCGATGTTAGGTAATTCGAGCCGATGTTCTGTGTTCTTCCGTCGTAAACCGAGCGAACTGGAAAGATGTTCTTGTCTGGTCGGACTAGCGCAAAGAACTTGAACCCTTTCCACTTGTCAGCTTCGAAAGCTCGGTCGAGCGTGATGCTGTTAACTAGTTCACGAATGTCATTCGTTGCGTCTTCGAACGACAGTCGCTTGGCAGTAAGAAGATCTGAGTTGCCCAGCAAAGAGCAGACCGTGGCATACTGCGAAACGAAATCGACAGGAACGACCGGCACTTCGGTACAGCGAACACGACATTCCGCCCGCCCGCCGTAGTAGGCCTGCATGGCGATGCCCTGAATCTTTTCCGGTATCTCGAACCTTTTGAGAGGTGGTTGTATACCCATCCCTTCCAAGTACCCTTTGGCAATCGTCGCTGGTGAGTAGGCCTTTTCGGGAAGCAGATCGACGGGATGCCGATCAAATTCCCGCTTCATCGCATTGAGCAAGGCTGTCGTACACTTCACGTCCTGGCGAGCATAGTCAATGTCTTCCTTTGTGACTCGTCCGGTCGGTGTGTGATTCTTCTTCTGTTCGGTTGCATTGAACTTCTTGCAAGCTTTCTTGAGTGAATACGACCTGTTGTGCAGGGCC
>Ga0137388_10001474_pt1 | contig 14307 bp, 14 predicted proteins | sample 15con2h14AmetaG_FD_104644 | JGI IMG/M metagenome (GOLD analysis project Ga0137388, IMG submission 104644) | Vadose zone soil microbial communities from Angelo Coast Range Reserve, California, USA - 15con2h1.4A metaG | ecosystem: Environmental > Terrestrial > Soil > Vadose zone > Saprolite...
ACTCCGATTCTTGTCTGGATCGGAAATCTGAGCTACAGTTTGTATCTGTGGAACATGCCATTCACAGACCAGAATGTGCGATCGTGGGCCACAACCTTTCCGCAAAACCTTGTCCTCACAGTGGTGGCTGCCACTGTCTCCTTCTACGCTGTTGAGCAGCCTATCCGAAGGCTGCGAGAACGCCGAGGGAAAACAGTCATATCGAATGCCCGTGTTGCTGCCCCCGAGCCTGCCGATGAGTTGATCGAGGTGGGGTGACGGACCGGCGAGGATCACAGTTTTTGAGATCAGGAATTTTGAGCCGGGCGAGGATGATTCCGAGCAGAACCTGACTATCCTATTTTTCGGTTGCCAGCGTATTTTCCAGTCAACGCGTTCCAGCGAATTTTCAGCATTTCCAGAAACATCTTGGCTCCGTCGCGGAGCGGATTGATGCGCGTGCCTTCGCGATGAGCCCATGCCACCGGGACTTCCACTGCTTTGAACTTGAACTTTTTCGCCAGATACAGCAGTTCCGGATCGAAGCCCCACCGTTCAATGTTTTGCAGTGGGAAAATCGTCTCGGCGGCAGGGCGGGTGAAGGCTTTAAAACCGCACTGCGTATCCTTGAAACTCAGGCCCAATATCATTCGCAGCAGCAAGTTGAAAACCCGTCCGAAGAGCTGTCGGTGAAGCGGTTGGCGTTGGGTTTGCAGATCACTCTGCAGCCAGCGTGAACCAATCGCGACGTCGGCGCCGTTTTCAAGCGCAGCAAACAGCTTTTCCGCCTCCTCGATGGGCGACGAAAGATCGGCGTCACTGAAGAGCAGTGTTTCACCCTGCGCGTGCAACATCCCGTTTCGCACGCTGTAGCCTTTGCCGCGGTTGCCCGGATTTTCCAGCAGCCGCAGCCGGGGATTTTTCTCCACATAACTGCGGACAATTTCCGTGGTGTTGTCGCGCGAGCCGTCGTTCACCACGATGACCTCCGCATCCCAGCCCTGCTCGGCTGCGTAGGCAAGCACTTTCTCGAGAGTGGCGCCGACCCGCTCCCCCTCGTTGTAAGCAGGAATGATGATGCTGTAGGCCGGTCTTCGGCTGTCAATGGTCAGCTGTTGATGGTCTGCGGTCAGTGGGCGGTTGGAGGACATGCGTTTCGGCAACCAGTCAAAGTGATTTCTCAACTGCTACTGCCGGCTCTAATACTGTCGACTTTTGGACCGGATTTGACGTTGAAACTCGAGAGATATTATAGGGCTATCGGGCGAAATCCAGACTGTCCGCCTTGCCGCGCAGGTTACGAAGGAAACCTGGTTTCGGGACTCTACCTTGCCGAGTCCTGCAAGTGCTGACGCGCGTTGGCAAATTGCGAAGGAGTGCGGACTCACCCGTGTCGGTGTGCCAGCGCCTCGATGCTAAAGCCGCCTTCTCGCCAGTCGGAGAGGCGAAGCCAGGTTGAATGCCATCCGCTTCTGAAGAGTTCGATGATGTACTTGGTCAGATTCGCGGAGAGTCTCCATGGCGTCCGGCGCGGTCCTCTAGAATGAACCTTGCCTGCTATCCACGGCAGTGAAGCTGCTGAGTCCATAGGTCGCATTCGTTCCGGGGCAGCTACTCACGCCGTTGTCGAGATTAAATCCAATCCCAGGACTTCCGCTCGAATAGGTGCTGTCAGTAATCTGGCCCTGCTGCACGCCGTTCTTGTAGGCCGTGATTACGTTCCCCACCACGGTCGCCGACACGGTGTCGCCGTTGGTGATCCCGAATTGTTGTCCATTTAAGCTCTGAAGCACCGTGAAGGTTGCGAAAGCGCCGTCCCATCTGACGATCTGCATGTAAGCGGTCGAATTCGTAGAGAATTTGTAATTGACCTCATACCCCGAAATGTTGTGGGCTGATATCACCGTCCGAAGGCGCAGCTCAACCTCCTGGGAACAGTCATCAAGGGGGGCGCCGGTAGTGTAAACTACCGCTGTAGCTTTCTGGTCTGGCTTCCAGTTTAGAGTCTGCAATACCGCGGTTGCGTCCGAGAAGTTGGCGCCTGTCTCGTTCCCGACGGCTCGGCCCAGAGTGGTAGAGACGTTGGCCCAATCGAGACCCATTACGCCTCCACTGACCCAATTCCCCCCTTCAGAAATTGGATTTTCGGTCAGTGGGAACTTTGTAGAGTAGCTGCCCGGCGGGTCAGGCGTATTTGTTGGGTTTGATGTAGTTGGTCCACCGCAGCCGCAGCTGAGCGAGACCAGAAGCAGCACCACTGCTCGTTTCCGCACGATTTTCATTACTATGGATCTCCACTCCCCGGGTGATCTGCCTTGGTACTTCCGTATGGCGATGTTCCACCCGTAAGGCCACCGAGACGGCCGACACAAAAGACGGCAGCCAACTTGAACTTGGCAAGCATTCCTGCCTTCCCACTGTAACCATGAAATCCCTGGTTGCAGGCGCGAAAGCGGAAGAGACGAAGTGAGGGTGTTTAGTAGCTCGTCTTCACCTGGTGACGCGGAATTCTGTGAGCGTGGAGGCGCCGCTCGCCGCTCCTTCTTTTCCCCAATACTGGCCATTCACGCAAACAGCGGCGCATGGTTTTCCTGCTTCTGGCTTCAGGATAGGATGCTAAAAACTACAGCGGTTCGTTCGCGACCCTCCCCAAGAGTGTGTGCCCGAAGTTGGCGCCCAGTGCAGTCGATCGCGACCCATTTTCCGATAATTCTTTTGGATGTGAACTTGGTCGCGGAAGTGGCCTGGACGCCGGAATTTTACCTTACAGGGAAGCTGCCAGGCGAGCCCGCCCCGCGGTCGAGTAAGGGAATGACTTTCGTAACATTGGAAACTGCTAATTACATTGATGTTGGCGGCTCGCTAGCCCAGTCTGAAGGCTGGACCATGCCCGTCAGCGGTCTCTATTACGGCGACAGCCGGAAGCAACGGACCGCCTAAACTTGCGCCGGCCAGGACACCGGTCATCCATGAGGCCAATTTCGTGAAAGTAAATTTTGCATACGAAAAACTTCTGAAGCTCTTCCCAAGTCTGTCCGGGTTTGCAGTGACGTTCATGTCGCTCCTGCTTCCAGTTCTGGCGGCAGGGCAGGCAAGCTTTGTGCAGGTCAATAGCAATCCCAATTTGTTCGTGTACACAAATTCTGTTGACGTGCCGTTTGCCGCCGCACAAGCAGCGGGCAACCTCAATGTTGTGGTAGTGGGGTGGAATGACACGTCCAGCACCATCGCCACAGTTGCAGACAGCAACGGCAATACCTACGCTTTGGCCGCGGGTACCGTCTCCACGCCACTGCCGAGCTCCTTTCAGGCGGGTGTTTCGCAGGCAATTTATTACGCCAAGAATATTAATGTTGGCGCGAACACGGTCACGGTCACCTTCAATCAGAACACCGCGGTCCAAAGTATTCGGATCGCGGAGTACAGCGGATTGGACCCTGCGAACCCATTGGACACTTCAGTGGGAAGCTCCGGCAGTTCGTCTCCTGCCGACAGTGGTGCAGTCACAACCAACTCTGCCAACGACTTAATACTCGGCGCCGGTACGATTACGACTGCATTTATGGACAGTGGCCCAGGCTTTGTTAAGGAACTGTTGAACGGGTTTGGTGACATTGTCGAGGATCAGTTCGTAACTACCACGGGAAGCTACAACGCCACGGCCACGTTCACGTCGGGCACTTGGGTCATGCAGATGGTCGCCTTCCGGCAGGCCGGGCAGACTGCGCCGACCTTTTCGGCCCCGTCGATTACGTCTCTTTCGACTTCTGCAAGCCCCGATGCCGGAGGAACCTCGCTTACCGTTACAGGGACCGACTTCGAACCCGGTGCCACCGTGCTCTTCAGCAACACCGGAGGTAGTACTGCCGCGGGGGTGAATTGCTCCGTTACTCTGCTGGTTTCTCCCAATGCGACCATTAGTTGCCTGACTCCCTCTTTCCCAACCGGGACGGCGGGGGTAACTGTGACGAATATTGATGGCCAAACGTCTCCATCCTTCGCCTTCAACTTCACCGCCGGCACGCCGTTTGGTACGGCGGCGTCTACCAGCATCACACCGAGCACAGGACCGACGAACGGGGGCACCGCTGTGAACATCTCGGGCAGCGATTTCGCCGCCGGCGCTAAGGTGACGGTGGGAGGAGTTCCCGCTGACCAGGTTTTGGTTGCCAACGTCAACACCATCCAGGCTCACGTGCCAGCGGGTTCGACCGGGCTTGCCGCGGTGGTGGTCACGAACCCAAGTGGCACAGCCGGCCCGCTGGCCGGTGGCTACACTTACGTGCCTGCCGTCACCGTTAGCTTTGTGCAGGCCAACTCCGCGCAACCTGCATCCCCGGCAACGACAGCAACGATCAACTATGCTACGGCGCAGACGGCCGGGAACCTGAACGTGGTCATCATTGGATGGGCTGACGCCACGACGACGGTTCAGTCGGTCACTGACACCGCCGGAAACACCTACAACCTGGCGTTTAACCCCACGGTTGGCACTGGACTCAGCCAGGCCATTTACTATGCCAAGAACATCATTGCTGCGGTCAGCAACACAGTCACGGTGACGTTCAGCCTAGCCGCCCAGTCCCCGGACGTCCGTATACTTGAATACAGCGGAATTGACCCTGTCACCGCACTGGACTCAGGTGGAGGGAGGGCCGGAACTGGCACGGCGCTGGGAAGCGGATCCGTCACTACCACCAACGTCGTCGAACTGATTGTCGGTGCTGCCACGGTTGGTGGCGCCGTCACCGGCGCTGGTCGGGGCTTTACTACTGTGGCCATCACTCCCAATGGCGCCAACGTCGAGCATCTGATTGGCCAGCAGGGGGGCGTGATTGACGCAACTGCCACGCAGGGCTCGAGTGCAAACTGGGTCATGCAGGCAGTGGCATTCGAACAGGCTGGGACGGTTCCCGATTTCAGCATGACCGTGTCGCCACCGAGCACCGCTTCGGTGACTGCGGGCAATTCGGCGACCTATACCATCTCGGTGAGCGAGGTAAATGGTTTCGGCAACGCAGTTACCCTGACATGCCCTGCCGGTCTGCCGCCAAATGCGAGTTGTTCGTTCGTGCCACCTGTGGTTACTCTGGGTGGGACGCCTGTCACTTCCACTCTCACTATCGCCACCTCCGCGAGCACACCGGCAGCGACTTCCAACGTGACTGTTACCGGAACTGCCGGATCGTTGAGTCACGACACGACCGTCAGCCTGACGGTTACTCGGCCAGCAGATTTCACAATTGCGTCCACGGCCCTCTCGCCTGCGACCGTTGCGGCGGGAGGATCGGCTACCTCTACGATTACCATCGCTCCGACCAATGGTTTCACTGGTGCTGTGAGTTTGACCTGCAGCGTGGTTCCGGCGGCGACTCGGGCGCCAACTTGCTCGTTCAATCCGGCCTCGGTGCCGGGCGGTTCAGGCCCTTCGACGCTGACGGTGAGCACCACCGCGGCGACCACCGCATCCCTCAGGCCGCAATCGGGGGGCGCCCTTTATGCCATGTGGCTGCCGGTTGGCGGTCTGGCCTTGTTGGGTGCAGGTTTCACATGCAAGAAAAAGCTATGGAGTTTGCTGCTGGGCTGCCTGCTGGTTTCGGGCTTGATCTTCCTGGCGGCCTGCGGCGGTTCGTCTTCCAGCGGCGGGGGCGGCGGCGGCCACCCCGGGACGGCTGCCGGAACCTACACCATCACGGTCACGGGAACGTCAGGATCGCTGACGCATAACGCAACGGCGTCGCTCGCGGTTCAATAACGGCGCTCAACTGCGCCACCGGGTCGCGCGAGGGCAGACCCAGCAAGCAGCGTCTCTGCAGTGGAGATGCTGCTTGCAACGTTTCCCGCCAACAGTCGTGACTTTCGCGCCCCCCATCGCCCGCGCGGCAACTCGCCGACGCGCGGAAGTACAAGTCCCTGTCGGCCCATCCACATACCTTTCGATCAATGCAGTTGTTGGTCTTCGGTGTTACCGCGCGACGGGATTTAAGGCTAGGGTTCCAGCCATTCTGCCGATTGCTTTGGTATGACACGCTTAAATTGTGCGCCTGATCCGCTGGTTTTCCGCTGGACGAGAACACAGCCAAGTAGATTTCCTGCGTGGGTGACACTGGCCGCGATGTTTCACGCCGTCATCGGAAGGCTTTTAATTTCCGATCATGATCAGGACGACCGGCGGGGACAGCGCTGTCCCAGGCGGGACAAACCCCACTCACGCGCCTGGGAGTATTTCCTTCGACTGCCCCATTGGGAAGGTGTGCGTCCTTGTCTTCTTAGCGTTCAGCTGCTTCTTACGGTCGTCACCGTTACCGCTGGTAGCTCGCTTGCACAAACCCCGGCGAACCTTTTCGGGGCCAGTACGCCGGCTGTTGTTGACGGAGGCAATCCCTCTCCCGTGGTGCTGGGCGTGAAGATATTCTCCGACGTGCCGGGACTAGTTCTGGGTTGCAGCTTCTACAAAGCGCCGGCCAATATTGGCGTCCACGTGGTCAGACTATGGGACTCGGCGGGCAGGGTATTGGCCACCCAAGTCGCAACCGCAGAGACGGCTTCGGGAAAGCAATCGGTGTTATTTGCGTCTCCGGTCTCCATCGCCTCCAAGCAAACCGTCACGTGCGGATACTTCGCTCCGCAGGGTCACTATTCCTACAACAGCTCCGTCTTCCAGATCCAGAAAGACGTTTCGCCCTTACACGTTCCAGTCAATGGCGGGATGTACGCATACGGCACTCAATCAACCACGTTGCCGACGAGTTCAACGGCGAGCAGTTTCTGGGTGGACGTATTGTTCGCGCCCTCCACCGGCTCGACGACCTGGATCAGCGGAGTGAACGTCAGCCCAAGCGGCAGCGGGGCCAGTGTTACCTGGAATACCGCGGTGCCGGCGGATTCGCAAGTCGAATACGGGGCCACCAACGCTTACGGCGACACGACTCCCTTGGCGGTAGCCGGAGTTACCGCCCACACGGCGGCACTGAGTGGCCTGCTGGCAGGAACCACCTATCACTTCCGGGTACGGTCCCGCGACTCGGACGCAGTGTTGGCCCTCAGTACAGATCACATTCTTACTGTGCTGCGGCGGTGAGTGTCTCCATCTCTCCGTCGAACGCTACCGTCGTTTCGAGTGCAACCCAGCAGTTGATGGCGCTGGTGAGCAATACTGCAAATGTGGCGGTCACCTGGTCGGCCACGGCCGGAACGGTCAATTCATCAGGTTTGTTTACCGCCCCACCGTGTCCTCGCCGACTTCGGTCACCGTGACCGCGACCAGCCTGGCTGATACGAGCAAGAGCTCCTCCGCTGCTTTCACGGTGGACCCGACGCCTTCCGTGCTGGCCGTGAGCCCGGCGAGTTTGAGCTTTTCTGGACAAGTGGGCGCATCCAATCTCGCGCCGGCCAGCGTCAGCATCACGAACACCGGCTCTGGATCGCTTACCTTCACGGGGGTCAGTGACCAACCTTGGTTGGTGCTCTCGGCCGGCTCAGGAACCGCGCCCTCCACCCTCCAGGTAAGCCCTTCAATCAGCGGGATGAAAGCGGGGACTTACGCCGGCCATGTAACTCTGATGGGCGGCGGGGTTACGAAATCTGTGACGGTTGCTCTTACCGTGACGGCGCCACCGGTGCAGCACTCGGTTTCACTGTCCTGGAAGATCACCACGGCATCGACTGCCATCAAATACAACATGTACCGCTCAACCATCTCTGGTGGCTACTATGCCCTTTTGTCTAACGCCATCGCTGGGGCGACTTACAGCGATCAAAGCGTGCAACCGACGACGACGTATTACTATGTTGTCACCGCTGTGGACAGTCAGGGACGCGAGAGCGGTCGTTCGAACGAAAGAGGAGCGGTTGTTCCCTAGACGATAGCCACCAGCCTGATTGCGAAGGCGTGGCGGAGCTTTGGTTTGACGATACCGATGCTTTCTTGCGGCTCGAAAGTAGCCGGAATGGAAGGCCTCCGGCGAGGACGAATACAACTTCCTGGCGAACCCAACAAAGTTGCTTATTTCGTCTCCCAGGAGCGCGTTATCTTGGATAGCGCCAAAGGAAAATGAGTCCAAGGCATACGCGATTAGCAAAATTGGCATCGTGATCCCCGGACTCGGACCGAACCTGGTGGACGGAAGTCCGCAAGCGCAGAGTTCTCACTGCCGGCGGCCACGACACGCACATCGCAATACTTCATTACCATTGCAATTTCAGGCGGACATTTGCCGCCATTGCGGTCCTGCCCAAGGTGGATTTTGAAGAAGGTCTGAGGCGAACCGTAGCATGGTACCGCCGCCGGGAACTGGAGCAAGCCTGCCACCGGCAGCGATTCAGCCTAAACAGGAAGGTGAGGCGATGACGCTGCGCCAGACTTCCGGCTTGTCACGCCGTTGTCGGGCGATCTGAATCCGCATTCAGTCCAGCGGGTCGGTCCCGGTTACGGCAGTAGTGGTTCTGAACCTTGCTGGGCCCAGTTCTTCCTGTTGCTTCTCGGTTCTGACTTCCTTCCGCGGCGGAGCCGACGCTGCTGGAAAACGAAGTCGTTGTTCTTCAAGATCAAGTTCTCCGCCCGGCCGTGAGTGGGATCCTCTTGGGGATGCGCGGCGCGTGGCCGGGGCTGAATCCTTAGCTACGTAAGCCGCAGTTCCCGGTGCGGCCGGATCCGTTGCCTGGGGCGCGCTAGCCTGGGTCAGAGTCATGAATAGAAGTTCGAGACGGCTGGAGACACCCAGCTTGTCGTACACCCGAAAGAGATAGTTCTTGATCGTGTGTTGGCTGAGCCCTAGGCGCTGCGCAATTTCACGATTGGTGAGCCCTTCCGCGAGGCTGCGTACCACTTCCATTTCCCGATTGGAAAGCAGACTCAGGCCGTTGGCATCGATGGCGCGTACCACGGGAGAACAGGCGAGTTCTTCCACCGCGAACGACATCTGCTGGCTGTTCGCCCAGATCTGTCCCTCATGGACGCAGCGAATGCACTTGGAGAGACTCTCCAAGGAGTCGTGGCGGCTGAAAATTCCTCGTGCGCCGGCGTGAAACGCCTGCAGCACCGCCTCCTTCCTAGAGGAATCCAACAGCATGATGCCGAGAATGCCCGGACAGGCGGCGCGCAGTTGCCGCAAAATCTCGAATCCGCGCAACGGCTCTTCGTCGAGATTGGCACTCAGCACGACGACATTGACTCGATTCGTCTTTACGGTTTCAACCAGATCGCGGGATCGGGCCGGCGGGCTTACCACCTCCAGTTGACGGTCGCGTCGCAATGCGTCGGCCAGCAACTGTGTGTGAATCCGAGTGTCATCCGCAACCAGTACGCGAATCACCGGTCCCCCAGCGCTTTGAGTCAACTGCATGGTTGCTTCCTCCTCCAGCCGAAATTCGAATCGAATGAGCCTCAGGCGCAATCCAGCCTGCCTGCCGCCAGAGAGAGACAAATACCTTACAACGGAGAGAACTTTCTCTCCGAGACAAAGGGGGAGTTAATCTTGTTCCAGGGGAGGTAAGGAACACGACGGGGCGAACCAACCTACCTTCTGCAGCTGCCAGCAACAATGTTAGCCTAAACGAAGCTAGAGAATCAATGCCAGAGTTGAACGTCTTTGCAACCTGGGTGGGCAAGTGTACCCATTGCAATCTCATTTCGATACTAAAGTGTTTTGTCAGCTTGCTTGGGAGCAGGGCCCCGCCCGCCAGTTGCCTCCAAAACGTAACGGCTAAAGTATGTATTTATAATGGCTTAGATAGTCTTTGGCTAGATCGAAGATTTCCATAGGAATTTTGCGAAGGCGGGGTAGCAAAAGAGTTGATCGGTTCTGGTAATAACTTCTCCGGTGAGGTGTATAATGGACTCTACTGTTAGGAGACTAGCTTCGCCGGGTGGAGGTGCCTCTTGCAGCCCCTTGCATCCGGAAGTAATCTGCAACAGTCGAAACCGACAAAGTTTCGAAGCGTACCTCCCCCCTGTAGCGCTCAAGCATCGAAAAACAATCACGTTTAGTTTTTGGGTCAAGCTGTCTGTGACTCAGAGGGCGAAGCTACAACCACCGGCGATCAAATCTGGCATTCGGTCGATCAGAACTCATGGTCAAGCAGGAACCGGCAAACTGGTTCGCGGTACAAACCCGGGCCCGAAACGAAAAGGTGATCGCTGAACGGCTGCAGGAGCAAGGCCTGACCACTTTTCTTCCTCTGGTTACAGAAATACGCATCTGGAGCGACCGCAAGAAAAAAATCGAACTGCCTTTGTTCAGTTGCTACGTCTTCGTGAAACTTGTGTTCGGCAACAACGAAGCGCGCATGCGGGTGTACCGCACCAATGGCGTTTTTGGAATTGTCAGTATGCGGGGAGAAGCGATCCCGATTCCTGAGGAACAGATCGAAGCTCTGCGCACGGTCGTTACAAAAAAGGTTTCCTGGTCGGCGCATCCCTTTCTGAAAATCGGACAGCGGGTGCGGATTCGAAGCGGTTCGCTGAACGGTGTGGAAGGCGTGCTGCTTTCACGCGACGGAGACCGCACGCTGATCATCTCTGTCGATGCGATCCAGCGATCCCTGGCGGTACGGGTTGAAGGGTACGATGTCGAAGCTCTGTAAGAAGATTTTATGCCACGCAACTCCCCCTCAATCGTCTCTGCTTTGAGGAACTCCCCTTTGGCCGAAAATTCAATGGAACAGTCCGCACAAATTTTGCTGGTAAGCCAGGAACGATCAACTCGCAGCCTGCCTTGGATCGGCTCTGAAAACGGCTGGCGGCTGGAAACGGTCGGCAGTGCCTGGGAAGCCCTGGAACTGGTGCGCTCGACCGCGGGCCCCGATCTGATTGTCCTCGATATGATGCAGAACGAATCCGAGGGCTTGCACCCGCTGCGCTGGCTGCGCCGGGTTCGCCCCGATCTCCCCGTGCTGGTGCTGGCGAACTCGAACGATCCCAATCAGAAGTTGGAAGCGCTGCGCTCGGGCGCGCAGGATTATCTGGTCCGGCCGCTTCAGCCACAGCAGCTTGAAACCGCGATTCGACGTTCCCTCTTTCACCACACCGACAGCGCTGAAAGCGAAATCGTGGCCGACGAAATCGAACAGATTGGTGACGAGATGTTCTTCGTAGCTGCCAGCCCGACCATGCGGAAACTGCGCGCCCAGGCAGAGTTGCTGGCGCAGGTGAGCGCGCCGGTGTTCATCATGGGAGAGAACGGCAGTGGCAAGGAACTAGCGGCGCGCCTGATTCACAAGCTGTCGGTCCGCTCCGGCTTCAGGTTTCTTAAGCTGGATTGCTCAACCTTGCCCGGGGACGCGCTGGAGAGCGAGTTGTTCGGGACGGCGAGTGGGAACGGACGGAACAAGCCGGGAAAACTAGAACTGTGCCATCGCGGGACGCTCCTTCTGGATCAGATCACCGAAATGCCGTTGAGCCTGCAGACCAAGCTGCTGCACGTTCTTCAGGACGGCTACTTTGTCCGGCAGGGCAGTGACCTTCGGGTCGAAGTGGATGTTCGCATCCTGGCAGCCACGCCGGTCAATATTGAACCGGCGATTGCCGAGCGCAAATTGCGGGAAGACCTGTATTACCGGTTGAGCGCGTTCACTGTGCATGTGCCGGCGCTGCGCCAGCGTAAAGAGGAAATCCCCCTCTTGCTGAATCACTTTATGAATCAGATGGCGCGACGCTACAGCCTGCCAGCCCGGATGTTTTCGACCGCGGCGCTTGATGCCTGTGAACGCCATTCCTGGCCGGGAAATCTTAGAGAACTGGAAAAATTTGCGAAGCGCTACCTGGTGATGGGAGACGGGGGTTCGGACCTGGAAGCGCTTGAACGGGACGGCGATATGGCATTCTGGAACGCCTACCTGCCGCCTACCAAGAGCAACACCGGATTGACGGCCGAACCAGCCGACCCCGGCATTTCCGGTTTGAAATCGCTGGTGCAGAGCGTAAAAGGCGAGGCGGAGCGGAATGCGATCGCCACCGCGCTGGACCAGGCTCGCTGGAACCGTAAGGCAGCCGCCCGGTTGCTGAAAGTTAGCTACCGGACTTTGTTGTACAAGATCGAGCAGTATCATATGAGTCCGCCCCCCAGTCACTTTTCCGGTTACGGCAACGGCGGTTCATCCCGGGAACGTAACTTTCACAGGGGATAAGACGCAACAGGCTTTGCCGCCTGGCAAGCATTCAAGATCGTCGAGAATCAAATGAAGGTTCGACAACCGAGTTCGAGACTAGGGGTCATTATGGGGCAATCCGAAACAATCCGTAAGGTCAGCTTTACGCTGGTACTGTTGGCCGCTTTTACCTTGGCCGTGACTTCAGGGGCTTGGGCTCAGAGTAATCTAGCGTCGGTCCCCGCGCCTCAGGTTCCCAGTGCACCCAGCACGACCGAGCAGTCAGGCGTGTCTCTGCTCACGATTGGTGGCGGCGATCTGCTGAAAGTAAGCGTCTTTGGAGCGCCCGAGTCCGATCAGGAAGTGCGGGTCGATCAGGATGGAAATCTTTCGTTGAACTTCATTGGTTCCGTGCATGTCGCGGGACTCACGGCCAACGCAGCCCAAGACCTGATCGCGAAAAAGTTGGTGGCGGGTGGCTTCTACGCCCAGCCCCAGGTTTCGATCTTTGTGAAGGAATACGCTACCCAAGGCATTTCCGTGATGGGCGAGGTGCAGCACCCTGGGGTTTATCCCATCCTCGGCGCGCGCCGGTTGTTTGATGTGATCTCGCTCGCCGGCGGCACCGGCCCCAAGGCCGGAAGGGTAGTGAGCATCAGCCACCGCGACCATCCCGAGTCGCCACGCAGCGTGATGCTCTCGAACGATGCCATGGAGTCGGCCAAGAGCAACATCGAAGTCTTTCCGGGAGACACCGTCGTAGTATCGCGGGCGGGGGTCGTCTACGTGGTCGGCGACGTGCACAAGCCGAGTGGGGTCATCATGGACAACGGTACGGACATGACCGTCCTGCAGGCGATTGCCATGGCAGAAGGCACCAACCCAACGGCCAAACTGAACAACGCCAAGTTGATTCGGACGACCGCCACCGGTCGCCAGGAACTGCCCCTGGCCCTGAAGGACATGCTTTCCTCCAAGGTTCCGGACCTGCGTCTTCAAGCCGAGGATATTATTTTTGTTCCCACTAGCGCGGCTAAGAGCGCGGGCCGGCGCACCATGGAAGCGATCATTCAAAGCGCCACCGGTTTGGCCGTTTATGGAGCCCGTTGAGTTGATGCCAGTAAGAACAATGTAGGTTTGGATCGAGCGGTAAAACAGCGATAAAATTAGGACGTAGAATCACAACCAGGGAAACGAATCAGGGGCCGGGAGGCAGCGTGAGCAGAAATTTTGAGCTAATGCGGCAGGCAGGCAAAGGGATTGGGCAGCGGAAACGGTCTCGCATCGCAGTCGATGCGGACGAGAATTCCATAACGCAACTGGCGACGGGTGCGCCCGCGATTGACGATAACAAGGCATTTGACTGGGCGCGCACCATGGGAATCCTCCAGAAGCACTGGAGGCTGTCCGCACTTTTTGCCGGCATCGTCATGTTGACGGTGATTGGAATCAATGTGTTCACCCGGCCGGTCTATGAAGCCACGGCACGAGTCGAAATCGATCCGTCCGGTGAAAAATTCTCCCTGGAAAATAGCGGCGCGGGTGCCATCGACGCCGAATACCTGGAAACCCAGTCTCAAGTCATGCAAGGGGACAGCCTGGCGATCGCCGTCATTCGAAAGCTGCGACTCGACCAGAATCCGGCTCTCATGGGCAAGATTGACGCCGACACGCTGAATACGGCGAATCTTAAGTCCTCCGATGCCCAGCAGCTTACGCCGGACGAGAGCATCGCTTTAGGCAGGTTCAAGGACGCCCTCAAGATTAAACGTGACACCGCCAGCCGGCTTATTCTGGTCAACTTTAACAGCCCGGATCCCCAGCTTGCATCCCAGGTAACCAATACTCTGGTGCAGTCTTTTATCGATCAGAGTTTTCAGAGCAGGCACGACGCTGTCATGAAGTCTTCCGAGTGGCTCTCGCGCCAGCTCGACGATATCCGCAAGAAAATGGAGGATTCAACTCAAGCCCTAACCCAGTTTCAGCAATCGACCGGCGTGGCTGATGTGGACGCGAACAAGAGCACTTTTACCGAGCATATGGGTGAACTCAGCCGCCAGCAAACCCAAGCGCAGTCTGAGAGGATTCAAATCCAGGCGCTGCTCAAGAACACCGACAATCCCGACTCGCTCACTGAGGTGCGCTCCAACATTGTGGTGCAACAGTTGAGCCAAAAATTGGCGGAGCAGAAGGCCGCTCTTTCTCAAGCGCTGGTGGTCTACGGCAATAATCATCCGACAG
>Ga0137388_10001478_pt1 | contig 14295 bp, 16 predicted proteins | sample 15con2h14AmetaG_FD_104644 | JGI IMG/M metagenome (GOLD analysis project Ga0137388, IMG submission 104644) | Vadose zone soil microbial communities from Angelo Coast Range Reserve, California, USA - 15con2h1.4A metaG | ecosystem: Environmental > Terrestrial > Soil > Vadose zone > Saprolite...
ACACCGAGTCGGGGCCATTCCCAACCTGGATTGGTGTGGGCGGAAGTCCCCAGTCGGTCATTCGCGCAGCGAGGTATGGCTTCTCGCTGATGCTGGCGATCATCGGCGGATCGCCCGCACGCTTCCGGCCTTTCTCGCGACTCTACTTGCAAGCTCTCGAAAAGTTCGGCCGAGAGCCGATGCCGGTCGGCGTCCACTCGCCAGGGCATGTCGCAGAAACCGACGAGAAGGCGCTCGAAGAGTTCTGGCCCCGCTGGCTCGCAATCATCACCAAGATGAGCAAGGTCCGGGGATTTGCAATTCCTACGATGGAATCGTTCCGGTTCGAGGTCGGGCCGCAGGGCGCCCTGTTCGTGGGCTCACCCGAGACAGTCGCTCAGAAGATCGCCGCCAACCTCAAGGTCCTGGGCGCCAACCGTTTCGATCTGAAATTCGGCATGCCGGGCCTGTCGCCCGATTCGGTGCAGAAAAACATCGAGCTCTACGGCACGAAAGTGGTCCCGCGGGTGCGAGAGCTCCTTGCCGTATCGATGGAGCGAGTCGAGGCCTGACTTCAGGCGGTGAGCAGTCGCTGAAAGGCGTCGAGATAACTTGGGTCGCCCGATCGAGCCCTCAAGACCCAGTATTCGGCTCCCCAAAACAGGTACGCGTACAGCGGCGTTTCCCGACTCGACCAACTGATCGCGGCGTTGTAGTTCTCGATCAGGTGGTGCGGGCCGCAGCTGAACATCGACTTTCCAGATGGATTCGGAGGCACGGTCTTCAACTCCCATGGCTCCGCCTGGCCTTCGGCCACCATCCATCGCCGGCCGTGCTCACGTACGGCCGCGAACAGCGAACCTGGCGGTTTCGCTGCCGAACCGTCCGCATACACAGTTCTGGCTCCCAGGTTCACCAGCGCGTTTCGTGGGTAGTAGTCGAGGCCGACGATGTCGGCGATCTGTGCGGCAACAGCCAGCGAGTCACCTTGGTCGCGGGTTCGCCACCCTTGGGAAAGCCTGACGAGCGACGACGTGGGCAGGAAGCCGTTCAACATGACCGGCCTCGACGGATCGCTATCGCGCAGCGTCGCGAGCTCGGATTCGATGAAATCACGACCCAGACGCCATGAATGCTCGAACCCCAGCGGATCCACCGCCTCGTGCTCGAGCTGCCACGCGACGATCGAGTCTCGACTCCGATATTTGGTGACGACGCGAGAGATGAAGCACTTGGCCGCAGACAGAAGGCTCGCTTGCTCCTCGGGTCGAACCAACGCGCCTTCTCGCAGAGGGTGCTCGAGCTGGTGGTTTGGCACGTAGTACTCGGGATAGCCGAAATTCTTGATCGGGCCGATTGAGAGGATCACCTTCTTTCCTGCTCGCTCAGCGGACGCGAGCTGCCAGTCGAGCTCCTTGGTCTCGAATTCACCGGCCTTCGATTCAATGCGATCCCAGTAGGCGCCCACGCGCAGCAGCTCGAATGGATATTCGAGCAACGAATCGAGCGTAGCCGGGCCTTCGAGGCCGAAAGCCTCCACCTGACGCGGCCGGAAACTGATCCCGAGCAGGGCCGAACCCCGCGGCCGTACAGCAACCCGCCGCCATTCATCGTCCATCGGACGCTCTGGCCTCGCGAGCCTCAGACCGAGCATTCGCTCAGGCCACGTCTAATCGAAGTCAGCGGCGGTGATCCCAGCGGCGTGCCCGGGCGGCCATTGCACCAACTCAATGCGGTAGCCGTCGGGGTCCGTGAGCCAGGAGGTTTGGGGTCCGTCCGGTCCGCCCGGGCGTTCGACGGGACCGGCTCTCAACCCCATCTGCGATAGCGCCTCGATGGTGGCACTGAGGTTGTTGACCTGGACGGCGAGGTGGCTGAACCCGTTGCCGATGTCCACCGGTCCATCCGCCGGCCGGTTCACCAGTTCGAGCGTAACCAGCTCGTCCCCCGGGAACTTGAGCATGGTCAGGCTGGCGGCGTCGCCGATATCCACGCGACCAACCTGGCCATACCCGAGTGCCGTGTAGAAGTCCAAGGACACGGCCAGGTCGGTAACGCGGTACGCGGAATGTAGCGTTCTCACGCTCGCTGATCATCGCCGGGTCGGAGCTGCCATGGACGAATTTGCGCGCGACCCAGTTCCACGACGGCTTCATTCTGCTCATGGTCAAGGCGATGTCGAAGCTGCCCCTCATACCGTTGCCATCCAGCGTTCGGTTCCAGCCCATCGACGCCGACGAGGTGGCAGACGTACTTGTGGAGCTCGCACTCGCGCCACCGGCCGGGCAGGCGCCCGACATCGCGGGTCCGAAGATCTACGACGCCGAGCACCTGCTGCGCACGTATCTCAACGCCGTGGGGAAGCGACGCGCGATCATCCGGATCGGCACTCCTGGCGCGGCGGCGGCCGCGGTCAGGGCCCGTCGGCAACCTGGCGCCGGATCGCGCGGTCGGCAAGAGGACCTGGGAGGAGTTTCTGGCTGGTTACAAGCCGTAGGCCGGCCCACCCCGGCATGCTGGGTCGACGGAGATGTTTGGCCTAGATGATTCCGATGGCCCGCCAGTAGGGAACGCTGATCAGGATCGCGAGCAAGGCGACCAATGTGATCGCCACTCCAACGATCACCGCCTGGCGGTCGTTGAACATCTCGCCTTCGGTCGCCTCACGCACCATGCGAAGGACCTCGTACTGCCTGGGCACCACCCACGTGAACGCGACCGTCGAGGCAACAAAGCCGACGACCCAGCCGCTCAGGCCCAGCTGAGGCGCCGCGGGCACAAGGGTCACCAAAAGAAGAAAGCCGGTCGGCACCATGGGCAGAACGAGGCGCACCACCACGCCGAGCAATGCCACGATCATGATCGCGACAAGCGGGTCTCCCGATGAGTGGGTCAACGGCGTGATCAGGCTGGCGATCCATCGATCCACACCTCCCGCGCGCAGCACGGAGCCCGTGCCCAGTAGCACACCGAAAAGCACCAGGGTTGACCAGTCGATGCCATTACGAAACGTCTGACGATCGAGCGCGCCGCCAACGACGGCGACGAGCAGCGCGAGCAGCCCGATCACGCCGATGTCCACCCTGACGAACTGCGCCAGCACCAACCCGACGACGAAGACCGCAAGCGCTGCGAGCGCCACCCGCTCGTGCCGTGAGAGGCGGCCAAGCGTCCGCTCTTGGGTCTGCCTGACCACGCGGCTTGCCCGCGACGGGGACGTCGGGTCGAGAGCGAGCACGGTAATCGCCGAACCGATCAAGAGGACGGTAGCGGCGGGTGCTGCGGCGACAAGCCAACCGATCCATCCAAAGCGAGCCGCCTGGCCGCTGGGCAGCAAGCCGATGATCAGGAAGTTGGTGACGACGCCGGTCAGGAATGCTGGGCCGAGCATCGTGTTCCCGAGAACTCCTGCAAACGCGATGGCGGCGCTGGCGCGGCTGGCTCGCGCATGGCCGAGCGCCTCCGCAACCTCACGTGCAACAGGGGCGACGGTCGCCACGCGACCAAGCACCGCGGGCACAAGGGGCGTTAGGACCACCCCTCCGAGCAGGAGCGCCGCGACCTGCCCTCGATGCGTGGGCGGAAATATGCGCAAAAGCATCAAGGCAGTACGAAACAGCAGTCCGGAGGACGCCATCGCGGCTGTGATTGCAAACGCCGCGACTGCCAGCACCCACGCTGAGCTTGCGAATCCGCTGAACGCGAGCGCCGGTGGCGCCAGACCAGCCGCGCCCCATGCGGCCGCCATGCCGAGAGCGACGGCGAAGTCGGGCACCGGCTCGAGTAACCAGGCGATCGCGCCGCCGAGCACGATCAGGGCGATGCGCCAGCCCGTATCGCTCAAGCTCGCAGGTGGCGGCACGAACCAGAGCGCCGCCGGCACGGCAATGGCAAGCCCAATCGAGATTACGCGCGCAAGCGCCGATCGCTGCGGCATTGGTGGTGACATGGAGCGAACCGGCGCCCGCTCCAGCAAAGGCGCGCCCACGCGCTCTCGGTCGCGTCGGTCGACAACGCTGGCAAGAGCCCGCGCCATGGCCAGTCCGAGCGCCGGACGTTCCCGAAGCAGACGCTCGAAATGGTCGCGCGGGATGCGCCAGGCCTGGACGTCCGTAAGTGCACGAACCGTAGCCGTTCGCTGCGCGAGCAGCAGGCCGAAGTCGCCGAAGGTCGCGGGAGCGCTGATCGTTCGCAATATGCGTTCGCTGCCGCCCGCGGTAACGCTCACCTCCAAAGACCCGGCAGCGAGCAGATAAAGGGAGTCGGCGGCGTCACCCTCGCTGACGATGACGGCGCCTGACGTGAAATGCGCGTCTTCGCTGGCGCCGATCAGGCGCGCAATGTCGACCCGATCCAGGTTGCGCAAGTAAGCGACGCTGCGGAGAAGCTCTTCTTGTGCGGCGAGCTCTTCGCTGTGCTCGTCCGTACTGGTCACGGAGCGAGCGGCTCCACGCGCAGGATTCGCCAGGTGCCGGGAACGCCCTTTAGCTCGTGCGTCCCACGGTCGGAGAAGGAGAGGCCGGAGCCGGCGACCAGGTCGCGCACGGTGCTGGTGACCAGGACCTCATCCGGGCCGGCGAGGCTCATCACACGCGCGCCTGTGTGCACGGCGATGCCTGCAATCCCCGACTCGATCAGGTCGAGCTCTCCGGTGTGCAAACCTGCCCGCACCTGTATTCCGAGCTCGTGGACGCGCTCGACGATGGACAGGGCGCAGCGGATCGCCCGCGCGGGCCCGTCAAAGATGGCGAGGAACCCGTCACCTCGGCGATCGATCTCGCGGCCGCGGAAGCGCGCGAGCTCGTCTCGGACGAGGCGATCGTGGTCGCCGATGAGCGTGCGCCACCGCGCGTCCCCGAGCTCGACCGCTCGGTTGGTCGACTCCACCATGTCCGTGAACAACACGGTGGCGAGGAGCCGGCTCGGCTCCGCCGTGTGTCGCGTGCCGGTTAGGAACTCACCGATCTCGTCCGCGATCGCGTCAGAGTCGCCCACCCATGCAAGGTGATCGATTCCCTTGAGCTCAACGTACTTGGCGTTCGGGATCTGATCGGCCAGGTAGCGGCTGCCGCCAACATCGATCCGCCGATCGCCGGAGCGGTGCAGGACCAGGGTCGGCACGCGAATCGCGGTGAGAATGTCCCGGACGTCGATCTCCAACGTCATCTCCAGGACGGCCCTGGCTGCCGATGGGCTTGCGCCCAGCCGCAGAAATTGCCCCCACCATCTCTTGAAACGTTCATCGCCTGCGACGCTCGGCGCCCACTGCTCGACCTCAACAGGGCCTCCCCACTGGTGCTCGACCGCATCGAGGCGCGTGCGATGCTCGTCCAGCGTCGGAGCCCAGGGGTAGTCATCAGTCCGCACGCGCTTGGCATACGTCCCATAAAGGACGAGCGCCGAGACTCGTTCAGGGTATGTCGTCGCGAAGAGCATGCTCATCGGCCCACCCTCCGAGACGCCAAACAGCGCGGCGCGCTTCGAACCCACAGCGTCCATCACGGCTCGGACATCGTCCATCCGCTCTTCGAGAGTGGGCAGCAGCTTGACGGGTACCCGGTCCGAGAGGCCGGTACCCCGTTTGTCGAACAAGATCAGGCGGCTGAAAGATGCAAGCCGCTCTAGAAACCGCGTGTAGTCGGGATCGTCCCAGGCGGCCTCGACGTGGGAGACGAAGCCTGGGACATAGACGAGATCCACTGGCGCATCGCCGACAACCTGGTGAGCGATGCTGTAATCGCCACTCTTCGCGTATCTGGTTGTTGGCCCGCGACCCACCTCGGCGGGAGATGATAAGTCCGCCTTGCGAAATGCAATGCCTAGACACGAGGCGAGCCGCTCATGGCTGATGCGCTAGAGCGCACCTAACGCCCGTCAGACCCGGTGGCCCTAAACATGAGCCGGCATGGAGGTGGGACATGAAACAACAACTGCTCCCTGGCTTTGGACGGATGCACGGCCGCCACCTGCTGGCCCTGCTGACAACGGTGCCGGCGTGACCACCCTCTATTCCGTCCCGGGCGCCGCCAACACCGCAGTTTCAATCAGCCCGCTTGTCGTGAACATCCCTACCCCGGCAAGCCTTGGTGGCGGCACACCGACCGGGACAGTCTTCAACGTCAGTCTCGCGAGCACCACCTTCCAGATCGCCGGACCCGGCAAGGCGGGGCAAACGGTCGCAAAGGCCCTGTTTCTATTCGCGACGGAAGACGGGACCATCGTCGGGTGGAATCCCGGTATCGATCCCTCAGGGCACTTCGCCGGCCCCGGCGGCGTCAGCGCAGTTGGGGTCATCGCCGTGGACAGCTCTGGCAACAACTTCACCAACCCCAATCCCAATCAGCAGACGGGGGCGGTCTACAAGGGCCTGGCCATCGTTGCCGGTAGCACACCGATCATCGCGGCCGATCCGAACAGCACAGCTGTGCTGTACGCGTCCAATTTCCGCGCTGGCGCGATCGAGGTCTACGACGCGACATTCGAATGCCACCAGGCACGACGACCTCGCCGGCCCCCACCGCGGCTTCGTGGACGTCTTCAACCTTGACGGCACCGGCGGCCTACCGGGAGGAGCAGTGCGCCTCATCTCGCGGGGATCGCTCGACTCGCCGTGGGGGTTGGCGATCGCGCCGCCTGGCTTCGGCGGTCTCAGCGGCCCGAGCGGCGCGCCGGTGCTGCTGGTGGGCGACTTCGGCGACGGGCTCATCAACGCCTTTGACGCGACCACCGGAACACCGCTTGGCCGGCTCAAGGACCCCGACGGCGAACCCATCCGGATCGACGGGCTGTGGGCGCTCAAGGTCGGCAATGGCGGGAACGGCGGCGCCGCCAACACCGTGTACTTCACTGCAGGCCTTTTCGGCGAGTCCCATGGTCTTTTCGGCTCGCTGACGACGGTGGCCCCTGGCTCGCCCGAGGGACCGGCCGAGGCGCAGTGGGTGCAGGCGCTTGTGGACCTGGTCCAGCTAGATCAGGCGGTGCTCAGTCATGACCGATCGAGCGGAGCGTCGAAGGCAAGGATCAAACAGGACGCCAAGATCCTCCGTGCCGACACCCACCAGCTCAACCTTGAGAAGCGGGCATTCGCAGACGACACCACCGACGACCTGGGGCCCTAGGGCTGAACCGCGACGATGCGTCGCATCAATTCGACCTCGGTTTGATAAATGTGGGCCGACTTCACTGTCATCGTCAGCGTGCCCATCCCGACGCCGAGGTCGCCGGCCACGCGAGCCTGTAACGCTGCGAGCTCGACCAAGTTCGCGTAGCCCTTCGTACCGAAGTCGATGGCGTGTGCGTAGACGGCTACCTGTAGCTCATCCTTGATGAGCCAGAAATCGAGCAAGCTGACGCAAGGCACATAGCTGGCGTCGGTCAGTGGCTGGAAGGTCGTGATGGTCGCGTCGCGCGCCCATGGGTTGGCGGCCAGCCGGTCGATTACCCACTGGGTTTGGTCGCGGCCGGTGTGCGCATAGTCGTAAAGGCGCGTCGCGTAGCTGTCGGCGTCGCCGAGCTCTGGCACTCGGGAATGGTCGGTGAAGTTCGCGTGCATCCACGCCATGCGTTCGGGATCGCCGTGCTGGGCAATGATCGGGTCGTCCGTCCTCGGTGAATGCACGTCGAGGGTCGCGCTAAACACCTCGACGATTGGCACTCCCTCCCACTTGCCTGCGACGCCGTGGGTCAGAATCGCCGCCGAGATCGCCATCCAGGCTTCGCCGAGCGTCGCGGCTTCGATCCGGAGGGATGCGAAGTCCCGAGTCAAGCTCCCATCTCGCAGAAAACTACTACACGACTATGGGTGGTCGAAACGCAGCGATGAGTTTTGGGCCGCCGGCTTGTTATATATGTCGAGGCCATGGAACCCATCGTCCTGTTCGGGATTCAGTTCACGTTCGCGCTGGTGGCGTATGCGGTCGCGGCGTGGTGGTACGTTGCGCCGCGGCTTGCCAGGCTGCCGCGCGAGGCGGCATTGGTGCCGCTGGTGTGGATCCATGTGTTCCGAATCGCCGGTGGAACGATCCTCGCGCCGGGCGCCGTCGGCGGTACCGTCCCACTGGACTTTCGCACGATGATCGGATACGGCGACATGCTCACCGCGCTGCTGGCGCTGGTGGCGCTGATCGCCCTGCGGCGTCGCTTTGCCTTTGCGATCGCGCTGGTGTGGTTGTTCGTTTCGGTCGGCCTGATCGACACGGTCAACGCGATAGTCCAGTCGATGCGCTACAGCGTTTTCAACGACGCCCTCGGCGTCAACTGGGTGATCGTGACGGGCTACGTGCCGGCGCTGCTGGTCAGCAGCGTCCTGATCTTCATCCACCTGCTGCGCAGGCCGGGGGCGTCAGCCGGCTAGCGATACCGCCAGGTCGAATCGCGCGAGCGCCCGTGGATCGGCGCAGGCATGGATGTGCGCGATGCGCTCACCATCGCCGTCGATCACCAGAAGGGCGAAGAGCCGTTCCTGCATGTAGGCGGCGAACGCCGGCCCCCTGTTCGCCCGAGCGGCGATTAGGCGCATCGGGGCAATCGCAAAAATCGCATCGCCGAGAAAATCGCCTATCGCCCGCGCGCCGATAACTGACGGTTTCGGCGGCATTGTGAGCACTGCGTCCTCACGCAGCAGCGCCACCAGGCCCACAACGTCGGCCGCCTCCCACGCCCGGACGTAGCGCTCGAGGAGGTTCGGCGGATTGGCCAGCCTCGGCCGCAATGAGCTGCCTTTAAGAGTGGCCCGAGCCCGCTGGAGCGAACTGTTCACAGCCTGCACACTCGTCTCCATTAGATGCGCGACCTCCGCGCCGCGAAATGCCAGCACGTCCCGGAGAAGAAGGACCGCGCGCTGGCTTGGAGGCAGCTCCTGGAGAACGGTCAGAAAGGCAATCGACACGGACTCGTGGGTGTCGTAACGGGCCTCCGGCCCGGCTTCGGGTGAAGCGATTCCGGTGAGGAGGTCGTCCGGGCACGGGCCCGGCTCAGTTCGGTCGCGCTTGCGGGCTTCGATGGCGTTGAGGCACGTGTTGGTTGCGATCCGATAAAGCCACGCCCTGAACGAGATCGGCTCGCGGTATGTGTGGCGGCCCTGCCAGGCTCGCATGAGCGCATCCTGGAGCGCATCCTCCGCCTCGTCGACGCTGCCGAGCATGCGGTAGCAGTGGGCGAAGAGCTCGCTGCGGTGGTCCGAGACCTGGTCCTCGAAAGCGTCCGCCGACACCGGGAGCATCGACCAATTGTGGGGACTGCGCGCTAGGAGTTCCCCCAGAGGCCGTTTCGGCGATAACCCATCAGCATCGCGATTCCGATCATGAATTGGACCGCGCCGATCACACCCTGCAGCACCACGTACCAGGCGGGGCCCTGAAGGGGGATTGTTCCGGCCAGCTCGAGCGCAGACGCGGGCACGTGGAGCAGGCCGGCCAGGAAAGCAACCAATATCAGCCAGAACATCCAGCGCCACCTCCGGACGACACCGATCCCGAGGATGACCAGGAAGATCGTGAGTCCGGCCAGGAAGGCGACTTCGAACCGACGGCGGTCGGCGACCGGTAACTTGAGGGCCTCGTCGTAGACGTCTGGGGCCGCGGCCAGGATCGCGACCACAGCCATCCACGCAGCCGCCACGAAAAGGAGAACTATGACCTGTGTCCGGCTCAGCACCTGCATTCATTCGGCCAGGTGGCGGACATATATCCCATGGACAGGTTCTGCGGGTTGGACCTAAGATCGGTCGCGAACGTCGTCAGGCTACCTTTCTTCTGCAACCGGAGGTGGTGCCATGAGACCCTTCGTTTTCGAGCCAACGAAATGGGCCGTTCGTGTGCCAACCGGGCTCGGAGCCCATCACGCTCGGCATGCGCTTTCACGCAGGGCGTTCATGGGATCGATGGCGGGCGTGGCCGGGGCGGCGATGGGCGCCAGTCTGCTACCGACCAGTGTGCTGGCGGCCAAGCCTTCCAGCTCGGCCCCAAAGCCAACGTCCAACACGGTCTTCGATACGTTCCACGTGACCTTTTTTGGCTCCGGTATCGATCCCTCGTCCATCGGCGACTTCAATGGCTTTGTGGGAGTCGCGGACGTTCAGGGCACCGGCACAGCCACAAACCCGGACGGAACCACCGAGACCCTTCTATTCGACACGGACATGCGCTTCATGAGCGGCGTTTACGTGGGCCAGGATGGAGCGGTCCACAAAGGAACGTTCGGTTTCGTTTGATTGGACCTCTACAGAGGTCAGTATGACTTCACGAATTTCTTGACCCAGGTCCACGATTTTGATCCGGGAATAAATCCGTACCCGGCTGGCCTGTTCTGGACAGTGCCCAACCCAACCCTCGGCCCTATCGAGCTTGGCCCAGGCAAGGCAAGCATGAGCATGGCCAACCTTGCTCTTCAGGACTACTTCGACATTCCGAACGCTCTCTTCCGATTCGAGCTCCCAGTTTCGACCGACGCGAGCTGCAGCTTCGACGTCAAATGGACTGGTCCCGTCACGAGCACCGGTCCGGTGAACACGCCCGGTTCAACCGGTGAACTGAGCATGACCAGCGCCACGATGACGTGGTCAGCCTCCAATAGCCTTGGTTTCCGATTTGTGTCGAACCCGTCCGGCACGATCAGCGCTTTCGCGCAGCTGGGGCGCGTCCAGAACGGGGTGTTCGCGGACTGAACTCTAAAACAGGAGGTCGCGCGTGTCGCGACCTCCTGTAGTGGCGGAGTAGGCGGTTGCGCGTCGGACGGGCGCCCGCGGCTCAGGCCTGGAGAACGGGACGTTGGCAGATCTGCCGTGTCGCCAGGACCGGGGTATCGGACTTGCCGTCAGCACCTATGACCCACGTATGGCGCGAGAAGACCGGCGTGTTCGATTCCTTCGTGTAGAGGATTGCTCTGCCGTCCGGGGTCCAGCGGGGCTGCGTCTCACGCGGGCCACCGGATTTCGTCAGCACTGTACGTCGGGTGCCGTCCGGACGAATGGTCACCAGCTCCGAATCGACCTGGTACGGCCAGTCGATGCTCAGGGGATATGTGCTGTAGACGATCTTCTGCCCATCTGGCGACCAGTCGGGATCACCCGCATGCTCATCCCAGGGAGTGAGCTGGTGGAGGTTGGTCCCATCGCTGCGGACGATGAAGACGGCGGCCGTGTAGGCGTAGCCACTCGTCGCGCACACTGCCGGCTGGAGCTCCGCTGGGCATGAACGATCCCTCCAGAAGACCAGGGATTGGCCATCTGGTGACCAGCGCGGATAAACGTCCTGCCCCTGAGTCATCAGGTGCTTGGTCACCTCGGTCACCTTGCCGCTCGACAAGTCCAGGATTGCGATCCCCGTCGCGATGGGGATGTTGTCCTGGAACGGTCCGAAATCCTCGGTGACCGCGAGTCGCGTACCGTCGGGCGACCAAGCGGGACGCTCGTAGTCGAGGCATGAGGGTGGTATGCACGTGAGAGCGAGGTGATGAGGGTTCGAACCGTCCGCAGCCGCGACATCGATCTGTGCAGGTGCGCTTGAGGACGGAACGAACCAGTCGTATGCGATCCATTTGCCGTCGTGCGAGAAGTCAGGGTGTGCGGTTTGGAGGCCGGGTGTTGAGATTCTGTGATCTCCGGTCTCATCTGGGTGTGCTACCCAGATTTGAGCGTCGGTTCCATTGCATTTCACGCATGTCTGGTAAGCGATCCAACGGGTCGGGTCAAGGTGGATTCGGCCGGCGGATGGTGTCGGGGTTTGCGCCGCCGACGATCCCGACCCGCATGCGGCCAGAAAGACGACGAGCGCAGCCACAAGGCAGGCTGCAACCTTCGCGCGTTGGCTTGATGCTGTCATGGCACGGGTTGCCACGTCGGGTGGCTGTAACCGGGGAAGAAGCCAAAGCTCACTCGGTCGGTGCCGTCGGCATTCATCACCCACAGGGTGCCGATGGTCGTGGAGATTCCCTGCCCGCCGACGAAGATGGTGATCCGGGTCCCGTCGGGTGCCCATGCCATGCCGCCGAGGCCAGGCGCGCAGCATTCGTTATAAGCCTCGAAAATCTTATTGCGATGGGAGCCGTCTGGATCCATCAACCACAACTGATAGTCGAAGTCGAATCCGTTTGTAGATCGCGACGGTGGTATCAGGATGTAGGCGATCGTGGAACCATCCGGCGCCCATGCGGGTTCCAGATATCCGTTCCCGTTGCCAACATTGTTGCTCTGCTCCTTCACGTTGGCGAGTAGCACCGAAAGTTGCGAGCCGTCGGGCCTGATGGCGTCGATGTCGCTCGATCCGGCTCTCGCTCCGCTCGACCTGAACAGGGTGAACGCGATCAGGGTCCCGTCGGGCGACCAGCTCGGTTCCGTGGCCATTTGACCACGAGGAAAATGGGTCAACTGGATCCGCTGGGTACCATCTGCGTTGATCAAGTAGACCTGGGCGCCGCCGGACTGGTCACTGTCGGAGAACGCCAGGCGCGAGCCGTCAGGTGACCAGCTCGATCGGCTGAACCTGTCGCATGCAGGAGCGCTGCAGCTAGTGAGCTGCTGGGTGCGCCCCGTCGCGATATCGAGGACCCAGATCGTTTTCTCAGGCCGTCTCAGGTAGGCGAGCCTGGTGCCGTCTGGCGAGTAGACGGGGTCGCTCAAGTCCAGGACGCCCACGTCCGCCTGCACGGAAAGGATGGGATGCTGGGTGCCAGTGCCCGGGTCGATTGCGATCAGGTTGGTGCCGCCGGCCAGCACGATCTGTCCGTTGTGGTAGTGAGTGATGACCCTCCCAGGGTGAGACGGCGTCGATGCCGGGATTGCCGTCGCGCTTGAGGCGCATGCGGCCACGAGAGCGATGACTGCGGCGGCAACCCACGGAGCGCGTGTCGAGCGCAGGTGCGTTGCGATTGGTCCGGACCACCAGTGTTTAGCGCTGCTCGGGTTCATCGCTCCTGCCTCTAGATCCCCCAGTCGGGGCTGTTGGGTTGGCATCCGGAGGCCGTTGACGTTGTAATCCGATGAATGTCGGTTCCGTCCGCGTGCATCACCAAGAGCTCGCCCCTGCCGCCAGGACACGCCGCCAGATCGACAGATACTGAGCGGGAGAAGACGATCCACTGCCCGTCCGGAGACCATGCGGGGAAGGCCCCGCCGCGGTTCCCGGGTATCAGTTGGCGAAGGTCAGTCCCGTCGGGCCGGATGGTGAAGACCTGTGCCGGGTAAAGAGGGGCGGCGCAGCTGTCAAAGGCACAGATGTCGCTGAACAGAATCCGCGAACCGTCTGGCGACCAGCGCGGGTCCATCCCGCCACCGGGCCGATCGTCCGCGAGTTGATATATGAGGCTCGGGGTCCCCCCATGGACGCCAATTCTCCAGATGCTCGCCTGATCCAGGTTCGCGGCGTGGTTCCCATCCCGCATGAATAGGACCTGACCGTCATCGGGCGAGAAGCTTGGGGAGTGATACTCCCAGCCCGACCCCGGCTGTAGCTGGGTGAGCGGGTGGGGGTTGGACCCGTCGGCATTCGCGACCCAGATGCCGACGTCCCGTGGAGTTCCATTGTCCATGGGGCCGATAGCGCGCTCGAACGCAATCTTCGTGCCGTCGTGTGACCAGTCCGGCTCATCGTCACCTAGGCACGACCCGGTGCAGCCGAGCATGATCTGGTGAAGTCCAGTCCCATCGGCGTCAACTGTCATGATCTTGTCCCCCCGCTCGAACAGGACCTTGGTTCCGTCCGGCGAGAGCCGCGGGTTATGGTCCTCGTCTGGGCCCGGCGGTGTGTTCAAGTTCTTTCGGTTGCTGCCATCGGGGGAAATCGAGTACACGTTCAGCAGGCCGGGCTCGATGGGGCGATCGACGAACACGATCAGGCCGGATCCCGAGCCGGCAGGCACCGACCGACCCCACTGTGAGTGCGCGAGCAGAAAGGCTCCGATGGCGGCTGCAACCAAAGCGACCAGAAGCACAGCCGCCACGAGCGCCATGGCGGTCCGGGGAAATCGCAGGGCGCGCATTCTTATTTCCGGGCGTGGGCGGGTCGTGATGGCATCCGCCTGCAGTGCGGCCATGGTTCGCGACAGAAGCAAGGGATCGGGGAACCCGGGACCTGGATCGAATGCCCCTTCCAAATTGCGCCTGAACGTCTCGTCAGCCATTGACCCTGACCTCCGCAATTCCCATCGCCGGGCGCAATCGCTTCAGCGCGCGATTGATCCGGGTCTTGACCCCAGGCTGGGATATGCCCAGGGCGATCGCCACGTCGCTCAACGGCATATCGAGATGAAAATGGAGAAGGATCGCCACGCGCTGGTCATGTGGCAGGCGCAACATCGCCCGACGCAGGTCTTCGCCCTCGA
>Ga0137388_10001481_pt1 | contig 14284 bp, 11 predicted proteins | sample 15con2h14AmetaG_FD_104644 | JGI IMG/M metagenome (GOLD analysis project Ga0137388, IMG submission 104644) | Vadose zone soil microbial communities from Angelo Coast Range Reserve, California, USA - 15con2h1.4A metaG | ecosystem: Environmental > Terrestrial > Soil > Vadose zone > Saprolite...
AGTCGAATGGGTTTAAGGTAACTGTTTTTACCGCAAAAAGAGAGAAAAGCAGCACCCAGGAAGTCTTTTCAAGACTTCAGAAGCCTTTTTCTCTTGAGGTGAAGCCGCTTGAGAACTGCGCCTATTGCTTAGAGTATATGCTGCCCCCGTCAATCGAGTGACCCCTTCTCGGTGCCATACCCCATCATCCCATTCTCTCGATGTGGGCGAAGGAGATGCCTGGTTGAAGCCGAGTGCACCGTTTCGGGGGGTTATGCAAAAATCCCCTATTTTGTCGAAGACCGCAGCAATGACGCGGAGCTGATCCGACTGCTGTTTCAAGATACCTTACTCACCACAGGCATGGGTGGACCGCTCTCAGAGCAGCCTGATCCATCCTCGCTGCATCGCGTACTCGATATTGGCTGCGGCCCTGGTGGCTGGATTCTCGAAGCTGCCGATCGTTATCATCACATGTCGCTTACAGGCATTGATATCAGTTGGAGGATGATCGAGTATGCCCGCGCACAGGCACAGTCCCGGGGGCTTACCGACGGGGTCGAGTTTCTGGTGATGGATGCGCTGCACCCGCTCAAGTTTCCTGATGCCTCCTTTGACCTGGTGAATCTGCGACTCGGCTCAAGTTTTCTGCTGGTAACGGACTGGCCCAGGCTGCTGGACGAGTTGCTGCGGGTGACGCGCCCCGGTGGGATCGTGCGCGTGACGGACTACGTGACCATACAGAGCACCAGTCCTGCCTATAACCGCATTATCAAAATGGGTCTCTGCGCTCTCTATCGCTCTGGTCACAGCCTGACAGAAGAGCAAACCGGGGTGACACACGAACTGGACCGGCTGCTCTCCGAGCGTGGGTGTAAGCCCGTGCAGACCAGAGACGCTACGCTGGAATTCATTGCCGGAACGGTAGGAGGGCAGCATCTGTATGAAGACATACTTACTCAAGACCTGGGGTACGTATTTGGGCACTCCTTCGTTGCGGATAAACAAGCCCTCTGAGCGGGCCAGAGCGTCGGGCAAGATGGGTATACTTTTCTTGCAGATCTCCTGCAATACGTGCAGGGGTGAGACAGATCAGAGAGAGGAAGACCATCATGCTCATCGTCAACGACGAACAACGCCTTGGGGCAGGGATTGCGAGTCTGTCGAAACGGTGTTCCTACTGTACCAAAGCCCTGGCAGCCTACCCGCTCATCGTGAGTGATGATGCCAGACTCCAGGTTTACCATGCTGCTTGCGCCGCGGAGCTGGCGACCGAGATCCTCGTCGATCTGTATACCTTCTTCCGACCACCGGCGCCCTACCAGCACTTGTTCGTGCTCGACCTGCTCTATGCTGCTCCCAAGTCCGTGGAGGTGCGAGGGTGCAGTCAGCAGATCTAGAAGAGATCAAGGCAGCCATCTTCGAGCAAGCGTATCATCCGTGCACGCGGGTGAGCTGGGGAATGGCGCAGGTGATGGCAGTGAGAAGAAGCAAGGGGCAATTGCTGGTCCAGCTTCGAGGGCGGGGGCGCTGGTATCCTGTGGAAGCTGTGACCGGAGATCAGGCCGAGGCTTTGCCCAACCGGCGCCTGCGACATCGAGGGCGCCGGATAGTTGTGCGCGATCCGTTGCCTCGGTCAGTCCTGTTTCTGTCAGATGAGTGGGCAGAACCAGTTCAATGAGGGCCTTCCTGGCCTCTTTTGCTGGTTCTGCCAAAAATCCTGGGTTGAAAACGCAGATCTTTCCCTCAAACAACCCAGGATTTTTGGCAGAACGCTTTTTCTGGTACACTGAGGGACGAAATCTGTTTCTGCTTTCGTCTCTATCTTTTGTCTTCTCTTTCGTTACCAGGTTCGCCCTCCTGTGAAAGAAGAGATGAGCAGTACGGCGAGTTTTCTTGAGTTTTTTAAAGGAGAGTAGTATGAGAGAAATTCAGGTTGATGGCAGAACGATTAGCGCCTATCTGGCCGTTCCCGAGGGTAGCAGCGGACCAGGGGTGCTGGTCCTACATGCCTGGTGGGGCCTCACCGACGTCTTCAAACGGGTCTGCGACCGACTCGCGGAGGCGGGCTTCGTGGCACTCGCCCCTGACCTCTACCACGGCAAGACGACCGCCTCCGTCGAGGAAGCGCAAGCGTTGGGCGCGGCGCTGGATCAGGATGTGGAGCGGTGGCGCGGCGATATCGCGGGGGCAATGCAGTTCCTGCGCCAACACAAGGCAACACATCCGGCGGGAGGGCGCGGCAAGCTCGCCTTCGTTGGCTTCTCGCTGGGAGACGCCTACGCGCTCGACATGTCCGTCAGAATGTCCGATCAGATCGCCGCCGTCGTGGTCTTTTATGGCTCCTACCCCGGACTGGACTATCGCAGAGCTTCGGCCTCCTACCTCTTCCACTTCGCGGAGGATGACCCCTTCGAGCCGGCTGAGTCGGTTGCACAGATGGAACAGGAGCTCCAGGCTGCGGGAAGGCCGGTCACTGTCTATACGTATCCAGGGACCAAACATTGGTTCTTCGAGGACAATCGCCCGGAGTATGACGCCGCGGCTGCTCGCCTTGCCTGGGAGCGGACCATTGCGTTCTTGCACGAGCGGCTCGATTAAGCGCTCCAGCTCGGGTCGGAGCGCAGCGCCCACTTGAAAAGGGGATCAGCATACACTTGGAGGTGTACAGATGAATCGATTATGGAGAACTGCCCTTTGGCAGCAGTTCGGCGCGGCCATCGATATGCTTGAAAACGCCCTGGTAGCCTGCCCCAGCACGCTGTGGAATGCACACCTTTGGAGCGACCACTCCGACCCCCCCCAGCCCTCGGAATTCGCCGCCTTCTGGTCGCTCACCCATCATACCCTCTTCTGGCTCGACTTGTATCTCACCGGTTCCCTGGAAGGATTCGCTCCCCCCACACCCTTCACCCAGGATGAGTTTGGACCAGCACATGTCCTTCCCGAACAGCCCTACACCAAGGACGAGCTCCATGCCTATCTGGTGCAGCTGCGCCAGAAGTGCCAGTCCACGATGCTCTCGTTGTCAGACGAGCAAGCGCACCACCAGGTTGCTTTCCCCTGGAGGTGGTGGAAGCCGATGAGCTTTTTCGAGCTCCAGTTGTACACCCTGCGCCACGTCCAGGAACATGCGGCCCAACTGAGCCTCTTTCTCGGACAGCACGCCATCCCGGACGAGGCGCTCGACTGGGTCCCGTGGGCGAAGGGTGAACCTGGCAGCTAATCCTGCCTCATTCTCGCTCGTGCTCTTGCGGTGCTCTCACCAGACGAAGAAACGGAGACGCCGTTTCTGCTCCTGCGGCCTTTTCCTGGGCCGGCATCTCGAACAGGACCAATTGGGTGACATTGGACCGAGGTGCCAGCTTCCGGCGCAGCGCGGAAGCGGGCGCTTTCCAGTACAAGAGCCACTCATCCGGGCCGAGATCGAAGAGCGTGAGCTGTGGGGACCGGAAGACCGTTTCGGCCACGCGCGGGTTGCTGACGGCTTTGATGTGTCGGCGATCCTCGTGCAACTCCACGCGATACGTGGAGAGCGTCACGGCCTGGTGTTCCATCTTGAGCGTGCCCTCGTACACCCATACATTCACCGGCTGGTACGCCAGTCCTTGCTCACCATACAGGCGCCAATCGTGAAAGCGGATATATCCATGCCGGTCCAGGTGGCGGGTGTAGCGCGTGGCGAAGAGAATCCGGTTGAGCACGGATTCAGGATACACCGTCCCTTTGTGCCAGCCGAGGACCTGCGCCGGACTGTGACAGCCATCCTCCCGTTTTTCATGCGCCCAATGGCGCTGGCTGTTGTAGTCATGCACCCATTGCTTGTGAATGTGCTGCATGTGCTCCCAGCTCTCCGCTTTGGCGAACTTGGCGTCTACCATTTTTCGAGCAATATTAAACATTGTTTCTACATAATTTTGCCACGCTTGCCGTGGCTCGATGCGCAGTTTTTCAATCCCTAAAGCCGCATACACGTCCATCGCCTGGCGACAGTAAAAAATCCCCCCACCATCGCTGACAATGGCCTTGGGCGCGCCGAAGCGTGAGAGCGCGGCAAAGAGGACCTCCAGGTAATCCCACTGATTTTGCGTGGGAGAGATTTTGCTGGCCAGAATCGCGCGGGAGTAATTTTCCAAAATGCTGATTAAGTAGACTGGTTCTGGAAATCCTAGATTGTGCTCTTCAATGTATCTGACATCCACTGACCAATACTCGAACCTGAACGTTGCCTTGTACGGCATAGCCTTGCGCTCACGCGGGGCGGGTTCTTTGGGAGAAGCTAGCCCGTAGAGATGGCGATGGAGGGCCAAAAGCCGTCCGCACGTCGCCTGTGAGAGAGGGATACCGATCTGCTCAAGAGCCGCGCGCACGCGATAGGCCCCAAGCTCAGGACTTTCTGCGGCCAGCTTTCTCACCTCGTTGATCTCGTGAATCGTGACTTTGCGTGCGGGGTGATGCGGTGCGCTACTCGGTCGATCGTCCAGCCCTGCATGGCCCTCGGTCGCCCAGCGTTTGAGGACCTCATACACCCGATGACGAGGCGTTTGCAGGTAGGCACTGATGGCGGTATGTGACCAGCCTTGCGCGTGCAGCTCGACAATGGCTCGCCGTCTTTGGTAGGGATCAGCAATCTGGGCATAGGGCGGATAGCGTCGCGTGGTCACTGTAACCTTGGGCCCATCAGCTAACACTCGTTGGACGGTGTGGTGGGAGAGTTTGCGGCCAAAATGCAAGAAGCAAATGGTCGAGATTTCACGGAGGCTAAAGCCAGGATATTCCGCCTTCAGATTGACGATCAATTGACACATCTCTGGTGGGAGATTGCGCCCTGGTGCAGGTGGTTCCCGGCGCTCTTTGTGAAACAGGCTGGCCATGCCCTCTTGCTCAAAGAGCCGGGCTTGGTAGTGCAGCGTGCGCTCGCTGGCGCCGGTTTCTTTGGCGCGGTCGGCTGCGGTCTCCCCGAACAGCACAATAGGCCTCAGTCTCTCATAGACCGCTTGTTCGGGCCAAAGCGTATATTGTTGAATCTCTTGCCAGTCGTGGGTGCGTTCTCGGCGCTTCCGCTTGCGCGCAGGCATGACGCCCCTCTTTTCGTGGTGTTTTCCTTCCCCTGATTCCTATGTCGGTTTGTCCTGACAAGAGTAACTCTTCCCTCTTTGGAGAGGAAGAAGTAGCCATTTCGGGCTACGTGACTCTTCCCATGTGCTGCTTCTCTTCTGCGGAATTGCCAGTTTTACCCGCAACGAGGGAGTGCCCAAATACGTACCCCAGGTCTTGAGCAAGTATGGTATGAAGATGCCAGGTTTGGGTTCCAATCCTGGCTGCCGTTTCTGCAAAAATGGGGATGTGCCACAGAGGACTATGATGCCTTGTACCAGCAGGCGCTGATCGAACTGCAGCAGCCCGATTTCCGCGCGACATGGGAGATGCGTACTGTGTGGGGAAGCAAGCCTTCGGCTCCAGCCAACTGAGCGTTACTAGTAGGTAGACGAGCAGCTTGAACAAAAACGGCTGCCTACCAATAAATAGCGCGGGTGGCTTCTCATGGTGTCACTTTTGACTTTCGTCTGCACTGGTTTGTGGCTTTCGTCTGCACTGGCGTTGCGAAGCGTCAAAGTGCTCGGCCCGCAGAATATCTCAGGAGAAAGAGCAGATGTCAGCATATTGGTCCCGTTTTTTCATCTGTTTCTGTTTTTCCGCCTGTTTTTTTCGGGCGTTAGCTCTGAGACGGCCTGGGGAGGTTGAGCACAAGCCCTGGGTCTGCATCTGAACAAACAGGTGAAAAACAGCCTTCGCAGCAATTTCTGAGAAGAAACAGGCCCTATTCCTCTGGATGAGTCTTCCGCCCTTCCTTATTCGTTTCTTGCTCCGGCTGACGACGTTCAAACTGGGCTGCCTGCTCATGCTGTCCCATTGCATGGAGCAGGGCGATGAGGCGGCTGCGTGTCTCCGTTGTTTTGGGATGCTGCGCTCCAAGCGCCTGCTCACGAACTGCCAGCACACAAGCATACAAGGCACTTGCCTCATCACTGTTGCCCTGCGCCTCCCGAAGGCGCGCGAGATCGTGCATAGCCTCGGCTGTTTCGGAATGCTGTGACCCCAGCGCCTGTTCACGGATGTTCAGAGCATGCTGCAAGAGCGGTTCGGCCTCTGTATACATACCTTGCTGGAAGTAGAGATTCCCCAGACCAGTGAGCGGATAGGCCACTCGGGGATGCTGAGGTCCCAACGCCTGCCCCAAGATGCGCAGGGCACGTTGGTAAAGTGGTTCGGCCTGTGCATACTTGCCCTGCTCCTTGTAGAGTCCCGCTAGGTTGTTGAGGCTGAGAGCTGTATGAGGGTGCTGAGGCCCCAACTGTTGCTCGCAAATCGCCATGGCACGCACCAACAAGGGCTCGGCCTGCTCGTACTGGCCTTGACTGTTGTAGAGGCATGCCAGGTTGTTGAGATCGGTCGCTACCTTAGGATGCTCAGGCCCACAAACCTGTTCGTCAATCGAGAGGGCACGCAAGTACAAGGGCTCGGCCTGCGTGTACTGGCCTTGAGCTCGGTAAAGTTCCGCCAGGTTGTTGAGGCTACTGGCAGTGCCAGGATGCTGAGACCCCAACTGCTGTTCGCAGATCGAGAGCGCGCGCACATATAATGGCTTGGCCTGCTCGTACTGGCCTTGCGTATCGTAGAGGAATGCCAGGTTGTTGAGGGCTGTCGCTACCTTAGGATGCTCAGGCCCATAAACCTGTTCATTAATTGCTAAGGCGCGCCCCAACAATGGCTCGGCCTGTTTGTATTTCCCTTGTGCCTCGTAGAGGAGCGCCAGATTTCCTCAGCTGGTGGCTGTGTCAGGATGCTGGGACCCCAACTGCTGTTCGCAGATCGAGAGCGCGCGCACATATAATGGCTCGGCTTGGGCATACTTGCCCTGCTCCTTGTAGAGTCCCGCTAGGTTGCCGCAGCTGTGAGCCGTATGAGGGTGCTCAGGTTCCAATTGCTGCTCGCAGATCGCTAGGGCACGCGTCAACAACGGCTCGGCCTGCTCGTATTTCCCTTGTGCCTTATAGAGGAGCGCTAGATTGTTGAGATCGGTTGCTACCTCAGGATGCTCAGGACCATAGACCTGTTCGTCAATCGCCAGGGCACGCACATACAATGACTCGGCCTGTTCGTATTTCCCCTGCGCTCGGTAGAGTTCCGCCAGGTTGTTGAGACTGATGGCCGTCTTGGGATGCGCTGGTCCCAACTGCTGCTCGCAGATCGAGAGGGCGCGCACATACAATGGCTCGGCCTGTGCGTACTTGCCTTGCCTGTCGTAGAGGTATGCCAGGTTGTTGAGGTTGGTCGCTACCTCAGGATGCTCATACCCATAGACCCGTTCGTCAATCGAGAGAGCACGCACCAACAACGGCTCAGCTTGCGCGTATTTGCCTTGAGCACGATACAGGGCCGCCAGATTATGCAGGCTCTTGCCCGTCTCAGGATGTTCCGGTCCCAATGCCTGCTCTCTGATGACTATAGCGCGTAGTAGCAACGGTTCAGCTTGCTCAAGCTTATTCTCTTCGTGATAGAGTCTTGCCAGATCATAAAGACCATCAGCTGTTCTGAGGTGCTCATGCCCTAATGCCTGCTCAGAGAATGTTATGAAGTCCTTTAACAATGATTCGGTAATCTGGGACGGATGCTCCTTTTTGCAAGACTTGATTAAGTCGCCTAGAATATCTTGTGCTCGCAGATACAGTTGTTTGGCTTGTTCATCTTTTCCTTGTACTGCGTATAGTTTTGCTAAGTCGGCCAGTTTGCTGGCTACCCCATGTATGTTCGAGTCCTTAAATTCTTGATCTTCCGATAGAACAATCTTCTCTTGGATCGCCAAGGCTCGAAGCAGCAGTGGCTCTGCTTGTGCATACTTGCCCCAATTCAAATAGAATAGTCCTGTTTTGCTAGGCGTATCAGCTTCTTGTGCTGTATAATGCTCGTTAATTGCTAAGGCCCGCTCATACAGCGGCTCAGCGGCTGCATACTTGCCTTGGGCACAGTAGAGTTCTCCCAAAGTGCATAGGTCATCGGGTATTTGAACATACGCTTGCCCCCATAACTTCTCAGAGATTTCAATCATCTTCTCTAGCAGCGGCACCGCCTCCGCGTACTTACCCTCACATCTACAGGCATATGCTATGTCACCCAATCGTTCTGCTAAACATTCCAGATCGATATCTATTTCTAAATGGTCCGCATCCTTCTCAAGAGCCAAAAGCTCAGGAACGATCCCGTTGTGTATCTCGATAATGTCTTGGGTGCGAGGTTCACGTTTAATCACATTCTCCAACCAGTCTACTCTGGCAAACCTCCCAAACGGCCCTCTGAATGGTGCACCACAGTTGATTTTCTCATCCTTCACTTTACAGTAGTTGAGAAGCAATCGGTTAAACTCAACCAAACCCGTCTCGGGGTGCTCCGACCCTAACACCCGCTTAGCAAGCGCCACAGCCTCCCCATACAGCTGCTCTGCTTCATTGAAGTCTCCACTATTGATGGCACATCTGTTGAGCAACAATAGCGCTTCCCTGGTACATATCTTCTCCCTGGTGATGACCTGGGCACATTCCAGAGCATGGGGCAATAGCTGCTCACATTGCTCCCTGGTCTCAAACCTAACCTGTGGGAAGACTACATGCACCGCTCGCACGACACGTGTAGCCCAGCGCCGCCTTGTAGCCTTGTTCATGCTGTCTTTGAGTACCGCTTGCACCAGGCGGTGGATGCTGAATGTCTTCTTCTCTTGGTCACGCTGGATCAGAGAAAAGGCACGCAAGGTCTCTATGGCTTGATCCAACAGCAAATCATTGGAGCCAAGGGGTCGCAAGAGAGGTCCAAGTTCGCTAGCTCCTTGTATGAGAAGTTCTTCACCAATGCCCTCAGAAGCAAGAAAGGCACACACTTGCAACAACTCTGCTGCAACTCTGCTCCGCTGCTGGACTTGTTGAAAGTTGAGTGTGAACGTGGTGGTGACCGATTCGGGGTGATCGGTCGGTATCTCTCGCCCTGCCCGTCGTCGTAGGAGTTCGGCACGGTGCTTCTGAAACACCTCCAGATAATTGGCCAAACTACACCCAGTTTCTAAAATGTATGCACCGGCTTGATCCAACGCCAGAGGCAGGTGTCCCAGTGCCCGTGTGATGGCTCTTGCAGTTGCAATATCGTCGGCAGATGCATCGTCAAGTGCCATGTCAAACGTGAGGATTTTCGTGCGCTTCAACAGAAAGAGGATACCATCGTTTTCTGGCAATAGTCCTAATTTGATCGCTTGTGCGATTGGTTCGGTGACCTGTCGGCGCGTGGTAAGGAGCACATCCCCTTGTCGATCGAGTGGCACAAATTGGTGAACCAGGCTCAGATCTTCTATATTATCCAGGATGAGCAACCAACCTGTATGCTGCCTGAACCAGCGCATCACCGCCTCTTTCATCTGGTGCTGATCCGTTTCATGGTATTCAGGGAGGTGCAGAAGAGCTGCGAGATGAAGATACGATGTCATCAGTGCCTCATAGGTGTCAGCTACAGCCCAGAAGATGTCGTGGTAGCTTTTCTGATAGCGGTAGGCATATTCCAGAGCCAGTTGCGTCTTGCCGATCCCTCCCAGTCCCCCGATGGCCTGGGTCAGAGCGACCTGCTTTCCTGCCATGAGGAGCTTATGGAGCTGAGCCAGTTGAGGACCGCGACCAGTGAAATAGGGGTTGCGCTCTAGAGGAGGGTTATGGAAGGATGTGACCAGAGCCGTGACCGTGTACGCCTCGAATAGCTGCTGCTGCTGCTGCTCCGTGAGGCCCAGCACGCGCACCAGTTCATACAGGCTCGTGTCTGTCTCAGGCTTGTAATATCCTCGCTCCCACAAACTGACTGTCTCGCGGCTGACTCCAATCAGCTTCGCCAGTTGCTTCTGATTCAACTTCTTGCGTGTGCGAAACTGCTGGAGCAATTCGCTAAAAAAGAGGTTCTCCGATGGGTTCATCTCTCCACGTTCTCCGGTTGCAAGAAAAAGATGCCGGGTGCGGAAGTCTATTCCGCACCGCCTCTGCTACCTTTAGAGTGATCGATCAATCAGGAATGGCAAGGTGGTGCGCACCATCGTTTTCACTAGGAGTGATGACGATGCAGATCAACTGGCTCTGGTTGGCAGTAGGGCTCATTCCCTACTCTATTAAACGACAAAAGACGAAAGGTGAGCAAATGTTGAGCATACACGCTCTGTTCTGGCGACTCACCATTCGTTGGCAGAATGGAACATATTCGTGGGATCTCTCTATTCCCCTGATTACACATTTGAAACAGTAACATTCTTAGAATAGGGCTGAGCATGGAAACAGGCGCAAGTATCGATTCTCGCCTGTTTTTCGCGAGAGTGTACGTGCGTGTCAGAGGAGCGTTTCGGATTGGTGTGAATATTTCGTCTGCACTGGCGTAGTGCAGACGAAATATTCACACAGGGCAAACGAAAGTCACAACCAGTGCAGACGAAATATTAAAGTGACACATGGAGGCACCCGCGTTTTGTTGTGGACTTCCCTAAAATTAGAATCGACACGCTAGGATGAGCGAGAAAGCCCCTGATGCAGGGTGGGTGGTGTGATTGTCGCAGGGCCTTAAAAATCGCGTCTCAGAGGCGCGAACAGAAAAAGCTCCTCAGAGGTACTCATAGAGAACGACAGATCGCCAGTAGAAATCACACCAACACGGCGCACAGGGCAAACGACCCGGCTAGCAGTTGCTACGCCAACACCCAGACCGACACCGACACCAGTTCCTACTCACGCCCCGCAGCCGACGCCATGTCCTAGCCCCTGTAACCCCTGGGGCTTCAGCTTCTCGCCAGGGAAGCTCGTTTACTCGCCACCCCCGGCGTTCTGCTCTTATTTCCCCTGCATTGGGAACTTTTGGAATGGGAGCGGGTACGTCATCGAGTGCAATGACGGTATGTACTCGTTGTCGGGCGGGCGCCAGGGCGTATGTAGTGGCCACAGTGGGGCATGGTATGCACTCTACTCCCACTAGTGGAGCCAATTGACGGAGATACTCTCCCCGCGACGATCGAGAGGGGAGAATATGCCTCGACGACGTTTCCCGTTCACCTTCCCTTGCGCGAAGCACCTCCAGGGAAGTAACCCTGGCTACCCAGTCGGCCAGCTCTCGGACGGGATAAGTTACAAATCATGTGTAACAAATTTGTAACTGGCAATCCCTAGAAAGAGACTGACAAGAGCGTAATTAGCTCTTTTCTTAGATTTGGTAGTTAATTTACTTACCAAAATCGAGTAAGTTAGAAATCATGTGCGTATAAATTGTAACTTATCTCGGACAGATTGCTGGTAGTTTCCCTCAGCCATCGAACAAATTTGAGCGTGAGGAAGAGGAATGATCGAAAGTTGAGGGCAAAAAATTGACCTGAACCATCGAACGCAATTGCCAAAGCGGAGCTTTTTATCCTGGCAACAGACGATTTGCTAGGATAGAACGGGTTACAGCGGCATAAGGTAAAGCCTGCGCATTAGCAGGATGGACTACCACCCTGGTAATGCACACCCATCCCTGCACAGAGCCAAGGAGGAGCTGTTGTCCCATCAGCCCCTCTCACCAGGAGAGAGGGGCTGAGAGGAGCACTTCTGCTGCACAGATGAGACGTAGGGGCTTCCGCAGCGGGGAGGCTGCGGGAGAAAGGCACGGTTGGGAGCAGCACGGCAGGCCAATGCGGAGGCGGGAAGTCCTACCTCCGCACGCTTCCAGCCAGGTACCGCGCCCACTGTCGTCCTGTGGTCCTAGATGGGCCTGTCAGTTTCACCTTGACAGGCCTCCCCTTTCTTCGGCTTTTCCCTCTCATGTTTGCCCTAGAAGCTGGGCAGTTCACCTGTTAGCGGATGAGGGACGAGACCGATTCTCTCTACCAACTGATCAGTGACGATCTTGCCCTTTCTGTCAGCTTCGCGCCTGTTAGGACTCGTAGGCCCCGATGTCGCAAGCGCTCTCCCTCGGGTTGTCTGGTCGCTTGTGGCCCCGCTGGTCAGTCGTTGGACAAAGACCACTCGAAAGCGGGATATAATCAATGGCCGGGCTGCCTTTCAGCAAGGCCATCGTCTGGGTCGGCCCGCCATTGCTAGCCAGTGGGCCAAGCTTGGGGTCACTGTTCTGTAGATCGCCCGTGCCGGTGAAGCCGCAGTCCGTACCACTCTCCAGGTTGTAGCCAGCAGAGGTGATGGTCCCGGAGAAGATGTTAGTGCAGTTGCTCCCAGCGTTGTTGGCCACGATGCTCCCGCCGATGCTTATCGTGCTGGAGTTGAAGAGGCCGCCGCCGCTGCCGCCGGGGGCTGAGTTGTTGGCGAAGGTGCTGTTGCTAATGGTCACCGTCCCGCCATTGCTGATGCCGCCGCCGCCCTGGGCGCTGGAGTTGCCGGAGAACGTGCTGTTGCTGATGCTCACACTGGCGCCGCTTCCATTAATGAGGCCGCCGCCCAGGCCGCTTGCTGAGTTGTTGGCGAAGGTGCTGTTGCTAATGGTCACCGTCCCGCCATTGCTGATGCCGCCGCCGTGAGCTGTTGTGGTCGAGTTGTTGGCGAAGGTGCTGTTGCTAATGGTCACCGTGCCGCTATTGCTGATGCCGCCGCCGTTGTTGGCTGAGTTGTTGGCGAAGGTGCTGTTGCTAATGGTCACCGTGCCGCTATTGCTGATGCCGCCGCCGCCAAAGGCCGAGCCATGGGCAATGGTGAGGGCCTTGAGGTTGAAGGTGACGCCGCTATTCACGGAGAGCACCTGCGTGCTGTTGCCGCCATCGAGGGTGACATTCTGCCCGCTGCCATTCAGGGTCAGGTTCTTTGTGATGGTGAGCGTGCTGGTGATGGGGATGGTGCCACTACAACTGAACGTGATTGTGTCCCCAGGGGAGGCGCTGCTGATGACGGTGCCGATCCGCCCCGGGCCCGTCTCCCCACTACAGTCGGTGACGGTCAGGGTCGCATCGGCAGCCGCATGCGCGTGGAGGCTCACTCCGGCCACCACGATGCAGAGGCCGACCAGCAGCACCAGGCCGAGGCCCAGGCGGACAAAGACGCGCAGCGAACGAAGCAAAATAGGTGGTCTTGACTGCATGAATGGACTCCTTTCTCAGATATGCTTCGACTTGAGTAATGAGGTCGCCTCCGAGCAAGCGAGGAGGTCAGAGGGCATCCGTGCTGCCACAGACACGAAACCAGGGGCAGCAACGGGGCCCAACAGCCTTCACTGCTCGGATCAGCACAGGGGGAACTCCCCCAACACAACAAACAACAGATCGCAGCCAGGATGTGTGTAGGCGGGCACCTGGTGCCTCTCCAGGCGCAGGTCTAGCGGTTCGTCGGTTGGTTGGCTGGGGGGAAGCCAACGGCGGGCGCAACCGGCTGCATCAGGTCGAGTAGAAGAACACGTACGCTACATATACACGCATACAACAGGAGACGAAAGGAAAATCACCTCCTCTTGCGTGAGTATAGCCTCTGCTGATGTAGTTGTCAATCCTTTCTCAAGGCTATTCACAAATTCAGGTAAAAAGTCAGCACACCTTCGGGGAAATGACCAGTGGGATGGACTTGCATCACTATGCATATAAGCTCTGCTGTTCGATAGTTGGGGGAAACGTTCGAAGGTTCAGGTCAAAAGTGTTCGAAGGTTCGGGGAAAATACCAATTGCTTGTATTTCGTCATCGGGTCTGGTATACTGAGATTTGGTAGTAGAAATAACTACCAAATCCCGAAAGCTTGCTATTTATTGCGCATGATTTGTAACTGATGAGGGTGAAGCCGTGCCAGAAGACCCAACCAAGAAAGAAGTACACGTGACCGAACTCGCCGGCCCGGGTGATCGCTGGGTATCGGTGACCGACGCCAGCCGGATCGCACGGCGGCAGGAGCACACCATCCGAACCTGGATCGTCCAGGGGTTGCTGCCGGTCAATCCGGTGCGCGTGGGGATTAACAAGAAGACCCGCCAGGTGCGCCTCTCCGACCTGGCAACATTGACCCCGATTGTTGACCCGGACGCCGGGATCGCGACCGAGCTGGGGACGCTGGATCTCCCCAGCATCCCGAAGCAGCAACAGCAGCTCGCGGAACAGATGACCGCGCTCCAGCAGGATGTGACAGGGCAGCTTGCAAACCTGGACGGGCAACTCCGCGACCTGGCAGGGAAGCAGCAGCAGTTCGCTGAGGAGACGCGCCAGACCTGGCAGGTTCACCAGCAGCAATACCAGGCGCTGGTCGGTCGCGACGATGAGCAACAGCAGCGTATCCA
>Ga0137388_10001484_pt1 | contig 14268 bp, 14 predicted proteins | sample 15con2h14AmetaG_FD_104644 | JGI IMG/M metagenome (GOLD analysis project Ga0137388, IMG submission 104644) | Vadose zone soil microbial communities from Angelo Coast Range Reserve, California, USA - 15con2h1.4A metaG | ecosystem: Environmental > Terrestrial > Soil > Vadose zone > Saprolite...
CCCTTCCCGATGCGGACCAGAAGCGGGATTGCCCTGGCCGAACGCGGGATCTCCCAAGTTCCGACGCGATCCTTTTGCGCGTGATCTGCTCTTCGACCCCGGCAGGGCGGGCATGGCCTCGCTCAGCGGCCCTGTCCATGTTGCGTTCGACTCTCTGCACGGTCTCCGCTCCTGCGACGTACCCATTACGGGGCTCAATCACACACCCCACGCAACCGCTGTGTACGCTTCGTGGCCGACGTCGCCGTCGGCTCACGCAACACTCGCTTCCAGGCTGCCTGCTGAGCATTACCTGGGTCGGACTTTCACCGACTGATCGCGCCAGCTTTGCTTGGCGCCTTCGCAGAGTTGGGCCTTGTGTCACGAGCACGTCTGGAAGACCTGCAATCGGCGGCGGCGCTGTTCTAACAGCGCGTCTCACCAAAAAGAACGGCGCGGCCGTAAAGCCGCGCCATTTTTATTTTGTCCGACGAAGTCGTGGAAATTTACGCCACCGTTTCTTTCAGGTGCGGGAACATGGCGTCGAGCGCTTCCTGATCCATCTCGGTCTTGAACTTGTGGCGATCCTTGACCGCGACGGCGCGCTGCGCCGCAGGCCTGGCGCTGATCTCGTCGGTCAGGCGCTTCAAGTTCTTGAACTTGTCCCAGGCGCCCTCGCCGAGCACGTTCGGAACGAGCCGCGCCCAGCCCCACACGTTCATGTCGACGATGGTGTAGGTGTCGCCGAGCATGTATTTCTGCTTGGCGAGCCGCGCGTCGAGGATGCCGAAATGACGCCGGCCTTCGAAGGCGTAGCGATTCAGCGCATAGGGAATCTTCTCCGGCGCATAATTGCGGAAGTGCACCGACTGGCCGGCATAGGGGCCGACGCCGGAGGAGACGAAGAACATCCAGGAGAGCAGCTCGCCGCGCGCGTTGTCGGTCTTCGCCGGCAGGAATTTTCCGGTTTTTTCCGCGAGATACAGCAGGATCGCGCCTGAATCGAACACGGTGGCGTCGCCATCGACGATAGCCGGCAGCTTGGCGTTCGGATTGATCGCCAAAAAGTCCGGCTTGTGCTGCTCGCCCCTGCGGGTATCGACCGGAATCGGATCGTAGGGCAGGCCGGTCTCTTCGAGAAACAACGCGACCTTGGTCGGGTTGGGCGCGCCGCTGAAGTAGAACTTCAACATCCTCTGCTTCCTTCCTCGGGAGGTTCAACACGCTGGCGGCCGTGACCAGTCAGAGGGACTTGGTGACAGCCCATCGAGAGAACAGCCGCTGGAGAATTTTGTATGTGCACATAAAATCCTGTAGCACATGGAATGTGAAATCCCAAGGTGAGGCACCAAAACGGTGCGACGCGGTAGCTATCTGGGGTACGCCGGGAATGAGCTGAGGTCGTAACCCGGCCACACGAGCGCATTGCTTCTGATAATGTCTGTTATCGAAAGTAAAGAGCGGCCCGGAGGGCGACAAGTGTGCAATCGGCCTGCGGCCTCCGTCGCTTGGACCGGTCGTGCAGTGATCGTAAGGGGTCTCGCGCTACTACGTCGCCCCCCTATGACTGAACAACGTGACGTTTGCCCTCAGTGCGCATGCACCTATAGGGATTTTGATACGGAGTTCGAATCCTCCCGCCCCAGCCAAACTGGATGCCCCGGCGAATTTAGCGCTCCGCCGCCCTCGGCATTCCTTGCAGCAGCCACAGTTTCCGCAAACGCGCCGGACGTCGGCGTGATGTGAATAGTTGGGAGGGCAAACAGCAGGTCGCAGTCGGTGTCGACGTCGAGCAATTCGGCCACGTAGCGGATCGGCGCCGCCTCCGTTTCGGCCTGCCAGCAACCGGACCGTCACGACAAAACTTGTAGGCGTGTTCGGTTCCTAATCCTGCTTCGACCGCCGCCGCGTTATGAACAGCGCCGACGTTGCCAACGTGATGGAGCGAACGCGCGGAAGTATCGACGAGTCGCGCGAGCTTATGGCCGACGTCCCTGAATCCATTGTTCGCTGGATCAGCGCGGCGCTGGAACCGCGCCGACCCCGGCAATGTTGGTCTGCTTCCGTTTGCCAGCCGGATTCGCCGCCGAATTTGTTGATCGAGACACTAGGTTGCTCACGGGACCCATGAGCGTGTTGGTGACGGAATCAACAGGTGAGGACGGGTGATCCCCGGCGGACGAAAGAGAACCTTGGCCCGTGCCGGTAGAATTACCAATCACCCCAAGTGATTTGCCCGCTTGTTGATTTAGCAACGGAAGGCTGATTCCGCGGTTTGATCCGATGATGGGCTCGTTGAGGCCCTGGACCTCAGTTGCGCTTCCGGGCCCGCCAATGCCAAGATTGGCCGTTCCAATGCCCGCGCTTCCCCGTGCCGATGCGTTGCCACTCCCTGGGCCGCCGATGTTCAGGAAGAGTTGCGCGCTGGCTTCGGGGACGCCGCAGCACATTGCGACCGCCAGCAAGATGCCCACAGTTCCCATCCTATTTATGGAAGTGGCCACAGAACGCCTCCTAGCGAAAAGCGTGCGACCGCGTCCCCCGCGCCAATCTTTGAATTAGATGGCATGATCTTGAAAGATGGCGGGATTGTGCCCTCAGGCGCAGCCGGGTGGTGCGGGGTTGAGCGCCTGAGAACTCGCCACCGAGCGCGAGGGACGGCGAGCCGACGCGCCCGTGTGCCGTGCCTGCGGAGTTTAGCGAATGGCGCTTTGTTGGACGTTTTTCGGGGGTGATTGGCGAAGGAATGGAGTTGAGTTGCGCGCTGTCGGATCGGGCGATGCAGGTCCGCTGCTTGAGGACAAGCAGCGGTGAAGAGACGTTAGCCGCGACCGGTGCTCTTGACCCGGACTCGACATTCGGCCCAATGCCGAGTCGTAAGCATCAGTCCTACAACGGTCTGACGGATGCCTTTCGGAGACCAGCCGCAGCGCAAGATCCCCGAGTCTCGGACCTTATCCAATCTGGGAAGCTACGAGTCGGAATCGGCCTTGGCACTCCGTTGGCCGTCAAGAATCCGACAACGGGGAGGTGCGCGGGCCGACGATAGACCTTGGGTGGGCGCTCTCAGCGCGGATCGGGATCGACCTCGTTGCGATCGAATACCCAAGACCCGGTGCCGTCATCGAAGCCGCCGGCAGCAACGCCTGGGACGTCGCGTTTCTAGTGGTCGATGCAAACAGAGCAAAGCAAGCAGACTTCTCTCAGCCGTATTTGCAAACCGATTCCACCTATTTGGTTCTGGCTGATTCTTCGATCCACAACGCCGCGGACGCTGATCAGCCTGGGATTCGCATCGCCGTGCCACGGGGGGACGGGTCAGATCTCGAATTGACCCGTGTGCTCAAGCGAGCTGAATTGGTGCGGACCGATACCATTGACGCTGCTTTGGAACTGGTGCGCGTTGGGAGTGCCCACGGACGAGCGGGACCTCGCCCCGGTCCTGCTTGCGGAGTCAGTCAAGCTGCCCGGCTCTCGCGTTCTTGATGACGGCTTTACCGTCATCCACTACGCCGCATTGGTACCCCAGGGCGCGGTCCGTCGACTTTACTGCGCTCCATCAGGGTTCTTCACCGCATTGACGACCGATTGACGTTCACAGCCCGGCTGTCAACTGGTATGGTTTCCCACAATCGCGATTGACTGGTCCGCCGCGGGATGCGTTTTGGCCGGAGGCAGGTGGTCGATGCCGACGTACGAATATATGTGCAAGAAGTGCGGGCCGTTCACACAGCTGCGGGCGATGGCGGAATGCGAGCTGCCGTCCGCCTGCCCGAAATGCCGCGCGCGTGCCCCCCGTGTCCTCCTGACCGCACCAGGTTGCCTCACCATGTCGGCCGAAGCGCGTCAGGTCGGCGCAAAGTACGAGCGCATCACCGACGGATTGCACGACCCGCCGCCATACTTGCGCGATCCTGGATGGGCCAAGAAGGAGAAGGCGAGACGTGCCAAGGCGAGAGCGTCTCGGCCAGCCTGACTAATCTCGCGTCGCGAGACCCGGCAAATTTCCCTCAAGCCGACCCGATTTTCTCGGTCAAGTCCATGGCACCCGTTGCGGCGCGCAATGCACCGGCCGGCACGTCGGGCCGACGTGACGATGCCAGCGAATCGGATTGCCCCATTCCTCCCGTTATTTCGAGGTGGCCGGTATCTTTGGCCCATCGGTAAATTGGTCGCGCGTGGCGGCGGTGATGCGGCGACACCTGGTAGGGATGTCATATGGCGATGCTGCTGAGTGAGCACGGATACGTGCTGGAGCCTTTTCAGAAGCCGCGAGCGCAGGCGTACGCCGAGGCGCTGGACCGTGACGACGCTTCAGGGCTCATTTGTCCGCGTGGCCTCGAACAGGAACCATGTACGCCGCTCGGCCTCATCGATCCAGACTTCCAACAAGCTCGCGGTAGCAACACCGTCGTGCTCGTCGCACAGGCCATGCGTCTCGCGCAGGCGTGCCGCCAGCTGCTTATTGTCATCGCGCAGTTCGGCGAGCATGTCCATCGGCGTGACAAAGTCCGCATCGTTGTCCAGAACGCGTTGCAGGCGGCCGATGTGGCCGATCGAATGCAAGGTCGTGCCCCCGATCTTGCGAACGCGTTCGGCGATCGCATCGGTCGTCGCGAAGATCTGGTCGCCTTGTTCGTCCAGCAGAAGATGATAGTCGCGGAAATGTGGACCAGACATATGCCAATGAAAGTTCTTCGTCTTCAGATACAGAGCGAACATGTCGGCGAGCAGAATATTCAGTGCGCCCGAAATATCCCGTACGGCGTTCGGCTTGAGATCGCTTCGTGTGTGGAGTGGAGCGGTCCTGGTTTCCCGAGCATTCATCTGCAGTCTCCTTCACGAACATTGATCTATTGGGCATCGTAGCTGGCAACAATCGTAGCGTCAGGTGCGAAAAAGTGATGTCCTCCGCAGGCGTGTTGATGTGGATGTGGTAACGCGACCGTAGAAGAGTTGGGGACCGTTGGTCTGAGGATTGATCGGGGCCATTCGAATATACTCTCGGCGCCCCGGACCTTGAGCTTTGGGATTGATGTCAACTCCTTGTCGGCCCGGCAAAAACCGGCGAGTCCACGGAGCGGCCCAAGGTTAGCCAGATCGTCTGGAGCAACGTTGGTGGGCTCGGTGAAGATGTCGGCAGGAATGGGTAGCATGGGAGGTCCCCTTGCATGAGACTTCAGAACATTCGTCTGGGCGTGATGCTTCCACTAACCGGCGCCAAGCTTTGCATTCGACATTTTCAGGTTCGGTGGCTGGTCGAAAGACGTGCGATCACCGGTCATTCGGTGCGTGATCTCCTGCTGTATTGGCCTCCGGCTGCTCGGCCAGGCACTTCAACGTCATCGGTTGGATCGCGAAGCGTTTTAAGTCTTCGTAGCGTCGCCCTCGATGGAAGCCAAAGCGGCGTGAAGCGCAGCTACCACTTGCGCCTCTTCACCAACTGCTGAGGCAACGCGTTTAACTGAACCAGATCGCACATCTCCGATGGCGTAAACACCGCTTCGACTGGTCTCAAGTGGGTGCCGGCTCGCACCATTCTCCACACCGGTCAGTACAAACCCCTTCGAATCCAGCTCAATTCCGGAGCCTGATAGCCAATCGGAGTTCGGCTCCGCCCCAATAAACAAAAACAGGTGGCGGACAGGTCGCCGGACTTCCTCCTCTGAGCCTCGTCGGCGCCATCGGATTGCTTCCAGCATGCCGTGGTGTCCTTCGAGTCCGGTAACGCCGGTTTGCGTCAGGACCTCAACGTTAGGCAGGCCAGTGATCCGGTCCACAAGATAGTGAGACATGCTCGCCGCGAGGTCTGCGCCGCGCACCAGCATCCACACCTTGGAAACGTGACTCGCCAGGTACACCGCCGCCTGCCCCGCGGAATTGCCCGCGCCCACCAAAGCCACCTCTTCGCCGGCACACAGCTTCGCTTCGAGCGGCGACGCCCAATAATGCACACTCGTCCCCTCGAAGGACTCAAGACCTTCGACAGCGAGTCGCCTGTACCGGGCGCCGGTCGCAATCACGATCGAGCGGGCTCTCGCACATTCGTTGTTTGCCAGATTGAGTGTCAAAACCCCGTTGCCGGCATTTCCGGCTGCTTCCAGGCTGATCGCCTCATCGGGAATGGCCATCTCCACCCCGAACTTCTGGGCTTGGTTGTAAGCCCGCGCCATAAGTGCCATGCCTGTGATGCCGGTCGGGAACCCGAGATAGTTCTCGATCCTGGCGGAAGCACCGGCCTGCCCCCCGAATGAACGGCAGTCGAGCACGAGAACCGACAGTCCCTCCGAGCCCGCATAGACTGCAGCCGCAAGGCCGGCCGGCCCGGCACCCACGATGGCGACGTCGTAGAGACGATTTGGATCGATCGGCCCGACCAGGCCAATGCAACGGGCAAGCTCTGCCTCGCTCGGATTGCGCAGCAGCTGCCCGCCTGGGCAAAGCACAATCGGCAGCTGACCCACATCCACGTGGAAGCGATCGATCAGCGCCTTGGCTTCTGGATCGGTCTCGGGATCGAGACGTTGACGTGGATGGCCATTGCGCCGGAGAAAGCCCTCAAGCCGGAGCACGTCGCCATTTTGGGAGCGGCCGACGATTACGGGACCACCGGCGCCTGTCTCCAGCAAACCAACACGCCTGAGAATCAAGGCGCGCATGATGCGCTCGCCCAGCTCAGCTTCTGCAATCAGGAGGGCCCGTAGCTGGTCGGGCGGGATGATCAGGGCTTCGATTGGTTCTCGCGCGTGGGCGTCCACCAGCGCGGGCCGGCCCGCCAGTTGCGCCAATTCACCCATGAAATGGCCTGGCCCGTGCGTGACGATCGCGGTACGGCGGCCGGACTGGTCACGCTGAGTGATGTCGACGTTTCCGGCCAAGATGATGGTGAGGCCCAGACCAACCTGACCGACCTTCGCGAGCGCTTCGCCTGCTCCATAAGTGCGGACCTTACCAAAGCGCCGAACCCGCACGATCTCGGCCGGCTCCAGAATAGGAAACATCTGTTGCCGTCGTGTCTCGATGATGGATTGGGTCGGAGCAGCGGTCATCTCTTCAAGCCTGCCAGCGGTCTCTCTTCAGGCCCGCAAGATATCTCCGGCCGCCTCAGCCGGCTATAGCTTTGCCGGTGTAGTTTTCCTGGTGCTTGCGTCGAACCTCGGCACGATAGAGCACGTTCAGAAAACAGGCGCCGGCGTCCTTGCGGGGCCTTTCTGCGGGCCTGTCGACTACATCGGCCGCTGTCGCACATGGTTGACGATGAGCGTACTGAGCGCCAGCAGGACGACACCGGCACCATAGAAGTCGGCGGTCCGTGTGAGGCCGATAACGGGCGCTAGGAAACCTGCCGCGAGCGCGGGAACGCTGAAGGCCACATAGCCCACGACAAAGTAGGCGGATAGCAGGCCGGCGCGCTCGCCCGGTTGGGCATGCGCGAGCACGATCCGAAGGGTCCCCGAGAAGACCGTGCCGAAGCCGGTCCCACCGACGACTGTTCCGAGCAGCATGACATTAACATTCTGAAACTGAACGCCTGCCAGCGTTATTAGCACGCCGAGCGTCAACGCGATGATTCCGACAATGAGAATTCTTTCGGGTGGGAGTTTACGCAGAGCCACTACGGCCACGGCGCCTGAGATGGTCAGCGTAGCCACGACCAGGCCGCCAATGATGGGCAGTGTCGCTCCTGTCGCGGCGCGGACGACCGAGGGCATGAGGGAAAAGTAGAAACCACCCAGCGACCATGAGGCAACAGTGACGGGGGTGATGGCCGCGAATGTGGCGCGGGCGACGCGCGGCACGTGCACGTGCGGGAGCAGAGATGCGAGCGCGCCGGGCTCCGGCGTCGCTGTCTCTGGCATGAACCAGAGGATCGCTCCCTCGACGACGGAGAGGACCAGTAGGACGACAAAGATGAACTGCTCTGGCGCAGGAGCAAACGTCACTAGAGCGCCGGCGCCTAAAGTGCCAGCCGAGAGACCGGCGAAAGCCGTAACGCTGTTGAAAAGGGGCGCGCGTTCCTTGTCGGTATCGAGGATCGTCGCCGCCAGGGTCGTGATCGCTAGGCCGTTTGCAAATCCCTGCACGGTACGCGCAACGATCAGCGCGGCCGCCGAGCCGGCTGTCATGAATACGACCATGGCAAAGATGTTCGCCATCAAGGCGGCTAGGATCGCGGGGCGGCGTCCAACGTAATCTGACAGCGATCCGACCGTGAGCAAGGCCAGAAGAAGGCTCAAGACATAAGCTGCGAAAATGATCGTGATCATGAAGGGCGTAAGGCCGAAGTGCTCCTGATATTCGTGATAGAGCGGAGTCGGCGCTGCGCCGCTTGCGGAAAATGTGATAGCAGCCGCAACAGCCGTTACGGTCGTTACGTAGCACGACAAGGTCCCCGGAGGTCGGGACGCACAAGCATCCGCGCTTGCGCTCATTGAAACTGCGGCGCCCGGCTCGCCGGGTCGAATATCGTCCCGAGCATCGTCCGCTGGCCTTCCGCTTTCGTGCAATGATGCTCTGCTCATATCGGCTTCTTCAATTCAGAGGCGTGGATCGGCAGCGTTCGCAAGCGCTTGCCAGTAGCCGCGAAGATTGCATTGGTCACCGCGGGAGCGATGGCCGAAGTCCCGCACTCGCCCATGCCTCCCGGCGCCTCGGTGCTCGGAACGATGTGAACCTCGATCGCGGGTGCCTCATTGATGCGGAGCATCTGATAATCGTGGAAGTTGCTTTGCTCGACGCGACCACCCTTTAGCGTAACTTGGCCATGGAGCGCTGCGGTGATGCCAAAGATCACGGCGCTTTGGATCTGCGCCTGAACGGTGTCTGGATTGATGGCGGTGCCGCAATCGACCCCACAGACGACCCGCCTGACACGGACCGACCCTTCCTCCGACACTTCGACTTCAGCGACGACTGCCAGGTAGGTTGCGAAGACATGCTGAAGCGACACGCCACGGCCGATTCGCTCACGGAGCGGCTGCCCCCAGCCGGCCTTCTCCGCGGCGAGTGCAAGGACAGCCTTGGCACGAGGTGTCTTATCAAGGAGGGCCAGCCGATAAGCCACAGGATCCTGTTTTGCGGCGGCAGCCAGTTCATCCATGAAGCTTTCAACAACGAACACGTTGTGCGACGGTCCGACGCTGCGCCAGAAGGCTGTGGGAATGCCCGGCGGCTCCACACGCACATATTCGACGTGCATGCTCGGTAGGGCATACACCAAATCGACCGCACCCTCGGTACTGTCGGCATCGAGACCGTTCTTGAAGAACGGTGGTGCCCAACGCGCAACAACAGAGGAGCCTGCAAAACGGTGGCTCCAGGCAACCGGAATGCCTTTGGTATCGAGACCGGCCGAAATCCGGTCAAACCAATAAGGACGGTACATGTCGTGCTGGATATCCTCCTCGCGCGTCCACACGACCTTCACGGGTCCGTCGACACGTTGGGCGATCTCAACGGCGCGCACAACGCCGTCCACGTCCAGCCGCCGTCCGAACCCACCGCCGATCAGGTGATTGTGGACCGCGACCTTCTCCAATGGCAGTCCCAATGTCTTCGCAGCCGACGCCTGGGCGCGCGCCAAGGCCTGGGTGCCGACCCAGATTTCGCATCCGTCCTGGCGCACATGAACGGTGCAGTTCATCGGCTCCATCGTGGCGTGGGCCAGGAAAGGAACCTGATAGGTCGCCTCGATTTTGGTGGCGGCGCCTGCCAGGGCCTTCTCGGCGTCACCGATGTTCTGCGCCACAGCGCCCGAAGCGAGCGTCACCTGTTCGAGCTCGCGTGCGACATCCGCTGTCGTGAGCTTGGCATGCGGACCGTCGTCCCATTCGATCCTGAGCGCTGCGAGACCTTTTTTCGCAGATCCCATGTGATCAGCGACGACTGCAACGGCGTCATCGAGCCGTACGATCTGGCGCACACCCTTGACGGCCGTCGCTGCGGTATCATCCAGGCTCTTCACGCGCCCGCCGAAGACGGGTGACTGGGCAAGGGTCGCGATCTTTACGCCGGGTGGACGGACGTCGATGCCGTAAACCGCGGTTCCGTTGACCTTCGCGGGCAGATCAAGCCGCTTGGCCGGCGTGCCGATCAGCTTGAACTCGCTGGGTGCTTTGAGGGCAACGCTTGCAGGGACCGGCATCGTCGCCGCCGCCGCAGCGAGCTCGCCATATCCGAGGCGGCGTCCAGTAGGCGCGTGGACCACCTCGCCGTTCTGCGCGCGACAGGATTTGGCATCGACGCTCCAGCGCTCGGCTGCGGCCGCAACCAGCATGGTCCTCGCCGTGGCGCCGGCCTCACGCAACGGCTTCCATGCGCCGCGCATCGCGTTCGAGTTGCCGGTCGCCTGTACGCCCAGCAGCGGGTTGGCATAGAGCTTTTCATTGGGCGGCGCATGCTCGAGCTGAACCTGTTTGAGGTCGACCTCGAACTCCTCGGCGATCAGCATTGGAACGGAGGTGTAGGTGCCCTGACCCATCTCGACATAGGGCATGGTAAGGACAATGCGCCCATCGCTCCCTATGCGGATGAATGCGTTGGGGGCAAACTCGTCGGCGGCAAGTGCTTCGCTATGCCGACCTACGAAGGGCAAGCTGAGGCTCAGCATCAGGCCGCCGCCGGCGGCCGCTCCTGCCTGCAGGAGCCTGCGTCGCGACAGATTGCTCGCGGATCCGGTTTGGTCCAGGTCCCGGGCCTGCACGTTGCGATCGCGGATCATGGTCAGCCTCCCTGTCCCGTGGATTGCGCGGCCTTTTTGATCGCTTCGCGAATGCGCAGATAGGTCCCGCAGCGGCAGATGTTGCCCGACATCGCATCGTCGATGTCCGTGTCGGTTGGATGCGGGTTGTTCGCCAGCAGCGCCGCAGCGGACATGATTTGGCCCGACTGGCAATAGCCACATTGCGGCACCTCGCGGTCGAGCCAGGCTCTCTGGATCCTGGCACCCGCCGACGTCGCGCCGATCGCCTCGATCGTGGTCACTTGCGAGTCGCCGATGCTGTCGATCGGCGTGATGCAGGAGCGGGTGGCGACGCCGTCGATATGCACGGTACAAGCGCCGCACAAGGCCGCGCCGCAACCAAACTTTGTACCTGTCATTCCCAGCACGTCGCGCAACACCCAGAGCAGCGGCGTGTCGCCATCTACATCAACGGAGCGATTGATCCCGTTGACTGCAATCTGAAACGTCATCGTAAACTCCTTATGATGGTGCTAAACGACGGTTTAGAGAGAACGGCATTACCGGCGTCGTGGAGAAAAGCCCGTCAGACTTGCTCCTCGCTCACGCCGGGAAACGATCGCCGAACATCGGGAGACCGCTAAGGGATTCCGCTTGGGTCGCCTCGTCCTGAAGAGCATCCCAGTGCTCGGCGAGCTTGCCATTTTCGACGCGTACGATATCGGCGGCGATCCATGACCTGGGACGACCATGGCCCGAAAAGCGCCCGTGCGCGATAACGTAGTCCTCTTCGGCGAGGATCACGTGATTCTCGTAGCGGAGCGTTTCGGGAAGGCCGCGAACAAGATTGAACAAACCATCGCGGCCAGGAGGAATATGTGCGCTGTGTTGGATGTAGGTCTCTGACCAGAACCCTTCCGCCGCGGCATAGTCGCGTTTGTTAAAAAGCGTGTCGAAGGCTTCGAGCACGAGTGCCTTGTTCTGTCCGGGTGATGTGCCGGTCATATTTGCAGTCCCATGAGCACAAGGGAGGTGAGGCCGCGGCCAACTGCGAACCTGGTTTGATCCCCCGCTTTCAGGTTTTTTGAACCGTGTCTGCGGCTTTACGGATGACATCGAGCACCACGTCCGGCTTCGAGAGCATGGGGACATGGCTGGAGGTGACTTCGGTCGTGGCGGCATTCATACGCTTCGCCGCGAAGCGTTGCAGCTCGGGGTTAACCGTCCGGTCCTGGCTGGCAACAATGTACCAGCTCGGCTTGGTCTTCCATGCCGTGCCTTCGACCTTCTGAATGAACAGGTCCGCCACCGGCACGCCTTGCGTCGCGTAGACGAGGTTCTGTTCTGCCTCCGGCAAGTCTCCGGCGAAGCAGCCGATGCCGCCAGGCTTCAGCCATACACGCCCGTCCGTCACGTCGATGTGCTGGAACACATCGGTCTTCGGGAATTTGTCTTGCTGGCCTTGCGAGGTTTCGTCCGCGTCCGGCGCGAGAGCCGCAATGTAGACAAGTCCAGCCACGCGGGGATCGATCCCGGAGTGCGTGATGAGCGTGCCGCCATACGAGTGACCCACGAGGATCGCCGGGCTGCGCACGCGCGCCAGGCACGCCTTCACGGCTGCGACGTCGGTTGCAAGCGAGTCGAGGCCGTGCTGAGACGCCATCACTTCGTGGCCTTCCGCCAGAAGCGCAGGGGCAGCTGGACGGCAGTCACCTTGAGTCCGCGCGACCGCAACAGTGGGATCACCTTCGACCATGATGAACCGTCCGCCCAAGCCCCGTGCACGAGAATGATGTTTGAAACGCCCTCGCCATCAGATGAACTCCCTTTATTTTCAGATGTGCGGGTAAAATCAATCGGCATGGCGCCCGCCCTACTTCGCGCGAAGCTGCCCGAGTGCGCTCAACCAATTCTCCATATGGAAGGTTTTCGCGATCTTCCCGTCACGGATCGTCTGGATGTCGATCGCCATCATACGGAAGCTCTTGCCCGTGTGCGGGACGCCGAACAGCTCGCCAGCCGGGGTGCCCGTGACCTCGCTGCGCACGACCACCCGATCGCCGACGACGAGCACTTCCTTGATGTCGAACTTCATGTCGGGAATTGAGTTCGAGAAATTCGACACGACCTTGATGGATGTGTCGCGCCCCCAACACTCGCCCGGCAGGTATCCTGAGCAGGACTCGTAATCCGCGGTCAGCACCTGTTCCTGGATCGCCTTGACGTCACCGCGCGTCGCAACGTTGAAAAGGCTGTACCAGGGACCGATGATCTCGCGCGCCTTTGGTTCGGAAAGCCCCTGCGCGGCGGCTGGCGCATTGGCGGCGAGCATCGCGGCCACGATAGCGAAATAAGCGAGCTTAGACATTGAACCCCATCCCATTGATACAATTCCAAGTATGATGACCGACATAGTATGATGGTCGACATACTGACTGGCAAGTGTTATCCGACGATCATGGCTAAGTACTCAGATTCCAAGGAGAAAACCCTGCTCGCCGCAGCGAAGCTGTTCTGCCGGCAGGGCTATCACGGCACGGCATTGCAAGACATTTTGGCTGCGAGCGGCGCGCCGCGCGGCTCGCTCTATTTCCATTTCCCGCGCGGGAAGGAAGAGATCGCGGAGGGAGCGGTTGCGATTGGAGAAAATGTCGTCCGCGGATTCATCGCGCACGTCGCCGGGACCTCGCGGACTGCCGAGGCCTTCGTGATCAATCTCGCGCGCGGCATGGCGGCAAACCTCGAAGCGTCGGACTTCCGCGAAGGCTGCCCGCTCGCGACCACCGCGCTCGAGATTGCCACCGACTCGGAGACCATCGGCAAGGCGACGCGCGAGGCTTTTGCGGGTTGGGAGCGCGAGATCGAGCAAGCATTGGTGCGTTTCGGCGTCGACGGGAAGCAGGCTGCCGCTGCCGCGACGGCTATTCTCAGCCAAGTCGAAGGCGCGCTTTTGCTCGCCCGAACCTACCGCAGCCTTGAGCCGATGCGCCGTGCCGAAGAGGCGTTGCGGTTGCTGGTCAAACCGAACCGCGGGCGACGCGGTGGGCAGTCCCGGCGAGATTGATCAGACGAGCAGGAGTTGGCCCGCAAGTCCGCTAATGGAATGGTCCGGCCGTGCTCCTGCCCGACCAGCGAGTGATGCTGGAATGGAGCAAGTGTCAAACGGAGCACCGCCCTGTCCAACAAATCAATCGCGGCCATGTAAGTATCCCCCGGCAAAGCCGGGGGCTTTAATGATTGAGCCGCTCGAAGCGGCTTGGAGAGGCCAGTGACACTTCCCCAGTTCCAATGACCGAAACGCCGAGCAATCCCATGATGACATCGGCGCCTCGCCAAGATATCCAGCTCAGTGATCGCGACTGAACGCATCTGACTCTGTTTCCCCTACTGCGTCCCCGACCTCAGCTGTTTATGCTCGGCCTTGCTGCCCCGCAGGCATCACTTAGACCCTCACAAGTTTTCCCGGAGGACGACCGCCGTATAAGTCAAACTTCTACTGCCACCGCGGCAGAGCCGGGGGAACTCCCATGTTATTAGAAATCCGACTGATCAGCCTCAGGCACCGAGCAGCTGCTGAAGATGCAGGTCGAGGAGAATGAGGTGCTGAC
>Ga0137388_10001485_pt1 | contig 14267 bp, 13 predicted proteins | sample 15con2h14AmetaG_FD_104644 | JGI IMG/M metagenome (GOLD analysis project Ga0137388, IMG submission 104644) | Vadose zone soil microbial communities from Angelo Coast Range Reserve, California, USA - 15con2h1.4A metaG | ecosystem: Environmental > Terrestrial > Soil > Vadose zone > Saprolite...
CGCCTGAATGCGGAACTGGTGACCCTCTCCGCATGCAGCACCGGCGTGGGAAAGCTGCAGGGAGAAACAGGTGTCCGAAATCTTGTCGAGGCATTCTTGGTGGGCGGTGCGAAAAGCGTTGATGAAAGTATTTGGAGCGTGGACGATACTTACGCGACAACACTGATGAAACACTTCTATCAACACTTAGCCGAGGGTCAGGACAAGGCATCCGCCCTCAGACAAGCGAAACTCGATCTGCTCGAGCAGTATGGTGACCAGCCACCGCCCTTTTATTGGGCCGGGTTTACCATTACCGGCGAGGCAGCCTCGCCGATTTCGAAGGGAGATTGAAAAATGCTCTCGCGAACTGACCGTGAAGCGATTTTGCAGAAAGTATCTCGTCTGGTTCAGGAAAAGCACTTCAATCCTTCCTTCGCTGGTGCTAACTGGGCGACCATACTCGAGAGTCGAAAGTCACGGGTTCTTGATGCCGAGAGTCCTGACGTTTTCGAGAGCGAGATGCACGACCTCGTAACGCAACTAAAGACCCACAATACAGGCTTCTTTCACAAGACGGCACGTCGCATCCCAGCTAAGCACGCAATCAACGCTACATTCCACCGACAAACTGTCGATGGAAAGGACCTATGGATGTTTCAGGACGTCCATATGGGAGGCCCGGCGTACACCGCGGGAATTCGGCCGGGCGATCTCCTCCTCAAGGTAGCAGATCGCACCTTGGAACCACCTACGGAACTCGTTTTCCCGATGTCGGCTGCTGTGAGAATCGTTGTGCGCAAACCAGACGGAACAGAGATTCTCCACTCCCTACAAATCCCAACTCCGAAAGCCAAAGAGCATCCGCTGAGCATCCCGAAAGCCATCGTCTGTTCGGAGCTTCCAAGAAAGATTGGTTATCTAAAAGTTACAATGTTTCCTGGCAGTGTTGGAGTTGACTTCGCCCATCAGCTCGATCTTGCCATCCATAATCTTGAGGAATGTGACAGGCTGATTGTGGATCTGCGAGGAAACACAGGAGGAGGGATTGGAGGGCTCCGGTTGATGAGCTACCTTACTCCCAAGAAGATCGAAGTCGGATACAGTCTCACCCGCGCTCGCCGCGAAGGCGGGTACGAAAAGGAACGTCTTCCTCGCTTTCGCCGGATCCCGGCCCATAAGAGCTCACTGGTCTGGCTCGCCCTTCGCTACGCGTTCGCCGACAGGTCTATTGTTGTAGTCACCGAGGGATTAGGACCTCAAAAGTTTCACGGGCGTATCGTTCTGCTCGTAAACGAGCACACAGCTGGTCAGGCGGAAATGGTCGCTGCCTTTGCGGAGGAAAATCAGCTTGCCACGATTGTAGGAACGAAAACTGCCGGCCGGCTGCTCACCGGGATGGGTTTCAGGGCTGGACATGGCTACTATTTAGGATTGCCAATCGCAAGCTATCTGACCTGGCAGGGCAGAATGATCGAGGGGTCAGGAATCTCACCAGCCGTACCCATAGAGTTGGATTTCGATGCCCTGATGGGTGGCGGTGAGGCTCAGGACAATCAGATGGAGAAGGCGCTGGAAGTAGCGCGAATAATGTAGCCTGTTCCAGGCCGCGCCCGGATTTGACAGGCCGATCGAGAGGATTGGCGCGTGCCTTGGGGGCTAGGACCGTTGAACTTCATGAAGACAGAACCATGGACGGTTGTCGAACGCGACGGAGTGTTGTCGTCAAACTGGGTGGGTGGGTCTAGCACCAAATATCTTTGAATACTGGGCGGTCGGCCAAGATAAACGTTATTAATTGGACCGATTTCGGGATACCGTGTTATTGAAGGAATGAGATGGAACACCAGTGCCAATTCCGACCGGTTGGAACCATGCTCTATTCGGTGCGAAGTTTGTTTAGACCTTCCTCCTCGGCTTTTCTGGCCTCTTGCCTAAATGGAATTCTCGCAGTAGTCGCTGTCGAGATTGGACGAATTAGTGTAAACGCCGAAACCGGATAGCGACCAGCGCAAAAGAAATCGATCCAGTGCCAGAGGCCGTTATCCGAGATGGATAACGGCCTCGTTCTTTTTGTGGAGATACGGAAGAATGGGGAGAACTCAATATGGAACTCATGCAGCTTGAAATGTTTGTGGCGGTAGTCGAGGAGCGCAGCTTCCTGAGAGCCGCGGAGCGTGTGTTTCGTACACAACCAGCGGTCAGTATCGGTCTACGGAAGCTCGAAGGGCGAATTGGGGTTCCTCTACTGGATCGTTCCCACCGCCGGAGCGGCCGGCTCACGCCTGCAGGTGAGGTCCTCTACGAGTACGCGTCCCGCATCCTTGGCCTTCGGGACGAGGCCTTATCCATCTTGAAAGAAGATTGCAGTTACGTCGGAAACCTCCGCGTCGGTATGACGAGCGGCGAGAATTTCGAATGGATCCCTCAGCTGACTATGAGCTTCAACAATCAATACCCCAACATTCGACTGGAGATTCTTTGCGATCGCCCGGTCAATTTGCTCCGGGACTTGACAGAACGACGCATGGACTTGGCCTTGCTCTCTGGTCGGCCGAAGAGTGATGCTCAGAATATGAACTTTATCGTCACGCGTGTAAAAAGAATTCGGCCGCACGGATCGTTTTGGGTCGTAAGACGCAAACTGGGGAGGTCCCCGCTTGCTTATGCGTTCGAGGAGAATCTCATGAGGCACTTTCAAAGCTCGACTGGCACTCGAAACCTCAAGAGGATTGACCTTCGAAGTCTTTCCGCAGGCATAACGTCTTTGACAAACCGTCACGTTTGCGCCGATAACAGCAGTCAATAGGCTGTTTCAATTCGAGCGGCATACGGATGGATCGACAAGAGGGCACTGGGTTCGAGCAACTACGGGTCGCTTTTCCGGCGTGCGATGCCTGAGTTGTGTTCGATTGCAGCACCTATGAATCGAGCGGTGTCGGCAGCTTTATTTCGTCGGCCAATTCAATTGCGGCATTCATAACCTTCTTGGTAGCCTGATAAACAGATGACGCACGGATTCAACGGTCTCGCCCAAACGAGCGGAAACCTCTTCGTACTCAAGACCCTCGAAGTAGCAAAGTGTTAGGACCGTCCGCTCCTTCTCTGTCAAAAGCGCCATTGCCCTATGCATGACCATTTTCGTTTCTTTCAAACGTTAACCCTTCGATTCCCTTTAAGGAGAACGGCGGCTCAAGTTGTTCTTCCTCTATCTTGGCAATCGTTTCTTGATCATATTGTCTTCGAAGAATGAGTGACACGCGGCGGTCAAAACACTCCTTGGGGTCGCACGCAACCAGGCCGATATCTTGCGGAGTATTAGCGGGAAATTAGCCATTCAAGTCTCACTTAGCCACGCAGACGAGCCACTGCCCGCGTACGAATAATGGTCTGTTATTTCAACCATAAATCGGCTGGATTTGGAACCGCAATGTGCTCCGATTTTGAATGGGGAGTATCGAGAGGAGGAACTGCCACCTTGCGATGCATCGGCAGACGATGCGTGACCCGCACTCGTCGGGAACACATCGCTGATGCCGCGCAATCGCAGGTGATGGATTTTCATGTATGAGCCTCCATTCGCAGTAACCGCTTGCAGAAAATCGCACCGAGTGAGCTCGTGCCGTGACGATCTGGAGTCGGTAGAGCAGCACACCTTTGAGTAAAGGATATCGATGCGATCAAAGCGCTTTCTGTTTAGATGTGAAGTTCTCGGAAGCTCACGCAGATCCTTACCGGTCGGAGCGGCCTTCGAACCCGACACTTCGCTGGTTGCTGCAACAACCTTTCCGTGATTCCAGAATGCCTCTTCCATTTTTTCGGAGCGTAGCCTGCCATTAAACGGCGAGACACACGTTAATCACGAAACCGGCTATCTGATGGCAAACGAAAAGAATGGCGCTCTCTGGTCGGGATGGCGACCAGCTCCAAAGGTTGATCCAACGTTAATGGGTTGCTGAAGCAACCGATTCCGATTTTTTTTACCGGTCCTGCTCAATTCACGAACAAACTGCCGACTTGTCTGCCGACGGTGCGCCACGGGGCAGTTCCCTGCCCAGCTCCGGTTAGGCTGACCCCGTCGGGAGTCTCTTGATGCACGCCGCTTCAATTTGATCAGGGATTCATCAAACGGAAGTTGGTCATCGGTTTGAATCTCATTTGGAGCAACATCGTGGAAAACGACAAGAGCAGCGTCAAGTGGACGGTTTCGCCCGATGTTCGGGCAACCTCTACTGAGGACGGCAGCGTACTTCTCGATATCAATAAAGGTCTCTGTTACAGCCTAAATGTTGCAGCCGCGCGGATTTGGCTGACGATTGAAACGTGTCCGGCGGGAATTAGTCTCGAAGGCATCGTTGGCGCGCTCGAAACCCACTTCAAGGTCTCCCTCGAGGAGCTCAAGGCTGACACGGTCGAGTGCTTGGAGAAGCTGCAACGATTGCGCCTAGTTCAAAGCAATGGCCGCAGTAAATCGTCTAAAGCTTTCGGAGGAGGAAGTTAGAGTGTTGCAGGGTAGGCTTGCTATCGCGACAGCGGAAGTAATCTCGGATTCAGAGCGGGGTCGGATCCCTGATCTGTTGGATTCCATGTTCGACAGGAGCCTGCCTCATATTTCGCGACCTGATAGCTGTATGGAAAACACGAGGGCCTCGCCCGTGTTCGCAGCTTCAACTCTGGTAGTTTCGGGCTTCAGATTCTTGTGTTGTTGCCCACGAGTGGTCAGGTTCAGGACCAAAGAAATATCCGGCGGAAGATTGGCGCGAGAAGACATCTGTCTTCGGATGTCCGATGTTGCTGAACCTTGGTAAGGAATTTGAGGAGTTGTTCTGATAGTAGGCCCCGACTGCCTAGTTGCCAACCGCGGAGCACATAACAAAATGGTCCAGTCGGCGGTTATCGGGAGATCGCATACAGTCTGACGTTTGGAATTATAGGCCCAGTCCCAAAGGAGAGTAGCGATCGTGAGGGAAGACCAATGACCTACGAGAGACCTGATATCAAAATGATGGACACTTTGGACGCGTTTTTTGATTGGCTTCTCCGGAGAAGATTCACCTTGCCCGCTGACATGGACTGGCGCGCAAAGAAACTCACTGAGTTCATCGACAGTCATGCAGGCAAAGTCCGTGGGAGCTTCGACGACCTGTGTATCCAGCTTGGGCTGACTATGTCTGGTCGTCAGGCGCGTCGGCTATTCAAAGGGTTGACCAGAATTAGCATCAGGGAGTACGCAAAGAATCGGCGCTTGGTGGTGGCAGCGAATCAATTGCGCGTGACAAATATGCCCATCAAAGCGGTTGCAGTGGACGCCGGATATCAAAGGACCAGCGAATTCGCAAGAAGCTTTAAAGAGCTGTTTCACTTGAGCCCAATGGAATTCAGGACGTTCTGCCGGCGAAGAGAGTTCGCAGCCTGACGTGTGCGGCTGGCATCGCCAAGACGGAACTGAGTCGGGCGACGGCATGGTTTCCCGAAAGTGTGGGGATTGAAACCTTGCGTAGTGCTATGGGGGAGGGGCTGGTTGGTCTCGCAGACAGATCTCAAGCTGCTCTGCACAGATGACGCTGCCGCACAACGACGATCCTGTTGATTGGCTCCTCAGAATTCTCTCGAAAAGGATAGAACCGCAATGGTCTACCACTTAAGGAAATACGACCTAAAGATCACGTTCACGCACCTTGATCACAAGAATCCCGAAGTTGTCGTCTCTTTGGCCTCGGAAGAGCGAACGTTCCAACTCGAAGCATTTATCAATTTCTGGCTGGACATGCTCAAAGTGGGCCGAAAGGCCGCAGCTGGGCACTTAGTGTTGACTGGCTTCGCAGCTTCCATCGGAAAGGATAGGCCGCCAATGGCCTGTGGCTTGAAGAGACACGGACTGAAGATTACGTTCACGCACCTAAATCACAACAAGCCCGAAGTTGTCGTCGCATTGGGCACGGAAGTGCGAACGTTCCAACTCGAGGAATTTATCGACTTCTGGCTGAAGATGACCGAATTGGTACCCAAGGTCGCAGATGTGCACTTAGTGCACAGGGAAGAGCTCGCGCGACAAAGAAGAGAAAGGTTTAGAGGAACCAGGCAAATATACACGTTCCAGTGATAAGCCTCATCTCCACTCTTCTGGGGACGCTGTCAACCTTCAAGTGCCACCATCAACTGGTCACTGGCGTTTCTAAAAGGGCTAATCGAAAGACCGGGGGAGCACTCTTGAATCCGAAGCTCGACACACAGCTCCGATGGCTTGGCCGCCAGTTGAGGCCTCTCCTGCGTGCCCATCTCCTCAGCGTGTCTCTGATCGTCCTCAGCAGCTTGATGTTTCTCCTCGATCCCTTGCTCATCAAATGGCTCATCGACCGAGTTCTTCCCAAGAAGGATTTGCGCTTGCTGCTCTTGGCTGCTGCGGGTTTCTTCGCAATCTATGTCTGTCGACTGGGTTTCTCTGCACTCGCCGGCCTCGTAAGCTTCCGTACGGTGCAGGATCTCGTGTTCCGCATCCGGCTGAGCATCCTGGAGCAGATGAATCGTCTTTCAGCCGATTATCACGAGACGACGCCTGTCGGTGAAAGGCTGTATCGAATGGAACAGGATGTCGATCAAGTGGCCGAATTGGGATCGAATCTTTTCCCGTATGTTCTCCAGACAGCCTTCAATACGATCTTTGTCGTAGGAACAATGTTCATTCTCGATTTTCGGCTGACCTGCATGGTTCTTCCGCTAATGCCTTTTTTCTTCGCTTTCAGGAGGCGCTTCGAAAACCAACTCCGCAGCGCGTCCGACGCTGCCCAGCAGCAATCCAGTAAAGAAAGTAGCTTTCTTCAAGAGCATCTAGCTTCCCTTATACAAATCCAGCTCCTGCATCAGGAGAGGAGCCAAACTCACGCGTTCCTGGAACGCGCCGCGGCAAGGGTGAAAGCACTGAATCATCGGAACGTAGTCGAAATATTGTTCAGGACCTGCTACATGGCGGTCATCGCTTTAGGCACAATCGCTATCCTCGGCTACGGCGGCTACGAAGTATTCATCGGAGCTTTGACTGTCGGCGGTCTCGTCGCATTCTACAGCTATCTGGCGAGGTTGTTTGATCCTCTGCATGCCGCCGTGGAAATCTACTCTCGGCTCAACCGCCTGAGCACCAGTATCCGGCGAATTCTGGAAGTCATCGAAATGATTCCCACCGTCCCGGAAAGGCCGACCGCGGTGCATCTCTCCTCGCCAATTCGGGGATACATTAAGATGGAAGGCGTCTCTTTTTCCTATCGGAATGGGCCACGTGTGTTGGCCGGGCTTAATCTCAAGTTCCAACCCGGTGAAAAAATCGCACTGGTCGGGCTCAGCGGTAGTGGCAAGAGCACGATTGCAAAGTTGATTGCAAGGTTGTACGACGTGAACCAAGGCTCTGTGTATATCGATGGCATCGACGTCCGAGATGTGTGCCTGGAAAGCCTTCGAACGAAAGTCTGTTACCTCATGCAGGAAGCTGTCTTATTCGATCGGACACTGAGAGAGAATCTCCTGCTCGGGAAGCCCTCCGCAACAACCAAGGAACTCAATCGCGTGATCGAAATTGCTGATCTCGGAGAGTTGCTCCATCGCTTGCCGAATGGATGGGATACACCGCTAGGCCCTAGAGGCAACGCTGTTTCTGGCGGCGAGCGCCAGCGTCTCGCCTTAGCTCGGGCGGCGCTGCAGAACCCATCCTTACTTCTGCTCGATGAATCGACATCCGCCCTTGACGTGCCGGCCGAACGAAGGGTCTTTGCCAATCTGACCAATCACTTTCTCCATCAGACCATCGTCTTTATCTCACATCGGCTATCCGCGCTCAAATGGGTTGACCGCATCATCGTGCTAAATGGTGGGGCGATTGAGGAAGAAGGCACGCACGATCAACTGATTCGCGCGGAAGGCCTGTACGCTTATCTGCACAACAGACCGGTTCCCGCAACGGGGAACCAAGGTCTCTCTTCCCTCTCACGAGACAGCACCTAAATAGTTAGATCATGTCCTTAAGCCCGATAAGTGACCGAATCGGCGCGTATTTGACCGAATGGGCGTCTATTTGTCCGAATCGGCGTCCTCTTTCTGATTGACTCAATAGTTGTCATCACTCACCATCGCGAACGAGATGAAAAATATATCTAACCGCCCAGCCCTTTACAAAGCGACCTGACCGTACCGCAAGGTCGATGATGGTTAGTGACTAGCCGAGACTCGGAGGTTAGTTCGATGACAGCAATGCACCAAGCTGCTACATCCGCAAGGAATCCTCAAACTGATACTAAATCCGTCGAAGTGGATCTGGCTCTGGACTCAATAAGTCTGCTCAGAAGGCACCGACAACTGTCGGTCACTGACCTTACTGGCCCTTCGAAATTCCGTGGATGGCTCGAAAGATCAGCAAGTGAGGGCGAACGATGGCTTCGAAACCGCGCTCAAGACGGAGACTTGTACGCAATGGAGAAGCTCGGATTGCGACTGCTAACGGGTGATGGTCTCCCGAAATCACTCGATGAAGGAATCGAGTGGCTCAAGAAGGCAGCCGAATTGGGCAATCCCTTCGCGAAGGAAAAGCTTGCAGAGTACGAGCTCGATGTAAATGAAACTCCGGGCTCCTCTGCTGAAGGTGAACGCTGGCTCCGCACTGCGGTCGAACACGGATATCGCGTCGCTATGGTCGCGCTTGGTAGCAGGCTCATGACCGGCGATGGTCTGCCTCCTGAACCTAAGGAGGGTGAACAACTGCTGCGCGAAGCTGCTCGTCAGGGCAGCCAGATCGCAATGATAAAGCTAGGTACCTATTTGCTTTCTGGTTGGGGCCTAGACCACGACCACGAAGAGGGCCTTCGTTGGTTACGACGTGCTGGCGCCACGAACGCGGACCAGTTGCTAGAGTTCGGCCTTTATTTGTACCAGAAGTCTCTCGCGGCCACGACAAAAGCGGCGCGTGGACTTGCCAAAGAAGCGAGCATTCTGTTTCAAGAGGCGCGTTATCAGGGCAACAGTATTGCCTCGTTGAACCTCGCCTATCTCGTAAGACGCGGTGAGATCACGGATGCTTCTAGTCCTTCGCTGGATGAACTGCTTTCGGAACATCTGAAGCAAAGGGACTCTTTCGCATCTGTGAACCAGGCCCTCCGACTAGCTCGAGGGATCCAATGCAACACCGATTGGAAAGCAGCAGATATCCTGTTTGAAAAACTACGAGATAGCGGCAATGTTCTTGAATGGTGGTTTTCTCGGAGCCGAGAGGGCGATCCTGAAGGTCACCTGGTGACGGGCTGGCTCGGTCGCCATCACTTGGCAGTCGATCCGGATGGGTTCCAGGTCGCTCAACGTATGGATCTGGCGCGAAGAGGTGGGTGGTCAGTACCGGACTGGATGAATCATCCCACAACGATCAAGCAGAACTCTTGACGTCAGGAGAGGCATAACCATGGAATTCTTTCAGAAGCTCGGTTCGCTTGTTACTCGTCTTTGGAAAGAACGAAACTATAACGAAGAGGACTTCACCAAAGCAGCAAGCCTTGGGCTCTCTGAACTGCCACCTGATCAGCACATTACATTTTGGGACGTTGCGAAATGGGCTCTAACCTGTGGACGATTGCCGGGACAAGCAGATCTTAGCGCCAAATTCGGGCAGCCACCGCTAACGGTCTATAACGGTCGTGATTTCCGCATCGAGGTACTCTTTTGGGTTCAAGGTATTCCAGCAGTACATCAACATTCCTTTTCAGGCGCTTTCCAAGTGATGCATGGCTCCAGCTTGCAGTGCCTTTGGGAGTTTGAGACCACAGAAGAAATAGCGATGCGTTTGGCATCTGGCAGGGTTTCCCTCAAGAAGGCCGAGCTACTGAGCAAAGGAGATTTGCGCCCGATTATCGCCGGAAAGCGAATGATTCATTCCACGTTTCACCTTGATCGACCGAGCTTGACGGTTGTGGTTAGAACCTTAAGAGAGGCGGATAAGCTGCCACAATACTCTTATCTTCCGCCGACAATCGCCTACGCTCAGGACGATGACGTGCCCTCTGTCAAGCGTCGCACTCAACTATTGAGAATGCTTTTGATCAGTGGCAAACGCGCTGAATACACCGAAATTGCATATCACATACTCGGAACGGAGGATGCGTATTCCGTATTCCAATTTCTGCTCTCGACCTTTGAGCTGATTGAAGATGAGGACGAACGGCACAATTTGCTCCTAGCCGCTAGACTAAAGCATCCGAGGCTGATCGAAGCGCTCCTGCCGGCTCTGCTTCAAGTTGAGAGAAGAAACAAGATTGTGAGGATCCGCGAGCGGCTTTCCAACAGCGACCTGCAATTCTTCTTAGCTCTCCTGCTAAACATTCCCGAACGCCCTGCGATTCTCAACCTGATAGAGCAACGCTATCCATCTCGGGATCCGGTAAGTGCAATTGTGACCTGGGTTCGTGAACTGTCGGAAATGGGAGTTCTGGGAGTTCGCTTCCAGGAGCCCTGGCTCTTGATGCTGCAATGTTTGTTGATGAGACGCTCAGATCAAGAAATCCAAAGAGCATTTGGCGCTCAGTACGCATCCGAGGATATACCCGAAATCCAGTCCGGCCTCGGGGAGCTTTCGTCTGGCTTGCAAGATTCTTGGCTACTGCAACCTGTGTTCCAGAACTAACGAACGCAGAGATGACTAATGACACTGACAATAAATCTTCCACCTCCGACTCCATCTGAGCCTGTGACCGAGATCCTGCACGGTGTCGCGGTCACGGACCCCTATCGCTGGCTGGAGGACCAAGATTGTCCGCGGACCCGAAAGTGGCTCGGAGATCAAGCAGTTTACAGTCGTGTATATCTCGATGCTATTCCCGGCCGTAACCGAGTTCAAAAGCGTATCAGTGAGCTACTGTCGGTTACATCTGTCGTCGAGCCCTGGAACGTTGGCGATCGGTATTTCTCCCTGAAGCGTCACAGATACAGAGAGCAACCCACCATCGTGATGAGAAACGGATTATTTGGAGAGGAGATCATCCTGGTCGACCCCGCATTGCGCGCAGGCGGAACTTCGACAGCGGTTGCTATCGCTGCACTCTCTCATGATGGTCGTTTCCTGGCTTACTCTGTCCGGCAAGGGGGCACCGATTACTCGGCTTTGGAGATCCTCGACATTGAGCGGAACACCGTTCTGCCAGAGCGCCTACCGGAAGGCTTCTGCACTGGAATCGTCTTTGCTCTGGACGGTTCAGGGTTCTACTACTCGCATCGCGAAGTGCATGATTCACGCCCGAACTATAAAGCAGTCTTCTGGCATCGCTTCGGCACGGAACGATCAGAAGACCAGGAAGTCTTTTTCGCGGAGGAAAACCCTAACTTATTCCTCGGAATCCTTCACTCGCCAGAGGCCAAACTCTTGGCCTACACCGTGTCCTCAACAGGCAAGCGCCGCAGCACTTCGCTTTACCTGTTCACGATGTCGCCTGGAGCTGTGCCCAAGCTTTTGCTCAGCGCCATTGAAGGCTCCTTCCTCCCCTTCTTTGTACACGGTCGATTGCTGGCTCACACGGATTTCGCCGCTCCGAACTTCCGAATCGTGGATATCAATATTGCCGATCCTGATCCCGCCCACTGGCGCGACATCGTACCCCAGTCGGACCGGCGGATTCAGCAATTCGCGGTTGCGGGTGATCAAATTTTCGTTACTCGCGTCGACCGCTTCTCCACTAGGATGGAGGCCTTCGGTCTTGACGGTAGGCGAAAGAAAGACATCCCATTCCCGAATTATGGAAGTGTCTGCCTGTTGAACCGGACGTATACGACCGACAAGCTCTTCTACAGTTACTCCTCCATTTCGAAACCCTCCGTAGTCTACTGTTACGACACATGCAAGGAGGAGGTGTTCGTCTGGGACGAAGAGAGCGTTCCGTTCGACCCTTCCATGGTTGCCATCGAGGAGGTCACCTACACTTCCAAAGACGGAACCTTGGTTCCACTCTTGCTCGCCGCGAGGAAGGAACTCTTACATTCCGGGCCTTTGCCAACCTTCCTCACTGGCTACGGTGGCTTCGGCGTGTGTGTAACACCACGGTTTACCGCGTTTGGTACTTTCCTAATTGAGCAAGGCTGGTTGTTTGCCGTTCCCGCCCTGCGCGGCGGGTCAGAACTCGGCGAGCAATGGCATATGGCCGGCAGACGTGAAAAGCGTCAGAACTCCTTCAACGACTTTATCGCTGCCGCCGAGTGGCTTCTCTCACAAGATCGTTCCGCACCCAGCCGTATTGCCATCGGCGGTGGCTCTAATGCCGGCCTGCTCGTGGGCGCCGTCATCACACAGCGGCCCGACCTCTTCCGCGCCGCGATCTGCCTCGGGCCTCTGCTCGACATGACGAGATATCATCTCTTTGATTTTGCCGCTGCCTCGGCCTACGAATATGGGTCGCCTGAAGATCAGGAGGACTTCCGCTCCCTGCTGTCCTACTCGCCCTACCACCGGGTAGAGGATGGGGTGAGCTATCCTGCGGTCCTGCTCATCTCAGGTGATGCGGATACCCGCTGCAACCCGATGCATGCGCGAAAAATGGCGGCGCGTCTGCAGGTGGCTTCGACTTCCGGCTACCCTATCCTGCTCGACTACAAGCCCAGCTGGGGGCACACACCCGTTCAACCTCTCTCCACCAAGATCACAGCTCTGACCGACAGGCTCGCCTTCATCTGCAACGAGCTCGGAGTCCGTGTCCAGCCGAGGAGGTCTTCGTGATGCTGTTCTTCCAAGCCTTTTTCGCGCTGTTGGTCTACGACATGGTGAATAGTTTCCGCTCCTTCAAGGTTTTGCACTCGACCGTGAAAAAGTGGAAGGTTGCGAACAAGCCCGTCGGCCAGGACGCCATCGCCCGCGTCTGCACGGCGGTCAATTACGCCTGTGTCTGGTATCCAAAGCAGGCACTTTGCCTGCAGCGCTCCTTCGTCACCACTTACCTGCTCAGAAAGCAAGGCGTCCCTGCTCAGATGGTTTTGGGAGCACAGAAACTACCCTTCAAAGCGCACGCCTGGGTGGAAGCAAACGGGCAGGCGGTGAATGAACGATCCGATGTTCAGGCGACTTACGGCGTGTGGGAACGCTGCTAGGGAGAGCTGAGAATGAGCGCACAAGCAGGCGTCTGGAATTTAGACGGCAAGCCCGTAGACGAAGCCTTTCTCGCGAAGCTTGCCTTGGCCGTCGAGCCCTATGGTCCGGACGGTGGCAACACTTACATCAACGGCTCGATGGGAATGGTGTATCGCCCGTTCCACACGACAGCGGAGTCCCGCGTCGAACGCCAGCCGTACGTCACTCCTCGCAGAACGGTCATCACCTGGGACGGCCGCCTCGACAACCGCGACGAGTTGATTTCGCAGCTCTGGGAAGAGCTGACGGCTGATCGAACCGACGTTGCCATTGTCGCGGCTGCCCTTGAACGTTGGGGCACAGATTGCTTCCACCGTATCATCGGCGACTGGGCGGTGTCCCTCTGGCGCCCCCTAGAGCGTGAGCTGGTCTTCGCCTGCGACTACATGGCCATCCGTCACATTTTTTACTACCTGAAGAAGGACCGCATCTGGTGGTCGACGGATCTCGCTCCGCTAGTGCTGCTCTCCGGCGACAAGTTTCATGTCGATGATGACTACATAGGAGGTTACTTCGCCAACGATCCCGACGCTCACCTAACCGCATATCGTGAAATTCGCGAGGTGCCACCGGGGCAGTTCGTACGTGTGCGTAATGGCAGTGCTTCGGTCGACCGCTACTGGCGGTTCAGCCCCAAGACCCGGATCCGCTACAAGACAGACGCGGAATACGAAGATCACTTCCGCCACGTCTTCCGCCAATCTGTGCGCCGCAGACTGCGCTCGGACACCCCGGTTCTCGGCGAACTGAGCGGTGGGCTGGACTCCTCTTCTATCGTTTGCATAGCTGATGACATCCTCTCGAAGGAAGGCGCGCAGACGCCGCGACTCGACACGCTCTCTTTCTACGACAAGACGGAGCCGCAAGGAGACGACTGGCTCTACTTTCCGAAGGTTGAAGGAAAGCGCGGAAGAGTCGGCGCGCACATCGATGCTAGCACGCTAGGAAGCTCACCGACTTCGTTTAAATGTCTCACCTTCTCTCCTCTTCCGGGAGCTGTTGGCCCTGTATGCAAACTTGCAACGGAGCGTGGTGCGCTCGTGCGAAAAGGCGGGTACAGAGCCGTGCTCTGCGGCATGGGTGGTGACGAGTTTATGGGAGGAATACCGAATCCGTCGGCCCAGTTGGCCGACCTGATCGTGAAGTGCAA
>Ga0137388_10001494_pt1 | contig 14226 bp, 19 predicted proteins | sample 15con2h14AmetaG_FD_104644 | JGI IMG/M metagenome (GOLD analysis project Ga0137388, IMG submission 104644) | Vadose zone soil microbial communities from Angelo Coast Range Reserve, California, USA - 15con2h1.4A metaG | ecosystem: Environmental > Terrestrial > Soil > Vadose zone > Saprolite...
CACGGCGAACGCCAGAAATCCCAGAGCCAGCGAAGTCGCATCCACCGTGACGCCATGACCGATGAGGTGCTGAACAGCTTCAAAGCCGATGACCAAACCGGCAATGACGAGCAGGAGGCCCTCGGTATAGGCAGCCAGGTTCTCGGTCTTCCCGTGGCCGTAAGGGTGATCGCGGTCGGCGGGCCGCGCTGCCGTGCGTACAGCTATGTAAGCAAGGATCGAGGCCGCGGCATCGAGCCCGGAATGGACTGCGTCCGAGACGAGCGCAAGGCTTCCTGTCAGGATGCCCAAGCTGAGCTTGGCCAGGACAAGCCCGATGTCGATGATCGCCATCCCGAGTGTCAAGCGCTGCGGACGGCGGGCAAAGTACCCGATCACCGAAATTAACGTAGCGTGTCGCCCGGCTGGCCATTGCGGCCGTGCGGCGCCGGGCTGCGACTAATCGACTAGGCTCACGTTGTGCGCTACTACGAGTCAGTCGTGGGTCTGATCGGCAACACGCCGTTGGTCAGGTTGCGCCGGCTGACTGAGGGCATTCGAGCCCTCGTCCTGGCCAAGGTCGAGTACTTCAACCCCGGCGGCAGCGTCAAGGACCGCATCGCTGTCCGGATGATCGACGAAGCCGAGAAGGCCGGCCTACTTCGACCTGGTGGAACCATTGTCGAGCCCACCAGCGGCAACACCGGCATCGGTCTGGCACTGGTCGCACAGGAGCGTGGATACGAATGCATCTTCGTTTGTCCAGACAAGGTCAGCTCCGACAAGATCGACGTGCTCAGGGCATATGGCGCCGAGGTTGTTGTCTGTCCCACCGCGGTCGCTCCAGAAGACCCGCGATCCTACTATCGAGTGTCGGACCGGCTGGCGGCTGAAACTCCGGGGGGTTGGAAGCCCAACCAATACACGAACCCGAATAACCCCCGTTCCCACTATGAGACGACGGGTCCGGAGCTGTGGGAGCAGACGGAAGGCCGGATCACCCACCTCGTCGCTGGCGTCGGCACCGGAGGCACAATCTCGGGCGCTGGGCGCTACCTGAAGGAGGTGTCGGGCGGGAGAGTCAGGGTAATCGGAGCCGATCCCGAGGGCTCGGTGTACTCCGGCGGCACGGGGCGACCCTATCTGGTGGAGGGGGTTGGTGAGGACTTCTGGCCCGAGACTTTCGACCGGAGCATCTGCGACGAGATCATCGCCGTGCGCGACAAGGACTCGTTCGAGCTGACCCGCCGGCTCGCCCGGGAGGAGGGTCTGCTCGTGGGCGGCTCATGCGGTCTGGCGGTCGGCGCCGCCCTCGAAGTGGGGCACAGGGCTGGGCCGGACGACGTGATCGTTGTGCTGCTCCCCGACACGGGACGCGGCTACCTCTCGAAGATCTTCAACGACGGCTGGATGATGCACTACGGCTTTCTGCACCCGCCAGGCGACGAGGTCACAGTGGCCGAGGTGCTCGCGGCGAAGGGGGACAGGATGCCCCCGCTCGTGCACGCGCATCCGAACGAACCTGTCCGCGATGCGATCGACATACTCCGCGAGTACGCGGTGTCGCAGATACCGGTAGTCAAGGCTGAGCCCCCGTTGGTGATCGCCGAGGTGGTCGGTTCGATCGTCGAGCGCGACTTGCTCGACGCCCTGTTCACCGGCCGGGCCCAGCTACGCGACCCGATCAGCCAACACATGTCAACGCCTCTGCCCACCATCGGTGGCGGGCAGCCGGTAGGTGATGCGGTGAAGCTGCTCACCGACGCTGGGGCGGCTGTCGTACTCATCGACGGCAAGCCCCGCGGCGTGCTTGCGCGCCAGGACCTGCTGGCCTACCTGGAAACGAGTGGGCGGCGGGCGCCGGGATCCTGAGGCGGTCTCTACTTCTAGCCGGCGGAGCTGAGAGCCTGGGCCAGGTCGGCGATGAGGTCTTCCACCGCCTCGATGCCAACCGAGAGGCGGACAAGGTCGGACGGCACCTCAAGCGGTGATCCTGAGGCCGAGGCGTGCGTCATTCGGCCTGGGTGCTCGATTAGAGACTCAACACCCCCGAGGGACTCGCCAAGCAAGAAGAGTCGGGCGTGATTGCAGATCGCAATCGCTGCCGCCTCCCCCGCGCGAACGCGAAAGCTGACCATCCCCCCGAAGCGCCGCATCTGCTTGGCGGCCACGGAATGCCCCGGATGGTCTGGTAAGCCGGGGTAGAGCACCTCCGACAGCTGGGGCTGCTTGGTGAGAAACTCGGCTACGCGTTCGGCGTTGTCGCAGTGCCGCTCCATGCGCACGGCCAGCGTCTTCAGCCCGCGGAGCGTGAGCCAGGCATCGAATGGTCCGGCAACGGCGCCCATCGCGTTGTGGTGATATGCCAACTGGTCCCCGAGTTCGGGATCGTTTACGACCAGTGCGCCGCCGATCACATCGGAGTGGCCGCCGCAGTATTTGGTTGTCGAGTGCACGACGACGTCGGCGCCAAGCGTCAGCGGCTGCTGCAGGTAGGGTGAGGCGAAGGTGTTGTCGACGACGACGCGGGCGCCTTTGCCCCGGGCGAGTGTGACGAGTGCCGCGATGTCAGCGATGCGCAAGAGTGGATTGGTTGGCGTCTCGACCCAGAGAAGCTTCGTCGCTGGCGTGAAGGCCGAGGCGACTGCATCGAGATCATGGAGCGGCACGGCTGTCCAGCGCAGGCCCCATCGCTCGGCGACCCTGGCGAAGAGACGATAGGTCCCGCCGTAGGCATCGTTAGGGATCACGACATGGTCACCGGGACTGCAGATGGTGCGCAGCAGAGTGTCCTCGGCCGCGAGACCCGACGCGAACGCGAATCCCCGCTGCCCAGCCTCGAGGGCGGCAAGGCACTGTTCGAGGGCCTTGCGAGTCGGGTTGCTCGTCCGGCTGTATTCGTAGCCCTGGCGCGGGGCACCGACCGCATCCTGCTGATACGTCGTCGTGGCAAAGATTGGAGGCACGACGGCGCCGGTAACCGGTTCGGGATCCTGGCCGGCGTGAATGGCGAGTGTCTCGAAGCTGTCGGTCATGACGGGAAGGCTACGCGAAGCAACCTAGGCGGGCGTGGCCTCGATCACGACGAACACGCCCACTGGTGTGATGCGAAGAAGTTTGAAACCGCCAATGTCGAACAGCCGCTCCCACTCCTCGGCGGTCCGCTCGAAGCTGCCGGGGCCTACGAACATGTTGATGTCCATGAACTTCACGTCGGTGCCTTCATTCGGCCCGGGAATCAAGCGTTCGAGCACGAGCAACCTCGCCTGCCCGGTCATCGCCTGGCGGCATGCCTTAAAGATGCGCCGAGCGCCGTCGTCGTCCCAGTTGTGAAGGACGGACTTCAACACATAGGCGTCGCCACCAGGCGGCACCTCCTCCAGAAAGCTCCCGCCTACAAGTTGAATGCGGTCGCCGAATCCCGACTCATCGATGAAGGTCCTCGAGTCGGCGACCACATGGGGAAGGTCGAAGAGAACGCCCCTTACCGACGGGAATCTGTTCAGGATGGCGACCAGAAGGGCGCCTCCTGCACCGCCCACGTCAACTACCAGGCCGAAGCGTGAGAAGTCGTAACCAGCGACGATCGATTCCGTGACCGATCCCGTCAGAGAGTTCATGGCTCGGTTAAATATGGGCGTCTCCAGAGCGTGCTCTCGCCGGTACGTCCAGATATCGGTTCCGAACTCGATGCGAAAGGGCACCTCGCCGGTTCGGACCCCATCGACGAGGCGCGCCCATGCCGCCTGGTGGTATGGGCGGCCAACAAAGGCTGCCCAGCCGGCAAGAGACTCCGGGGCGTCCGCGCGCAGGCCGTTACCCAGATCTGTCAGCAGGAAGCGGTGTCCAGGCAGTTCCTCTAAGACTCCGATCGCGGCCGCCGCGCGGAGCACCCTGTAGAGGGCCGATTCGTTTGCTCCGACAGCTGTGGCGAGGTCGTTCACCGGCCGTGGACCGGCGGCAAGCTCATCTGGGATCCGTAGAACGGCGAGCACGTGAAGGGCTTGAGTGACCTGGTAGCCGTTGATCAGTCGCCTGAGCTGAGTCAAATCGGTTCCGGCTTTCGTTTTCATTCTGGCTAGCCTAAGCCACGCGAAGTTGACGAGAAGGCGGTTTTGTCCCTTGCCGCGATGAATGAGCGGAGTTAATGTGTGCGCGGGTCGTCGGCGTCCAGGAAGGAGGAACGGAGCAGGACCAGGATCGTTGGTCGTCCAAGCAGGCGGCTGGCAACGAATACCTTCCCGTCAGTCGTCTGCAGCTCGAAATCAAGTTGGATGCGCGATAGAGTCGGCATGCTCAGAACACTGCGCGGCGGCTGAAGTTCAGCCGCCGTGCGTGCGCGGCATATTTTTCAGTGTGTGTGGGCGGTGTGGACGATCTCGCCGTCGTGCCACTCCGGTTCAGACTCGAGGAGGCTCATTAATTCGCGGAACCACTGGCCCTGCACCGGGTCGTCTGCGTTCTTCTTGTAGCTCGACTCGTCTCGAAACACGACCGATATCCAGTACTCCCTGAGGTCATCCTTGGCTCGATAGATATTCGTTGACATCCAGCCGTCAACGTGCCGGGCTTCGAACCTGCGGCTCAGCTCTTCGACGTGACGCTCCATCCCCTTCTTAACCCGCATTCGGGCGATCGTGCCGAACATGTCACCGAACTCCAACCGTGATTTTCACTTCGTTCAGGCGTCCCGTGCGAACGTCATAGACGAAGCCGCGCACGCTCGTCTTGTTTGGTATGAAAGGGCTTGCCTGGATACGGGCGACAGATTGCCTCACGTCATCGTCGAGGTTGGCAAAGGCTTCTAGCGCGAATGGAGGCCGGATCCCAACCTCCGACTCGATCTTTCCCTTGACCTCATCGTCCTTGAAGGTGAGCATGCCGCAGTCAGTGTGGTGAATCAGGATGATCTCGTTGGTGCCCAGAAGCCGCTGCGAGATCACCAGCGAGCGGATAGCGTCGTCGGTAGCAACCCCACCGGCGTTGCGAATGACATGGGCCTCACCCTCCTCGAGTCCGAGGATCTTGTGGACATCGAGGCGAGCGTCCATGCACGCGAGGACAGCGACGTGCTTGGCGGGCGGCATCGGCAGATTACCTTTCTTAAACGACCGGGCGTAGTTCTCATTGTTGCGGACCAACTCGTCGGTAATGCTCATTGTTATCAACCTCGTGAATCGCGGACAGGATTCAAGACGACAACGAGAAGAGTCGGGCCGCATGACAAGGTGATGACGGCGGCGAGGCGACACCCGATGCGGCCCGTGCTGAGTTCAGTTCACCTGCAACAGATTGCCGATGAGCAACGCCCAAGGTCCACGGCCAGCCGTCGCGTAAGTTGGATCCCCACCTCCTCCCAGAATAGCGGTCGCTGAGACGCTCTGGCGAGCGAATGGGCGCGAAACCCGTGCTCTGTCGGCCGCTATCAAAGATCAGGTCGAAGCCCGCGCTGCAGACAGGCAGGCTTGCACGCCGGCTCAAGCGCGGAACTCTAAGGTCAACGACGCGCCGCTGTGAACGTGCTGCTGACGCCTCGACTTGGCGAGAACTTCGCTCAAACAGATGTAGCAGATTGGCGGTGGACAGTCCCGCTCGTCACAGCATGCACACGCGTCAATTGTTCGGCCGCATCTGACGCACTTCAAGCTCGTGACCTGGACCGTGCTCACTGGACGGAGCTCTCAATGCCCACCAGATCCTTCTGAAGGAGAAGGCCGACGAGCCTTCCGTCGGAGGTTGTGATCGGCGAACTCTCGAGCTTGTGCTCGACCATGGAGTGAGCCATCTCCTCGGCCAATACATACGGCCGAAAGGTGCTTGGGCCGGGCCTCATCGCCTGCGCTATCGGTTGATCGCCATCCAGAGCCAGTTCATTTGCTCGCAGCAGGCCGAACACGACCCGCTCGTCGTTCACCACCACAACGGCGTCCCAGCCGAGAGCCCGGACTCGATCCCTGACCTCGCTCAGCCGTTCTCCCAATTTGCAGGTCGGCGTGTCCTTACGGGCAAGATCACCGGCCCGTGGCCGCTTCACGTTCGTGCCCTCGGTCGGCAGGCCGGCGGCCATCCAGTCCAGCTTGCCGACCGTGTAGTCGTAGACCTCGGTGAAGCCGAGGCTCTCGAGCCGCCACGCGGCCCGCGGGGACATGTCTCAAGCGATGTCCCAGCAGTACACGATCACCGCGCGATTCTTGTCCAGCACCGACGATGCTTCCGCGTCGATTCGTCGAAGGGGAAGGCTGATCGCTCCCGGCAGATGTTCCTCTTCATATTCTTCGGCCGGTAGCACCTCGACGAGTTGCGCGCCGGCCTCGACCATTCGACGCAGTCCGTCCCGATCTATCTCTTTTGGCATTTGAAACTCCATGCTGAAACTGAAACCCGTTCGTCAGATAACGTCACTCCACGCCTTGGTTGCGAGATCAGAGGCCTCGTCCAGATCCAGGACGCGACCAGCCATGCTGCTCAGCCCACCGCGTCGCGAGCTCATGGCTTGCACTCAGGTTGCTGTTGGGGCACCACTCCTCATAGACGTTCTCGCAACAGCCCATCAGCTCCTCGTCAGGTCGAAAGAGCACCGCGTCGTTCTTCTCGGGGCGACCCCCCGCGAAATGGACCACGATCGTCTGCCCATCCGGCGGACTCGGCGACAAAGCCCGACCGTTCGCGCCGAGCGCTCCAAAGACGCCCAGGACGTCGTACGCACACCAGGACATGAAGCGGCGTCCCTCCAGCTTGATCTCGTGCCGATCCGGAATGACGCTCAGCCCGGCGGAGCCGACGACTTTTCCGGCCGCGCTTCGCCGGATGCGTCCCGCGCTGTCCAGCTGGTCGAGCAACCCGGCGAGCCGCTCAAGCCTGATGCCGCTCTTCGCCGCCAAATCCTCCACCCCGATCGCCTCTGAGCGGGAGAGGAGAAGTCGAAACGCAACCGTCCTCACCAGGGCCTGGGAATCGCTTGGCGGCTCGAGAATTTTCGTCGTCATGCCGCACAACAGCTCAGCTTCGACACGTCGCGCTTAAAAGTCTGCGAGGCAAGCTTGAACGCTTCGGCGAAGGTGAGGTATGGCGCCCAGGTATTCGCAACATCGTCGGTCGTGAGCCCGAACTGGATGGCCAGGACCACGCTCTGGATGACGTCTCCGGCCCCATCGGCGACCATGCTGGCGCCGAGGATCCTGCCGGTGCCCGCTTCAGCCACGATCTTCATGAAGCCTCGAGTATCACGATTGACCATAGCCCTGGGCACCGCCGACATCGGCAGGACCCGGCACTCACAGTTGAGGCCCCGGGCATTCGCCTCGTCGTCGGTGAGACCCGCTGCGGCGAATGTCGGCGAGGTGAAGATCACCCGGGGCAGCGAGTGATAGACGACCTTGCGGCCTGCGGCCTCCAATGCGTTGGATGCGGCGATGCTGCCCTCGTAAGCCGCGACGTAGACGAACTGACGGTGACCGGTCACGTCGCCGGCTGCCCAGACGCGGGGATTCGTGGTCTGGAGATCGTCGCCGACCTTTATCGCTTGGCGTTCGGTGAGCTCGATGCCGGCATTGTCAAGCCCGAGACCCTGTGTATTCGGCCTCCGGCCCGTCGCGACCAGAATCTCGTCGACCTCGATCGCTTCTTGGCGTCCGTCCTTCGTGAAGCTGACGCGGCGTCCACCGGCCACCCGCTCGACTGCAGTCACGACGGAGTTGGTGAAGACATTTGCACCCTCCTCTTCGAGCACAGCCCGGAGCGCCTCTGACGTTTCCGGCTCCTCCCGAGACGCTACTTCGCGGCGTGTGATGAAGGTGACCGCGCTTCCCAGCCGCATGAAGAGCTGGCCCATCTCCAGCCCCACGGGCCCGGTCCCAAGCACGACCAGTCCCTTTGGCGGCTCGCGAAGATCGAGCGCCGTGGTGCTGGTGAGATAACCGGCTTCCTTCAGTCCTGGGATCGACGGAAGTTCCGGCGACGCGCCGGCGGCGATGATGTACTTCTCGGCGCGGATGCGCTCGCCGCTGCATTCGATCGTCTCGGGGTCGACGAACTCGGCCAAGCCGTGACGGATCGTGAAGCCGTAGTCCTTGGCCAGGTCGATGTACTTCTTGGTCCGCAGCTCGTCGACCAGCCCGTCTTTGGAATCGACCATCGCAGAGAGGTCGAAGCCGTTGGCAGAGGTCTTGATGCCTGCGAAGGGATGGTGGCTCGCACGGAAGAAGGCGTCGGCCGGCGCCAGCATTGCCTTGGAGGGAATGCAGCCCAGGTTGACGCAGGTGCCGCCGACCGTGCTGGACTCCATCAGAGCGACACGGGCGCCAGCGTCCGTCCCCCGGATGGCCGCACCGAACGCTGCCGAGCCGGAGCCGATCACGACCAGGTCGTAGTTGCGTCCCTTATCGCCGACCGGCGCTTCGAAGCCGCTCTTCTCGCGTTTGGGGTCCTCGATGGATAGGACCTTGTAGCCGGCCGCCTCGACGGCGGCCTTGAGCTGTTCGTTGGTGGCATCTACTACGTTGAGCGTGGCGCGGCCCCCTCGCCAGCTGGCCTCTACTTTGGCGGCTCCAGCGATGGTCAGGGCCTCCGCGATGGTCTTCTCGCAGTGGACGCAGGTCATGCCCTCGATCTGCATCTGCTTGGTCGCCATTCAATTCTCCTCGCGGGCACCCATGCGGGAAGCCGCTAACTCCGCGGGCCAAAAATATCGGGTAGACGCGCTCCGACCCCCGCCCCAGCTCGAAGGCCTCCTCCACCGACAGCAACCTGGTGCCCTCGTGCTGAGCGGTCCAGATCGCGCCCGCCTCCTCAGAGGCGAAGAAGAGCACCTTGTGGCAGAAGCTCTCAATCACGTCGTAACTAAGGGGCCATCAGTGATCACCATGGAAACGACAGCGCCGCTCGGTTCTAGATCGCGCACCCCATTGCGATCAACCACCATGGACACCCGCTCGCCGGTGACCGGGCAGGCGGCTGCGAGGCCCACGATTTTTCCGAGCAAGGCGGGAATGAAGAGGGTGTCCAGCGCACGCCAGGCATACGACCTTTTGCTGTCGATCAAGAAGCGGTACTCGGGGTCGAGCGCGGCGGTGGAGAGGCCCCAAAAGCCGACCACTCGGCCTTCATCATCCCGGTAGACGCCCGGCCACGAGTTGAGCGCTTCCTCGACTCGGCCCACAGGGTTGTTGGTGGCGTGGGCAATGGCTTCGGAAGATACTGCCTCGCCCTCCGCCAGAAGGCGATAGATGCCGATCGCGATTCGCTGTTCGGTCGCGTCCAATTGTGGCATCGCCGACCCGATGGCCTCCGCCATCTCCTCGATCGTGATCCCTTCGCGTTCCTTCCCCTCTTGTCTGGTTGCCACTCTGCGATGTCCTCCATCCGCGAACCGACGACATCCATGCCGATGGACAATGCCTATGATATCCTGCTTGCCAGATATGAATTCCATCCTTCTTGTTCCGACTGAGAGCAGTGCCGCGGCGCGATTCTTTCGCGTCCTCGGCGATCCGACGCGGCTGAAGATCCTGGAGCTGCTTGGCGGGGGCGAGCGCACCGTCGGCGAGCTGGTCTCCGCGGTCGGACAGCCGCAGCCACGGGTCAGCACCCACCTTGCCTGCTTGCGACACTGCGGTTTTGTCAGCACCGAAAGGCGGGGCAAGGAGGTCGTCTACCGGCTTGCCTTGGACGGCCTGGGCGGAATCGTGGATAGGGCGTCGGAAGCCATGACGCCAATCGCCGGGCGGCTCGCCACCTGCACTCGTATCGGGCCCGATTGGGTGTGATGGAAAGCCAGCGAGCGGCGGCGCCGGCTGGTCCTCCTGAGAGCAGCGTGTCCGTCGATCAGGCGCCCGCTGCCCCACATGATCGCGCACCCAGCCTCAATGGCTGGCGCGCGACCCCGGTGATTGCGATCATTGCCGTAGTCTGCTGCGCGGGCCCGCTCTTACTCGGCGCCTTGGCCGCGACCGGGGCGGGAGCCTGGCTGGGCGCGCATGGGTACACCCTTGGCGCCTCAGCGCTGATTGTGACGGCCGCATTTCTCGGTTGGCGGATCAGCGCGCGCATGAGCCGGGGATGACGCTCCGCATCGTTTCGCTGGCGTGAATGGCTGTAATCGCTTCGGCGTGCGGCGCCGCCACCACGGCCTCAACCACCCGCTCGAGTCTCTTGGTCGCAATCACGCACTACTGCTCAAGCGGCTGACGCTACCGGGGTTCGCTGGAACGGAAGATAGTGCGGTGTCCACACCAGAAAAGCTTGTGGCCCAGAGACGCGGATCGTCAGTTGGTTTCGGCCGAAGGACTTGCTCGACCGGACCTTCGAAGTCGCAATCATCCTCAAGGGCCTCGATGGTGTGCTCGAGATGGTCGGCGGACTGCTCCTATTGCTAGTGAGTCCAGCGCTGATAAATCGCTTCATTGCTTTTCTCACTGAGCACGAACTTTCCGAAGACCCCCATGACTTCATTGCGACCCATCTTCTGAACACCGCAAGTGGCCTCACGAAATCGACGGTCCTCTTTGGTTCGCTATACCTCCTTTCGCACGGGGTGGTCAAGATCGTGTTGGGAGCGGCGCTTTTGAAGAACAAGCTCTGGGCCTATCCCTCGATGATTGTCTTTCTCCTGCTGTTCATCGTCTACCAGACCTACCGGATAGTCTTGGTGCCGTCGGCCGGACTCGTCGCCTTGACGGTTTTCGACATATTCGTGGCCTGGCTGACTTACCGTGAGTACCGGAAGCAGGGGGGCCGGCTAGCCGCACCGCAGGGAGGAGATCGCAGACCATCTGCTTGAGATCGGCCAGACTATCTCGATTCATGGTCCTGATGCCATCTGGGAAGTTTTGGATGCGATCTCCAATTTAGTGGTGATCGCTCTTGGCTTGAGGCCCTCGGGAGGGTACGGGCGAAGCTCATGAGAATGAGGTGCGCTGCCTCGACTCGACTGGGGTCTCGTGGATGGTCCAGGCGGTAGCCCAGCAGATTCGCGCCGAGAGCATGCACCGACTGCATCGACCGGCTCGGGCGCCGAATCATCAGCTGGTCCTGCGTGGGCAGTGTGAGGGAGCGTTTCGGACGCAATGCCCGCTGACTGACTGGTGGCTTGTGTCTGCACCCTGATAATTGATTTCCCTGGAAGTACCCTTCGGGCTTGCCGATGAGGGCCCGAACCCACCTGGGAGGAAGCGGCAGTGACGAACCGGTCAGCCACCAGCGGGAAGCTCGCTCGGCCGGACTCGGGTCGAAGGCGGTGGACGTCTTTCGTCGCCGAGGAGGCCACACAGGGGAACGTTGTGCGGGGCTTGCACGAGCAGGCGAACCCGCGGCATCGCCTGCGCGTGGAGCATGACGCCCACACCCTGCTCGTCCACCTCAGCGGCGAGGACGGGGGCGGATGGACGACCTTCGCCGTTGACCGTGCGACGCGCCAGTGGTCTGTGGCCCAGGCGCCCCGCCAGACCGATGCCGCCCGCCACGCCTATGACGGTCTCTACGACCGGTAACCTCCAGACCGGTGCCACCATGGACGCGGGGCGTTTGGGGCGCAATGCTGCCCAGACCCAGGACGGTTAGCCACGTGGCCGCGAGTAGGTCTGGATCTATGCCGGCGAGTCTTTTGCCCAACCACGCTGGACCTGTCTTTGACAGCGTCACCCAGGCTTGACCTTCGAGTCGCGCTTGAAGGTCAAGCCTCTCGACCACCACTGATGGCACCAAGCGTCAGCCTATTTCGGTCGGCGCACCATTGTCGCGACCGATGAAGCCCCTCCGCGTACTGTTCGCCGGCGGCACGACAGGCCAGTGGCGAATCGACCGGCTCGAGGTCGTTGTGGGCGACCCACTTCCACCTGCGGCACGATTGGCCGTGCTGGAGGGCCATGAAGGCTCACCGCCTGTCCGGGCGTCTTGGGTTCTCCACGGTGTGACCAGCAATGAGCGCTACGTGAATCGAGCCGAGCGGGCAGCGCTGGAAGTGAGCCAGCGGAGGCTCGGCCGGGCGGAGGCAACTTGCGCGGCGCTCATTCCGATCGGGAAGTCTGAAGCCTGGTGGGAATTGACCCAAGACGAGCGCCGAGAGATCTTCGAGGAGCGTTCGCGGCATATCAGGACGGGGCTCGAGTACCTTCCTGCCGTTGCCCGGAGGCTTCATCACAGCCGCGACCTCGGCGAGCCATTCGACTTCCTAACCTGGTTCGAGTACGCCCCGGATCACGCGAGAGCGTTCGAGGAGCTCGTCGTCAGGCTACGCCACACAGCGGAGTGGAACTACGTAGAGCGAGAGGTCGACATCCGTCTTGTTCGTGAGACTAGAGCCGAGAACCCTTAGTTCGCCGAGCGGCTGACGTGAGCGATCGTGCTCGACCCGGCGCCTCGTGCGAAGAATCTCGGTATCAGGTAGACGTTGAGTTCCGAATGCTGGTGGCAGTCCTCGAAGCTAAGGGTCGGGTCCTCTCGCGGAACCAGCTTGTACAGACTATCCACGACGCGGATCGCGACGTACTCGGTCGGACCGTCGACGTGACCATTCGTCGGATTCGGGCGAAGTTGGGCGATGACCCTGACTCGCCACGATTCATCGCGACGGTGCGCGGTGTCGGGTATCGTGCCGCTCCGGAATCGGGGTCGCGACAATCGTGACGCGCTACATGCCGCGAGGGATAGCCGCTCGCGTAGCTCTTGCCTGCCTGCTTGTGGTTGCACTGGCTGTCGCAATCATCGGAACGGGCGTCCTCGAAGTCGCTCGCATGCAGTTCGAGCAGTTGATGATGAAGCAAAGCATCAGCTCGTCAGAAGCGAGCGCCATGTTTCAGCAAACGGTCAGCGGCATCTTCGCTGCAGCCGTGCTGGTCGCAGCCCTTGTGAGTCTTGTGGTCGCGATCCTTCTCGCCCGCTACATCACCAGGCCCATTGAAGATGTGAGCAAGGCGGCGGATCGCCTCGCGCGAGGCGACTATCGGGCTCGCGCGGTAGAACGGGGGCCCATGGAAGTCCGCTCTCTCGCCGCGGCTTTCAACGCGATGGCCGACAGCTTGCAAAGACAGGAGCAGGCGCGTCGCGACTTTGTCGTGGGAGCCGCCCACGAGCTGCTCACCCCGCTGACGAATCTGCAGGGCTACCTGGAGGGCCTTCGCGATGGCGTCTTGACCCCAAACCGGGCGGTGTTTGCCTCATTGCATGAAGAGAGTGAGCGGCTTGTCCGGCTCTCGCGGGCGCTACTCGATCTCGCCGAAGCACCATCTCGAACCGTTATTGCGGAGAGCATCGACCTGCGCAGGGCGATCGAGTCCACGGTGCGCCTGGTCGCCCCCGCTCTGGATCGGCGCCGAATCGGAGTCACGGTCGAGCTTCCGCAGGCGATCGTGGTTAGGTCCAACCCAGACCATCTGACCCAGGTTCTCTTCAACCTTCTGCAGAACGCCGGCCGTTATGCGCATAAAGGCGGCAGCGTCGTGGTTCTGGCCGAACCTCGCGGGAGCGAGGTTCGTGTCGGTGTCACCAACACCGGGTCGACGATTCCGGTCGCGGACGTGGCGCGGATATTCGATCGCTTCTACCGCGTCGACAGGTCCAGGGATCGGGCTAGCGGGGGCTCTGGACTGGGGCTGGCGCTGGTGAAGCAACTCGTGGAGGCGGCCGGAGGCGAGGTAGGCGCAGAGTCGGTCGGTGGATCGACAACCGTATGGTTCACGCTCGTGTCGCACTCATCTTCAAGCTCGCTCTGACATAACCGCTGGCTTTCTAGTCAGTCTGGACCGGCAGATGATCCAAATGCTCCGATCCGACGTAGTAGCTGATGAGGCCGCGTGGCCGGTGAGACTCGGGAGGAGTGCATGGCGGGGCGACTCAGTGCGCGAGAAACAGAGGTTCTGACGTTGACGGCCTCCGGTTTGACATACAAAGAGATCGCGACGCAACTAGGCATCTCTACCCGAACCGCCCGCAACCACCTCGCTCACATTTACGGCAAGTTGGGGATCCACGACCGCGCACAGGCCACGCTACATGCGGCCCGCCTGGGCCTGGTCCAGATCTAGTCGGACCGCAGGCCTAAGCTCGACTGGCTCGGAGGCCCCTCGGCGCCTTCACTCAATCGTCAGAGTGACGCTGTGGCCCGCCAGCGGTGCGGTGACCGTGCCGAGCTTGCGGTCGATTACGATCTCGAGACTAGGAGACTCGCCGCGTAGTAGCTGAGACCGATCGTCGACAATGCCGGTCAAGCGCACGGATTCGCCTTCTTGGGTGGCGGCCGTGACCCGGATGAGC
>Ga0137388_10001496_pt1 | contig 14218 bp, 15 predicted proteins | sample 15con2h14AmetaG_FD_104644 | JGI IMG/M metagenome (GOLD analysis project Ga0137388, IMG submission 104644) | Vadose zone soil microbial communities from Angelo Coast Range Reserve, California, USA - 15con2h1.4A metaG | ecosystem: Environmental > Terrestrial > Soil > Vadose zone > Saprolite...
AACACTTTTGTCGACTTCGAACACAGTCTGAACAAGGCAGTGCACCTATTGCGTCAGGCGTTGGGAGACTCCGCCCGCAATCCTCGGTACATTGAAACCATCGCCGGTCAGGGATATCGGTTTATCCCGATTCAAGAAGAAGCGAGCCGACTTGCTGTAAGGCCAAGAAACGGGCGCAAAATAGACTCCTTGGCAGTACTACCCTTCGCCAACGGATCCGTCGATCCAGATATGGAGTTTATTACTGAGAGGATCACAGAGAGAGTCATCGATACTATCTCTCGAATATCGGGAATAGGGGTTTTGGCTTACAGCGCCGTTCAGCGCTACCGCGAGAAAGACCTTGATCCCCGAAGGGTGGGACAAAACCTGCTTGTCCGCGCTGTTGCTGCTGGAGGAATGATTCGGCGGAATGACGAGTTGCATTTACACGTGGAACTGATTGATGTAGGCAGTGGAACTCAGCTCTGGGGTGCGCAGTTCAAAGAACCCTATTCCGATGTCCTCGTCCATCCCGAGAAACTGGCTGATAAGATTTGTCATCGACTGCGACTGGTCCTGGCTCCTAACATGAGCACGAGAAGAAGGGAACGACCTGAACGCGCCGCGTAACCAGGGCTAGCTTTCACCAACTCCTCTGTATGAGGGGTCGGCCCGTCTCAATTCCGTTCCAGCCAAGTCGTCAAAACCGGGGCATGGGGGGCTGGCCCGGCCTTCCGCAATCGTACTACGAGATGGTTTGGCCGATCCTGGAGGCTGTCATCCTCTCCGGAGGCTGTCATCCTCTCCGGAGGCTGTCATCTCTTGGAGGCTGTCATCCTGAGTGGCCTTCAGGCCGCGAAGGATCCCTACAGCTGATTAGTAATACATGAGCCCTTCGCTTCGCTCAAGACGACAGCGCCGGACTTATGCCACGAAGTTGCGGGACATAACACGTGAGACGACCGTGAAATCCCACCCTTCAATAACAAAGGGTCGGGCACCCGGCTGGGCTGTTTGACTCAAATCATGACTCCAACCAACCCTGTGAATAAGTCCTACTGGCGAATATATGGCGAAAGATGATAAAGTTCTGGCGTGGATGAGGGACGCAAGCGCGTTCTGCTGATTGCGGCAAGCATTCTTGCGGCCCGCAAGCTCGCTCATTACGATGGTGGAACGAGAGTTCCTGCAACGATCAGCGCCATAGCGGACGCGATTCGCTGGGCTGAGGGGATCATGAATGAGATTGACCGACGTTGGCCCACGAATGCACCTCGCCATTCGTGAGTGGTGATGACGTGCACGTCATCACTTCAAATCTAGCGAAAGCACTATAATCGCCGCACTCCCTGCCCAGAACGGAAGGAGAACCGAATGGAGCTGGAAGCCAACGACTTCGCTCGACTGCGGTCGCAAGCATCGCGTGGCGAGCTTATCCTTTTCACTGGCGCAGGGTTCTCACTGGGAGCCAAAGATCACTCTGGCCGAGCGATTCCTTCGAGCTACGAACTGAAACGCGAGCTCTGGGAGCTCTGCTATTCGGGCGAACAGTACGACGATTCCAGCTCCATCGGTGATCTGTACGGCGCAGCAATGCGGCAGAAGAAGTCTGAGCTTGCCAAGCTGTTGCAATCTCGACTGACAGTTAACCCTGAAAGTCTGCCCCAGTTCTATCTCGCCCTTTTCAACTTCCCTTGGTTTCGCTGCTACACGCTCAACGTTGACGATCTGGACTCAGCGGTCGGACGCCGATTCAATCCCGAACGCCCGCTGGTGACGATTTCTGCCAACACCAGTGAGACGAAGCACCTGCCTGGTGTTTCATCATCTTCCCAGGGTCTAGAAGTTGTTCATCTCAACGGCGTCATACTTGGCCCGCTAGAGACCTTGCCATTCTCGGAGACTCAGTACGCTGAGAGAATCGGCAACCAAGAGCCTTGGTACTCCCGATTTGTCGTTGAAATCATGTCGCGCCCTGTGGTCTTCATAGGCACGGTGCTGAGCGAGCCTCTTCTGTGGCATCACATGTACCTTCGCAAGCGACGCGAGAACTTGGGGCGCGACCTTAGACCCACGTCGATTTTAGTCACGAAGCACTTGCCTCTGCCGCGCCGAGATATTCTTCGTGATCTGAGAATCAACTGGGTGCAAGGAAGTGCGGAAGAGTTCGCTACTGAGTTTCTTCCTAAACTCCATATGGAAGCCACGAGGGGCTTTGCGTTTATCAAGCAGCACACTGAGAGTCGTCCATCCGGTCAGGTGTCACTCGTCAGCCAACTCGCATCCGAACGACCAACCTTGCAGACGGAGTATCTGCTCGGAGATGAACCTCAGTGGTCGGATATTCTCGCGGGTAGGGCAATCGAACGCGCTCACGACGCAGTTCTTCTCGAAACGGCTGAGCAGATTCTCGAAGGTAAGCAGGCCGCCACCGCACTAGCCATTAGTGGAACCGCAGGCACGGGAAAGTCAACTGCTTTGATGAGTCTCGCTCTGAAGTTGTCAGGAAGTGGCACGCCTGTGCTTTGGGTCGATAAGGACTCGGAAGTAAGCCCGCTGGGAATGAAGAACCGTGTGCGTGCGCTCCGCGACAAAGTGGTGTTGGCGATTGACGATGCCGACATGTACGGCAGAGAGCTATTAGGTCTTCTCCGCGACTTAGTGCCGCACACATCGAACTTTTTGTTTGTCTTCGCGGTTAGGTCAGGGAAGATCGACCAGATCACCACCACAGTTCGCCCTCACACAGACGTTCACATGCATGAACACGTAGTTCCACCTTTGACCGTTACAGACATTGATGGCCTAATCGCCGTGTTAGACAAGAACAACCGACTCGGCATCCTGACGGGCGCATCAAATGCGGCCCGCCAGCAGGCCTTCCGTGACCAAGCAGGGAGACAACTGTTGGTAGCAATGATTCAGGCGACATCGAACGAGCACTTCGATAAGAAGGCGCAGGATGAATATACGGAGCTAGAGCCGACGCAGAAGTATCCGTATGCGCTCATCGCGGTCGCCACCTCGCTGAGATACACGCTTACCAAGGATGAGATTCTGCTCGCTCAGGGAGATTCACACGAAGAAGCACTCATTGCCTTGGAACGGCTGACCGCAAGGCATCTGGTTGTCTTCAACGTCGCAAACTCTGATTATCGCTGCCGACATCGGGTGATTGCTGACCTTGTGTTCGACAAGGTCAAGGAGCAAGGCGAACTCAGCGAGGTTTTCGTCGGTTTGGCATGGGCGCTCGCGACAAAGAGCGGGCCACTTCTAGATCGACACAGCAAGAAGGGAAAGTTTCTAATCCGCGTAATCAGCCATGAGTTCCTGCTTAACACCGTCGGGTTCATGGCTGCCCGTGATCTATACACACGCCTGGAAGCCATTCTTTCGGGCGACTACCACTTCTGGCTGCAACGGGGCTCGCTCGAAGTGGAAAAAGGCGATGTTCGCCGAGCCGAAAACTTCCTTGGGGCAGCAAGATCACTTGGCTCAGGCGATTTCAGAGTCGATACGGCGTATGCTTACATGCTGATGCGGAAGGCGTGGGAAGCTCCCAGCGACCTGCACGCGGAGGAGAATCTAAACGCGGGTATTAAGGAACTTGAACTTGTTATCGAGCAGTTTGGCGAAATCAGCGAGTATCCCTACCACGTGCTTGGCACTCAAGGGATAACATGGGTGCATCGGTGTGCATGGAGTAGAGACGCGAAGAGAAACTTCCTTGAGAAACTTGCGGAAACATTGGAAGTGGGGCTAAATCACCACCCGACGTCTCAGACCTTGTTCAGACTTCGCGACGTTCTTAAGAAAGAGATTCTGCTCACTGTGGTGGGTGATCGTTCTACCGAGAGCCTTCTAACGAACTGAATCGGCTTTCTGCCGGTGAGGAATCTGTTTTTCAGAGTTTCCCCCAGACTTCTGGGCCCGGCGGACTGCAAGGTCCGAAGATGCAGCACTAGCTGCCAACGTTGCAGCTCCGGCAACCGGCTGAACGACGGCATGCCGCGATCGGGATTCCCATTCGTGATCTTCCAGAAGAGCGCGCCATCACTCTGCGACTGCACCACTGGCAGTTGCAGGTCGGCCGCGTGCTTCTTCACGATTCCAGTTCCGTCCTCGCCATGGCATTCGGTACAGTTACGCAGGAAGAGCTTCTTACCTCCCGCGGCAGCCTGAGGCTTGCGAGCCAGCGGGTTTCCTTGGGCCGCTGCATCGGCTGGAGCCTGCCAGTGCGGATCGGGCTCATAGGACGTATTCTGACCCAGCACTGCACTGAGCAGGGCGACAGTGAAACTCCAGCCGAGGACTGCCGTACGCATCATTCCGCGGGTCACGGTTTGCCTCCGAACAGTCGCGCTACCTTGCTGCTGAAGCCATGCACTTCGTAGCTGTAGCCGAAGCGCAGGAGCACCGGATTGCTATCGTGAGTGAGACCGATAGCCGGCGAGAAGCGCAAGCTGGCATTGTCGCTGATTTGCCAGGAGACAACCGGCGCCAAGTAGTGCGCGGTCTCGTGAAATCCGAAGGCATTTGTGCTCCCTAGCCCACCATAGAGCTCCATCCCTGCACTGAAATTTTCCCGGCAGAAACGGCAGTTCGCGCCGGAGGCTAACGTGGCGAGCGGCCGGTACAGCCCAAGCGCATAACCGAATTCAAAACCCTCCTCAGCCGAGAGATTTTTCTCCACGATGAAGTTCTCGGCGATATTCCAATCGTGAATGTTGCTGGAGAGGATGAGCTTTGTCTCCAGTTCATGAGCGTGGGTCTGGCGAAGTTCGGAGTTGGGCTCGCCCAGGGCGGGTGCGTTGCCGACGATTTCCTTCTGAATCCGGCTGCCCTCATTAAGATTTTCGTATTCCAGATAGAGAACCGGGTTAATCCAGTGCTCGCGCTTCAGCGGCCGGAAACGGTTTTCCAATCTCCAGCCGGTGAAAATTGTGCTGTCATTCCACGTCGATTGCCCTTCGAGGTAGAGTTCCGATGTCCATCTACCCGCCACGCCGTATTCGAACTCTACATAGGGTGCGAAGTAAAATTTCTCGCCCGCGCGCGGCACCCCCATCGTGCTCGAGGTCGCGATCTCGAGGTTACCCGGCTCTTCCAGTTGATGGTCGTAGGTGACGAAGTAGGGCGCTTCCTCCCCCTCGGCTGCGGGCAGCAGGAAACAGAGCATCACCAAAAAGGATAAGAAACGGACAAGTCGCATGGGCACGGCCTACATAAATTTAAAATGCACCTGAGTTGCAAATAACAAATTGGATACATTACTGTAGCCACACCGTCACCAGTGGTCAATATGATGAGTCATTTTTCTGTTGCGATTCTGTTGCAAACAGATGCAACAGCAGCCGGCCCGGGCTCAGGCAGGAGGCATGCTTCGGCAATGGGAGCAGTAGCCGCCGATTTCCATTCGAGTTACAACAATGTGGAACTGGCACTCGCGCTGGATCTGGCCTTTAAGCCGATCGAACAGATCGCTCTCGAACTCCATTATTTTTCCGCAGCGCAAGCAGGCCATGTGCAGGTGGTCGCGCTGTGGTCGGCGCTCGTAATAATGCTTCTCCCCTTCGAGATGCATCAGGTCCAGTTCGTCTACCAGACCATGGCGCTTGAGCAGGGTCAGCGTCCGGTATACCGTCACGCGATCGATATGCGGATCGATCTTCCGCGCCTTGCGCAGGATCTGGCTAGCATCCAGATGCTGTTTTGCTGTTTCGACCACGCTTAGGATAGTGCGACGCTGGCGGGTCATGCGCAGCCCACGGGACATCAGTTCCGCCTGTAATCGGCCGGGTTGTTCAGTCTGCGGTAGCGGCATGAACAGGTCTCTCTAGGTGAAGAAACTCTAGTTGAAAACCAGTTGCAATATGTTAGCGCGGCGATGCCCCTCTGGGGAAGGCCGATGCCACGAAATTGTTATAATCGCGCTTCGAAAATCATGCGCTACAGTCTGTTGATTTCCACAAACCTGACCGAACCCGCGAGCTTGCTCGCGCTCCTGCGCGACTGGCGCGAGGACACGATGTTCTTCCTGCGCCATAGCATGCCTAAGCTGGTGCTGATTCTGGTGGGCGCCTTTGTGCTGGTACGGCTGCTGCAGAATGTCACCAGTAAAGTCGCTGCACTGCAAACTAAAAGGCTGCCTCCCGGCTTCCGCGCGCAGCAGGTCCGGACATTAGCAAGCGTCATCAACAGCGTAGCCGTGGTTGTGATCGTGTTCGTCGCCGCGCTGATGGCGCTAGCTCAACTGGGACTGCACCTGGAACCACTACTGGCGAGTGCGGGCATCGCCGGTTTGGCCATCGGTTTCGGCGCGCAGACGCTGGTCCACGACGTGATTAATGGCTTCTTTATCCTGCTCGAAAACCAATTCGACATTGGAGATGCAGTCCGTCTGGCAGGTGTGAAGGGGACCGTGGAAGCCATGAGCCTGCGCCGCACCATACTGCGCGATGATGACGGCACCTTGCATATGGTCCCGAATAGCGAGATCAAAATTGTATCCAACATGACGCGCGACTGGGCACAGGTAGCCTTGCGGGTCGCGGTGGCTTACAGCGAGCCCAGCGATCGGGTGGTGAGTCTGCTGCGACAGGTCGGAGATGAAGTGCGGCACGATCCGGCTTTTGCGGAGGACATTGTCGCCGACATACAAGTACCGGGCATCGAGCGTGTGGGCAACGGCGAAGCGGATTACTTGATGCTGCTGAAGACTCGTCCCAACAAGCAGTACGCCGTCAGCCGCGAGCTGCGGCGCCGCATCAAGGAGTGCTTCCAAAAGAACAACATCCAACCCGGCGCTCCGGGACGGGTCTATGTGATTGATCAGGGGACGGGCGGGCAGACATAAAGGTCGCCGCCAAAATGGAGAAGTGTTCCACGTGGAACGTTTTGCCGATACTGATATGTCCGTACATAGACCTGATATGTACGTACATAGATGTACGGAATGCGGGGGAAAACGGCTCTCTTTGTTGGACTTATGGATCGCTAGCTAGCCCCACGCTCAAACTAGCGTCCCCGACCTTTTCTTGATCTTAAGCAGAACAGCAGGAGAATTGCGAGTTGCTGAATGCGCCGCGCGACACTAGAATGGACCGCCAATAATCAGGCCTTATAATCTGCTTCTCAATCAGGAGGAGATATGAAAGCAAGAACAATCGTAGTGACTCTGGCGCTGTGCCTTGTCGGAGTCGGAGTGTGCTTGGCCGAGGATGTAAACATGGGGACCTGGAAGCTGAACGAGGCCAAGTCGAAGCTCGCCCCCGGGGCGCCGAAGAACAGCACGGTAGTCTACGAGGCCGCGGGCGACAACGTGAAAATCACGGTGGAGGGCAGCGACAGCGAGGGCAAGCCTACGCATAATGAGTGGACGGGCAAATTCGACGGCAAAGACTCCCAGGTCACCGGCGATCCGAATTCAGACGCGCGGGCGTACACAAAGGTCGACGACCATACGTTGGAGTTCACCGTCAAGAAGGGCGACAAGGTTACTACTACCGGTCGCGTTGTGGTGTCGGCCGACGGCAAGAGCCGCACGGTCACCACGAGCGGAACCGATGCCAAGGGCAAGAAGGTCAGCAGCACCGCGGTGTACGACAAGCAATAGCGGGAACTTCCCGGGCCCGATAGCAACCGTGATGCCCTTCCGCTCGGTCGCGAACGGGAGGGCACTTGTAGATGGGCAGGCTTATGAGCCGACTTCTTTCGCCTGAGTTTTCACCACGGAGACACGGAGACACGGAGTCACGGAGAAGGGAAAGAGAGCGGGCAGAGGCGGGTAGCGAAGTTCATGGCTTCGGGCCGGGTCGCGTAGTTTGCGAAAAGGAACAAGACATCGAGATCACCGTCATGCCTACGCGCAAGCCACACGTCGAAGTGGCGGGCCGCTGCGGGATTGTCGTCGGCTATGAAGCGGAAGAGGGAGCAAGCTAGGACCTTTCCTAGGGTGAAAGTGCGCCCACCCGCAGAAAATCCCCGCCCAAGCAAAGCTTGGACGGGCCACCCTCCAGAGTAGAAATGCACAGGTGATAGACTGGGCCCCATCCTGCTGGAGAGTTGATCTTCATCTCGCGGCAAGCTGTTTGATTCACTTTGTACTAGCCGTTGGCCAAAGGCTTTCCGATTTCCCAGTGGTGTCCGAAGGGATCGACGATTCGTCCGACGCGCCAACCATATTCCTTGTCCGCGACGGGCCAAACCACGGTGGCTCCCGCTTTGACGGCGCGTTCGAAAACGGCATCGGGATCTCCCACGACCATCACCATCCGCACCGTGGCGCCTCCCAGAAACTCAGCGCCCAGCGACTCGGGGCTGAAATTCTTGTGCTCCGGAGACTCATCCGCGACCCAAAATTCAGATTCCCCCACGGACAGCCGGGCGACCACCGCTCCACTCTCGTTCTCGATGCGGAACAATTCCCCAGCTCCAAACGCCGCCTTGTAGAACTCGACCGCCTTCGCCCCGTTTCGAACCGAGAGCATTGGGGATAGGGATGGCTTCGGGTTTTTGGCGCTCTGCGACTTGTCGCCCATGGGAAGATTCCTCCGTCGCTGACTTCCTGGGAATTGTGCCATAGTACGCACACGCGCACGCACGATTTGTCTTCGATTTGTATTCGCCTACATAATAATCGTTCATTACATGCACTGCACGTGATGTAAATTGTGTTAAGGTGTATTCAGAACCGAGATGAAAAAGCTGGACTCGAATACCTTCGATGAACTTCTTCAGGAGCAGGAACCGTCTCTGAGGAAGCCTCCCTCTTTTGATCTGCGGGAGATCGGGTTTGTCAGCCCAGCCGGTTTGGTACAGCTAGCGGCCTGGTCCTACCAGATTGCACGGAGGAAACACCGCCCCCGCATCCTGGTCGATGATCCGAGTGTTCGTAGCTACCTTGTGCGTGCTGGTTTCGCTTCAGCGGTAGGACCGGTAGCCGATATCGTCCCAGCTCTCAACGGTGACTGGGGCCGCTACTTCAGAGGCTCGAATCCGATGCTCATAGAGGTTACTCGGATTGAGAGCGCGTCCATGCTGTCGGATCTTCTTGACCGAATTATCTTGGTCCCGAGACAAAACCTCAAGTACCGCGAAACGGATGCGTACGACATTGCAATCGCGGTCTCGGAGGTAACGCAGAACACCTTCGATCATAACTCAAGCAGCTACGGATTTCTCAGCATGCAGGTTTACAAGTCGAATCCTCCCTTTCTGGAAATTGGGATCGCCGACTACGGCGATGGACTGCTGAGCACTTTGCGGCGCAATCCGAAATACAAGGAGATTGACGACGACAAGGACGCCATCGCACACTGTATCCGGCTGGGCACATCCGAACACGACGACCTCACGCGAGGAACCGGACTGCATCACCTGCTCGAAATCACTTATAAGCACGAAGGCTTGGTTCAGATAAGGTCGGGAAACGCAAAGGTCCGGTATCGTATGGACAAGCGCCAAGGTTGGTTTTTCAGCGTCGCGACCATGGGTGGCGTACAGATTGCGCTTAACCTTCCATCAAAAGTTTCGGATTGACATTGCATAATTCATTAGATACAGTGAATATAATGGAGAAACGACTTAAGCTGCAAGGCCCTCACCTGTGGACGAGGGAAGAGGCGAAAAAAATTAGGGCAGAGGTGACTAGCATTCTGGATTCGTTGACCGTGGGTGACACACTCGTGGTGGATCTTAGCAAGGTAAAGGTATTCGACTACTCATTCGCAAACGAGCTGTTCGGTAAGACCATGCTATCTCTTTCTCATGAGCACCCAGGACGCTTCATGATTGTGGAGAATTTGACCGAGTACACGCGGGAGAACCTTGGGAAGGCGCTTGAAGGCCTCAATCTCGCGATGATCGAGCGGGAAGGAAGCAAACTGCGGCTGATAGGGAAGGTGCATCCGGCGGACAAGGAGACGTTTGACGCGCTCGCCCATTCCACGGAACCTGTCTCCGCAGGTGCGCTCAGTAAAGAATTAGGCTTGAACCTAACTGCGATGAATGAACGCCTTTCGAAGTTAACCACTCTGGGGTTGATTAGGCGAGACAAAGGGTCGTCCGCGGCCGGCAGAGAGCAATATGAATACCGAGTGCTGCGGTAATTTTTTTTGCCGTCCTTGTTCATTACATACACTGAATGAGATGCACAAAATGACCGAACAGCTAGCTGAAGAAATGAAGACTCCTGACGCACGCCGGACGCACGAGGTCCGGGTAACCGTGGAGTACCTCCCAGCCACGCAACCGTTCCACTACCAGTACTCGCGGGAGACAACGATCGGCACCGTCCAGGCGGACGCGATGTCGTTCTTTGGTGTCGGTGATCATAAGGACCGCGACGAACATAAGTTCTTTCTTGAGTTCAACCACCAGAGATTGATGAACTTGAGCGAGACGCTCCACCAGTTACTCGGTGAAAAACGAGAAGCTGAGTTCCACCTGGTTGAACAGATTACGCCCGGCGGCCCGTCAAAATGAGCCGACTGTACCCACGCATCAACAAATGGACTATTCCCCAAGCCGCTCTCGCTAAGACGGTCGCTGCGGTCCTCCCAACGGGGCTGGCCGGGCGCGAAACTGGCGTATTTTGGCTTGGAGATCGATCGACGACCGCAACGGTGAGGGCAGTCGTGATGCCCGCCGGCCAAGGCGTCGAAGAACGTCCTGAGCAGTGGAAGGTTTCACCTGCCGTTTTCGGGGCGGTCAGCCTCTGGGCCAAACCCAGAAATCTGGCCCTACTGGCGATCGCCCATATTCACCTCCCAGGCATCCCTGCAGAACTTTCATGGGCGGATCGCAACCTTAGCGTGCACGTGCCCGGCATTCTCGCCATCGTCATTGGCAATGGGGGTGCGGACCACCACCATTCCCGCTGGGGCTGGTATGTCTATAACCATAACGAGTACAGGAAAATGACCTCCTCCCAGCTAAGGGACCGACTCGCTATCGAACCATTCGGAAGATTGTCCACTTGGCGCGCGGACGCCAATGGCGTCTGCGAGGTAGAGTTTTGACCGACGCTATTATCCTTAGCCGTCCGGCGCGGCTGGCCGCTGGCCTAACCCATGCTAGCGACGAGGAACTCGAGTACCTCTTCACCCACAAGCGAATCCAGATCAGGCTTGAGGAACGATTTGCGTGCCTGCCCGATTCGCGCGAAGCGTTCTCTCTCGCCGTTAATCAGTGCCTGCGATTTTGCCCCAACATATCGGTTTATGTTCCACCTTCGGAGTCTGCGCTGACAGTCGAGTGCCGCGAGCTTTCTCGACGAATACATGCGTCGCGCAGCAATCTAATCCCGGTCGCATCCGATGACACCTCGGATTTTGATGCCATCCTTAACGTTGGCAGCAAGGTGGCAGAGGGCCTCCCGTGGATCACCATAAACTCAGGAGGGTGGGTGGGGCGTCTAGCAGGTCCCGGTTCCGGTGTTGAAAATCTCTTTTGGGAACGGCAACCGCAGAACCCACTGGGGGCTATCGCAGCGGCTTGCCTTGGGACTGGAGCTGTGTTCCTGCACATCATCGGCCAGCTTCCGCCGCTGGCCGCTGAATTTTCCTTGTTCACGCATGAGTGTGCAACGCCGGGCACCCTAGCTGCTGGCCCGCAACTTCCGAGCTTTCCCCTGACGCTCAATGCCTTCGTCGTGGGCTGCGGTGCGGTTACGAACGGCTGGGCATACGCTATCAAGAGATTGCCGGTCATTGGCGAGTTGCAGGCAATCGACAGGCAAACCCTTCGGATTGAGAACCTGGGCACGTACGTTGCAGCGGATCGAGGCTGGTTGCAACAACCCAAGGTGGAATTGATCCGCACTTTGCTGTCGCCACGAATTACCGTGACTCCCCGGCCCGAGGAATGGGAGTTCTTCAAGATCCGCCTAAAGTATGGGATCGCTTGCCCGGACATTATTGTGAACGGGCTGGACAACGTCGAGACTCGCCATTCGGTGCAACGGCTCTGGCCTGGCACCCTTGTTGACATGGCTGCTGGAGGGCTGACTAGCCAAGTCATCGTCAGTCAACCTAGCAAGGGCGGCATGTGTCTCCTTCGCGGACTCATCCGCCCACCGGATGAAATGGCGTGGGCCGAAAGATTGTCTCGTCAGACCGGTTTACGCATCGAACGGATTCTCAACGAACCGACCATGCCGATCACTCAAGAAGACGTCGAGATGGCACGCCCGCAGAACCGAGCTGATCTCGAACGTGCGCGAGGTCGGTTAATTTGTGGGCACGTCACACGGCAGAATTTGGAAATGGAGGAGGTAGACCCTGATTTCGCTCCCGCAGTTCCCTTCGTAACGAGCTGGTCTGGTGTGGTAGGAGCTGCCGAAACGCTAAAGTGGCTTATGGGTCACCAGCACAACTTATCCCTCTTCTACCAGAAAAGCTTTCAATCAGCCCGAGTTAGAGCCTTGAACATGATTTGCGACCAGCTGTGCGAGTGCCATCGTCTTAATCCTTTCACCGCCGCTTAATTTCGGCAGGCTGACCCACCCTTCGTGTCACCCAGACTGAGGCTGCCCCTTCGACTTCGCTCGGGGCAAGCTCCTTTCGACTGCGCTCAGGGCAGGGTTCTCGCGCTTTTGCGAGACGTGGGGAACAGACGCCGTAAAACTCCCAGCTTCAGAGCCTGAGTCAGGACAGAAGGAGTTCCCTTCTTCGGCTCGCTGATTAGAAGATGGAAATGCTCCGGCATGACGACGTATCCCACGACTGCGAATTCGTAACGCTGGCGGACGTGCTCCAGAGACTTTACAAACTGATGGCTGGCGACCGGGGCCGTAAGGAACAGCGCTCCTGGTGATCACAAATGGTCGAGCTGCGCTCGACGGACAGCCGAGGGGGGCTGTCCCCACACGATTTGAGAAACGGTTTTTGCGCAGTTCACGAATTACGGCTTCGTCGTGCGAAATGCCCGCCTTGGGTTTCATAGTGTCCTTCTGCTGGCGGCAAATACGAAGGGCGGCTTCGCAGCCGCCCGAATTTACTAAGCAGAGCGCCTAGGTTCGCACCTTACAAGCCAAGTTTCCCGCCGCAACCCCTTAATGTCAAGGAGGAAAGGATCCACGCCAGTAACTTTGGGAAAGGCCCCGGTGAGATTCGAACTCACGACCTCTAAGGTGCGAACCTAGCGCTCTATCCAGCTGAGCTACGGGGCCAGTTCACGTGTCACGCCCAACCATCAGAACCTGTTTCGCACCACCGCGGTTCGGACTCACGACAGCTTCCCGGACTGATTCTCCTCAAAGCGCAGGCACTTGGCTGTGACGAATGAACATTCAAGGCGTTGTGTTTCCCGATTCGGGAAGTTCGGCCCAGGGCACACGCGGCGATCGCTCGCGCAATAACTGCGACTGTTCGATCGGATCTGGAATCCTATTAAGCAGTGCACCCACTACCACCCGGAGGACGCACATGAAGCTCAACCACTTGAACCTGACCGTCTCCAATGTTCTGGAAACGCATCACTTTCTGCAAAAGCATTTTGGTCTGAAGGGCCTGGGAGGGGAGCCGAGTGAAGCGATGGGTTTCCTCTCCGATGACAACGGACTGGTGCTGTCGCTGTTCCGGGCGGCAAAAGGGACCGAGGTGAAGTATCCGCCGGGATTTCACGTCGGTTTCGTACAGGAGAGCGAAGAGCGGGTGGATCAGATCAACCAACGTCTGCGGGAGGATGGGTTCAAGGTCCCCAGGCCCGCCCGCCTACACGGCTCGTGGACGTTTTACTTCCAAGCGCCGGGAGGGTTCACGGTCGAAGTTTTGTGCTAACGCTTGGCTATCTCAGCGTATCTGGCGACTCGGGCGCGACCTTGGGCGCGGTGCCTCTGAACTGAAAGAAGATAGCGTGGTAGCCCCGGGGTGATTCGAACACCCGACCAACGGTTTAGGAAATCTTCTACTTCCGCTGAAAAGACACAAGATAAACACTTAGCCTCGGCAGAATCCCGCAAAGACCGGCAAAATCCGCAACCCCCGCGCAACCAGAACCCGGCGCTCCCGGCCGGCAACAAATCTATTGATGAAGACAGTCAGTGACTCCATTCACGACAGGCAAAAGGACGACATGAGGTGTCGCAAAGCTAATGACAAAGGCTAAGATCGACGCAAATCGCCAAAACTCCAAGCGATCGACTGGGCCGCGAACTGAGCGGGGCAAGCGCATCGCCAGGTTTAACGCCATAACACTCGGGCTATTTGCGAAGCACATCGTCATTCCCATTTGC
>Ga0137388_10001499_pt1 | contig 14211 bp, 12 predicted proteins | sample 15con2h14AmetaG_FD_104644 | JGI IMG/M metagenome (GOLD analysis project Ga0137388, IMG submission 104644) | Vadose zone soil microbial communities from Angelo Coast Range Reserve, California, USA - 15con2h1.4A metaG | ecosystem: Environmental > Terrestrial > Soil > Vadose zone > Saprolite...
CGAAAGCCGGCCAACAGCGCCGGCGAGACGGAGACGCTACCTCATGACCATCAGCCTGAAAGTGAATGGCGCGACGCGCACCGTCCCGGCGGAGCCCGACACGCCGCTGCTCTACGTGCTGCGCAACGATCTCGCGCTCAATGGCGCAAAATTCGGCTGCGGCCTGTCGCAATGTGGCGCCTGCACGGTGCTCATCGACGGCCAGCCCGTCCGCTCCTGCGTGACCGAGGTAGGCTCGGTCGCCAAATCCGAGATCACCACCATCGAGGGGCTCGGCAGCACGCAAAAGCCGCATCCGCTGCAGCAGGCCTTCATCGACGAGCAGGCGGTCCAATGCGGCTACTGCATCAACGGCATGATCATGACGGCCAAGGCGCTGCTCGATCGCCTGCCGCATCCGACCGAGACGCAGGTGCGCGAGGGCCTCGCCCTCAATCTGTGCCGCTGCGGTACCCATAACCGCATCGTGCGCGCCGTGATGCGCGCCTCTCAGGCGATGGGGAGGACCTGACATGAACGCCCCCATGATCTCTCGGCGCGAATTCACCGCCGGCGTCGGCGCGATCGTCGTCGCCTTCTCGCTCGACCCGAAGGCCGCGCTCGCGCAGCAGCCGGCGAGGCTTCCCGGCAGCCTGCAGACGAACCGCATGCTCGACGCCTGGATCCGCATCGATGCGGACGGCAGCGCGACCGTCAACACCGGCAAGGTCGAGCTGGGGCAAGGCATCGTCACGGCGCTCGCCCAGATCGCGGCGGAGGAGCTCGACCTGCCGCTCGCGCGTGTGCACATGATCTCGGGCGATACGGAGCGCACGCCCAATGAAGGCGTCACCTCCGGCAGCCAGTCGATCGAAAACGGCGGCACGGCGCTGCGCATGGCGGCCGCCGAAGTGCGCGCGATCCTGCTCGATGCGGCCGCCAAGAAGCTCGGCACGGAAGCCAATGCGCTGACGGTCGCCGAAGGCACTATCAGCGCGGCCGATGGGCGCAAGGTCACCTATGGCGAGCTTGCGGGCGCGATCGATCTCAAGCGCGAGGCGAGCGCAAAAACGCCGCCGAAGCCGGCGTCGGCGCACAAGATCGTCGGCCGGTCGGTGCAGCGGTTCGACATCCCGAACAAGGTCACGGGCGGCGTCGCCTATGTGCAGGACATGCGGCCTGCCGGCATGCTGCACGGCCGCGTCGTGCGTCCGCCGCGGTACGGCTCGAAGCTCGAGAGCGTGGACGAGGCGGCCGCCAAGGCCATGCCCGGTGTGGTCGCCGTGATGCGCGACGGCAGCTTCCTGGGTGTCGTCGCCGAGCGCGAGGAGCAGGCCATCAAGGCGCGCGCCGCGCTTGCACGAAGCGCGAAATGGACGCCCGGACCGCAGCTTCCCGATCAGGCGAAGCTGTACGAGCACCTGCTCTCGCTGCCCGCCGACTCCAAGGTGGTCAACGAGAAGCAGGCGCCCGCGCTCGCCGCGACGGCCGGCGCAAAGGTGCTCGAGGCGACCTATCACAAGCCTTACACGGCGCATGGCTCGATCGGACCGTCCTGCGCGCTCGCCGAGTTCAAGGACGGCAAGATGACGGTGTGGACGCATTCGCAGGGCGTCTTTCCCCTGCGCGCCCACCTCGCACCCGCCTTGGGAATGAGGCCGCAAGACATCCGTTGCATCCACGCGGAGGGATCGGGCTGCTATGGCCACAACGGCGCCGACGACGTCGCCCTCGACGCGGCGCTCCTGGCGCGCGCCGCCCCTGGGCGGCCGGTGCGGCTGCAATGGATGCGCGACGACGAGTTCGCCTGGGAACCGTTCGGGCCCGCCATGGTCATGAAAGCCAAGGCATCCCTCGCCGACGGGCGCATCGTCGACTGGAACTACGACGTGTGGAGCAACACCCATTCGACACGGCCTGGCGAGCCGGGCGGCGTCAATCTGCTCGCCGCCTGGTACCTCGGCGATGCGAAATCGGCGGCGGCGCCGCGCGAGATTCCGCAGCCCGCCGGCGGCGGCGATCGTAACGCGGTCCCGCTCTACGACTTCCCGCGCCAGCGCGTGGTCAATCACTTCATCAAGGATATGCCGCTGCGCGTGTCGGCGCTGCGCACGCTCGGCGGCTACGCCAACGTGTTCGCGCTCGAATCCTTCATGGACGAGCTTGCGCTCGCGGCGGGCGCCGATCCGATCGCGTTCCGCCTCGCGCACATGCAGGATCCGCGCGCGCGCGCCGTGATCGAGGCGGTGGCCAAGAAGGCGGACTGGAAGGCCGGGGAGAAGGGCGGGGCGGATCGTGGGCGTGGCTTCGGCTTCGCCAAGTACAAGAACCTCTCCACCTACGTGGCTGTCGTGGCGGACGTCGAGGTTGATCGCGGCAGCGGCATTGTGCGCGTGCCGCGCGCCTTTGCGGCGGTCGATGCCGGGCAGATCATCAATCCTGACGGCCTGATCAACCAGATCGAGGGCGGCATGATCCAGTCGGCGAGTTGGACCTTGCACGAGGAGGTGCGTTTCGATCGTGAAGGCATCAAGTCGCGGGACTGGGCGAGCTATCCGATCCTCGCCATGCCGGAGGTTCCGAAGATCGAAGTTGCGCTGATCGACCGGCCATCCGAGCGCTCGCTCGGCGCCGGCGAGGCCTCGCAAGGTCCCATGGTGGCGGCGATCGCCAACGCGTTCGCCAATGCCACCGGCCGGCGCATCCGCGATCTGCCGCTGGTGCCCGACCGCGTCAAAGCGGCGCTGGGTTGAGATACCGCGTCAAAGCGGGGCGACGACATAATAGTATACGAGAGAACGGCCGCGGCATGAGCGCCGCAGCTGGAACTTTTGGCGGGAGGGAACAGGATGAAGTTGGTCCATGTCGTCGCGCTTGCAGCCTTGATCTGCGGCACAGCCGTGCCGGCGCAGGCGCAAAACTATCCGAACCGTCCGGTTCGCATCATCGTTCCCTTCGCGGCCGGCGGCGTTGCCGACGTCACGACCCGTCTCGTGGGCGAGAAGCTCGGCGAAAAACTCGGCCAGCGCTTCGTCATCGAGAACATGGCAGGCGCCGGCGGGATTGCCGCGGCGCGCGCCGCGATCGCCGGCGGCCCGGACGGCTATACGCTCGCGCTGCTCACCAACGGAACCGCGATCAGCGTGCCGCTGTTCAAGAGCCTGCCATTCGATCCGTTCAAGGATTTCACCCCGATCTCCGGCGTCGGCCTTTTCGACTGCCTGTTCGTGACCAATGCCGAAGCCGAATTCCGGACCCTCAGCGATTTCGTGAAGACGGCGCGCGAGAAGCCGGGCACGCTCAACATCGGCACCATCAACGTGGGCTCGACGCAGAATCTCTCGGCCGAGCTGTTCAAGTCGCTCGCCAAGGTGAACGTAGTCATCATTCCGTTCCGCACCTCGCCGGATGCCGTGGTGTCGCTCCTGCGCAAGGACATCCAGATGGTCATCGACTTTCCGGCAGCGCTGCAGGCCGGGCTGTCGGACCACAAGCTGCGCCCGCTCGCCGCGACCGGACCGGTGAGCGCGAAGTTGCAGGGCGTGCCGACGGCGGCTGAGGCCGGCGTGACCGGTTATGAGGTCACGTCGTGGAATTCGCTCTACGCGCCGGCCGGTACGCCGAAAGAGGTGATCGAGAAGCTCAACGGCGCCTTGCGCGCGGTGCTGGCCGAGCCCGATCTGAAGCGGCGCGCGCTCGATCTCGGCATCGACACGCGGGCCACGAGCCCGGCCGAGATCGACGCGCGCATGCGCGCCGACATCGAGAAGTGGGCAAAGGTGATCGCGAGCGCCAATATCCCGAAGCAGTGAACGGCGGCAACGCACCGGCATCAGCTTCCGCCGGGTTGGACTAAATTGTCACAGCGTATTTTCATGTTTTGCCGCCCCCGCGGGCGGGTATATAGTTGATGTCACGGGGCACAGCGCTGGGAAATGCGAGCGCGTGAATGTGAGCGCTCGAAAGGGAGGTTCGCATGAACAAGCCGACCACAGTCGATCGTCGCGGTTTCCTCGGTGCGCTTGGCGTCACCGTCGGCGGCACTGGCCTGGTCGGGGCCGGATTGGTCGGCGGCCAGAAGATGGTCCAGGCCGCCACCGAGCCGCCCAAGGGAAAGATTCCAGACACGCCCTATAAGACCGGGCACATGACGTTCGTCACCGGTCCGGCGGCGGTGCTGGGCGAGCCGTCATTGAAGGGCCACACCTTGGCGGCGGAAGAGATCAATGCTCAGGGCGGTCTCCTCGGCAAGCGCAAGATCGAGACCATCACCGCGGACGAGGCGGCGGGAACCGACGCCAACGTCAAAGAGCTGCGGCGGATGAAGCTCGAGGGCAAGATCGACCTGTTCACCGGCGTCATCTCGAGCGGCAACAGCCCGGCGCTCGGCCCGGTCGCCGAAGAACTCGGCGTGCTGACGATCTTCACCGACGGCTGCACCGACTTCCTGTTCGACGTCGCCGATCCCAATCCGAAATACGTATTCCGCATCACCAACATCCAGTCGGCGGACGGCATCACGGCGGCGATCGGCGCCGCGCAGGCTTGGCCGCAAGCGCGCAAGATCGCGCACCTCCACCCCGACTACAGCTACGGCCGCAATGCTGCCGAGCACTTCACGCTCGCGATCGAGCGTTTGCTGCCCGGCACGCAGGTCGTCTCGGAAAGCTGGCCCAAGCTCGGCACTACCGACTTCACCGCCCACATCACCAAGATCCTGTCGTCGAATCCGGACCTGCTGTTCACGTCGGTCTGGGGCGGCGACTATGTGGCGTGGTACAAGCAGGCAATCCGCTACGGCCTGTTCGACAAGATGAAGGTGGCGACCACGCTCGCCTTCGGCGTTGCGCCGCACGCCATCGGCAAGGATCACCCGGAAGGCGTGCTGGCTGGCGTGCACTCCAACTACCACTTCACCTATCCGGGCGGCGACCGCTGGCCGCTCAACAAGGCGTTCGTCCAGCGCTACCACAAGCGGTGGAACGAATATCCGAACTTCCAGTCGGAAGGCGCATACGTGGCCCTCTACATGTTGAAGATGGCCATCGAGCGCGCCAACAAGCTGGCCGGCGGCTGGCCTGAGGATGAGGCTATCATCAGCCAGCTCGAAGGCCTCGGCATGGATACGCCGTCCGGCTACCTCTACATCCGGCCGGACAATCACCAGGGCTACAAGGACGCGGTCACCGGCTTCACCAAGAACAATCCGGAATATCCGTTCCCGACCTGGGATCACGACCGGATCATCACCATCCCGATCCGCAACATCACGGCGCCGGGGAATTGGCCGAAGCCGGGCAAGGGCCACAACGAGTCCACGGCCGCTGCCGACTGGATCAAGAAGACCTGGCCGAAGGCTTCCGCCTGACGCTCGTTCTTGTGGTGAAACACCGCGCCCGCCCTCCGGCGGGCGCGGTTGGTTTTTGAGCGCGCCCTTGCTAGCGTAGGGACAGGGGACGATTGCTCTTGCCGGTCCGATGCGGGACGGTGAACGAGCCAGCGTGGGAGGCGCGGGCCGGTGTCGATATTCCTCATCCAGATCTTGAACTCGCTGTTCTACGCCTCAGTTCTTTTCCTGATTGCGGCGGGCCTCAGCCTGATCTTTGGCGTAATGCGCATCGTCAACATGGCGCACGGCACGCTCTACGCCGTCGGCGCCTTCGCGACCGCGTGGTTGATCGGCCGCGGGCTTACCGCGGGCGTGCCGGCGGGTTGGCTGTTTCTGCTGCTGCCGGTCGGCGCCGTCGTGGTGGCGCTCGTCGGCGCCGTGATCGAGCCGGTGCTGCTGCGACCGTTCTATCGACGCGCCGAGGAGTATCAGCTGCTCGTGACGTTCGGCCTTCTGCTCATCCTCGAGGACGCCATCCGCTTCATCTGGGGCGGCACGCCGATCACCGCCGATGCCCTGATGGACGCGCTGCCGATCCTCCATATCGGCGGGCTGATCTATCCCGCCTACAACATCGTCGTGATCGGTATCGGCGCGCTGGCCGCCGTGGCGCTGTGGGCGGTGATCTACCGCACCAAGTTCGGCGTCATGCTGCGCGCGACCTCGCAGGATCGGCGCATGGCCTCCGCGCTCGGCCTCAATGTCGGCCTGGTCTACGTTTCCGCCTTTGCGATCGGCTGCTTCATGGCAGGCCTCGGCGGCGCCATCATCGTGCCGAGCCAGGCGGCCGTGCTCGGCATGGGCATCGATGCGCTTATTCTCGCCTTCGTCGTGGTGGTGATCGGCGGCCTCGGCAGCCTGCAGGGCGCGCTCGTCGGCGCGCTCATCGTGAGCTTTGTGCGCACCGCGGGAATCCAGTTTTTCCCGGAGGTAGAGCTCGCCGTGCTCTATCTCATCGCCGCCATAGTCTTGCTGGTCAAGCCGACCGGGCTGTTCGGTAGCGCCTGATGAGCGCGAGCATGAACCCGGTCGCGCGCCGCTCGAAGGTGCCGCTGCTCGCGGCCTCCGCGCTCGCGCTGCTCGTTCTCGCGGTCCTGCCTTCCTTTATCGGCCTCTATCAGACGCAGCTCCTGACCTACGGCCTGATCGCCGCCATTGCGGCGCTCGGCTTCAATCTGCTGCTCGGCTACACCGGCCTGCTGTCTTTCGGTCACTCCGCCTTCTTCGGCATCGGCGCCTATGCGGTCGCGTTCCTGGCGCGCGATTTCGGCGTCCGTTCGATGGAGGTGTACATCCTGATCGGGCTTCCCGTCACCGCCCTCCTGTCGGCCTTGTTCGGCTATATCTCGGTCCGCCACACGCGTATCTTCTTCGGCATCCTCACGCTCGCGCTCAGCCAGGTGCTCTACAGCCTGACCTACAAGTGGTTCTGGGTGACGGGCGGCAGCGATGGATTGCGGGTGCCGCGGCCGACGCTGCTGGCCGGCTTCATGGAGTTCGTCGGTGCCGGCTCGTTCCAGCGCTTTCTCAACGCCTACTACTATTATGTGCTCGTCGTCTTCGCGATCTGCGTCATGATCATGTGGGTGATCGTCCATTCGCCGTTCGGCATGGCGCTGCAGGCGATCCGCGACAACGAGACCCGCGCCGCCTTTCTCGGCATCCGCATCCGCCGCTTCCGCTGGATCGCGTTCCTGATCTCCGGGACCTTTACCGGCCTCGCCGGCATCCTCTGGGTGCCGCTCAACGGGCTCACTACGCCCGAAATCCTCTATTGGCCGTTTTCCGGCGAGATCGTCTTCACAGCGCTGCTCGGCGGCTTCCGCGCCTTTACCGGACCGATCGTCGGGGGAATCGTCTTCACCTATCTCAAGACCTACGCGGTCGCGACGACGGAGTATTGGCAGATGCTCCTCGGCGTTGTGCTCGTGCTCCTCGTGCTCGTGCTGCCGACCGGTATCGTGGGGGCACTGTCGCGGCTCACCGCGAGCCTGCGGAGGAGAAAGCCGTGATCCTTCTCCGCACCGTCGACCTCCGAAAGCAGTTCGGCGAGACGCGCGCGTGCGACGGCGTGAACTTCGTCGTCAACAAGGGCGAGTTCCTGTCGCTCGTCGGATCGAACGGCGCCGGCAAGACCTCGCTCGTCAACCTGATCACTGCGCATCTCAAGCCGGACAGCGGGCAGATCCTGTTCGAGGATCACGACATCACGCGGATGACGGTGGCGCAGCGGATCAAGGCGGGCATCGCCCGCAGCTTCCAGATCGTCAACCTGTTCGACGGCCTGACCGTTTTCGACAATATCGCCTTGTCGATCTTCTCCCGGGAGGGCAAGACCGTGCAGATTGCCGCGCTGGCCGACCACGACGACGAGGTGCGCCGCGAAACGCTCGAGGTGCTCGGTCAGTTCGGGCTGCGCGATAAAAGCAGCGTCACGGCGGCCGGCCTCGCGCAGGGTGAGCGCAAGCTCCTCGACGTCGCGGTCGCCTACGCGCTGCGGCCAAAACTTCTTTTTCTCGACGAGCCGACCAGTGGCGTGAGCACCGGCGAGAAGGCGCAGATCATGGATACGGTATCCTCGGTCGTGCGCGCCGGCACGGTGACGGCCGTGGTGATCGAGCACGATATGGACGTGGTTTTCCGCTATTCGGACCGCATCGTCATGATGCATGAAGGCAGGCTGCTGGCCGACGGTACGCCCGACGAGATCAAGGCGGACAAGGACGTCGCCAATATCTTGCTCGGTGCGCCACTGTCGGCGTGAGCCGCGAGGGTCGAGGACGCGCGTGCTGTTGGAAGTCGACGATATCAACACCTTCCGCGGGCCGGCTCACATCCTGCGCGGCGTGACGCTCAATGTGGGCGACAACGAGGTGGTCTCGCTCGTCGGGCGCAACGGCGCCGGCCGCACCACAATCATCGAGAGCATCATCGGGCTCCTGCCGGTCCGCTCGGGCCGCATCCGCTTCCGCGGCGAGGAGATCTCCGGCCTGCCACCGCATCGGCGCGCCAAGCGCGGCATCGGCTACGCACCCGAGAACTCCGGAATCTTTCCGGACTTGACGGTGGCCGAGAACCTGATGATCAGCCGTTGGCTGTCGGAAAAGACGGAGCGCGGCGGTCTCGACGCCGAGAGCAAGGCGCTGAGCGTGTTTCCCGAGGTGCGCCAGTTCATGGACCGGCCCGGGCTCAACCTGAGCGGCGGCCAGAAGAAGATGGTCTCGATCGCGCGCGCCATGGCGCTCGCTCCGGCGCTCATGATCCTCGACGAGGCATTCGAGGGGCTCGCACCGGCGGTCGTGAAACGATTCCGCGAAGCCGTGATGATGATCAAAGGCATGGGCATTTCGCTGCTGCTCGCGGAATCGAACCTGGTCAGCGCGTCGGCGATCGCCGATCGCCTCTACGTCATCGATCGGGGCGAGATCATTTTCCACGGCACCCCGAAGGACGCGCTGGCGAACCAGGAGGTCATGCGGGCGTTGCGGGGGTGACAGCGAAACCCGGCGGGTTTTGGACGGCACAATGAGGCGGCTCGCTCCATCCATCGTCGTGCTGCTCGCCATCGCCCTCGTCACGGTGGCGCGCAGCGGCCATGAGATGTCGGTCTATCCCTCCTATTATCCGCACGAGATCGAGATCCGGACGCTGGCGCCCGCGCAGGCTGCCGGACTGCTGCGCGACAACAAGATCCAGGCCTATATCGGCGACCTCACGCCGGCCGACTGGCCTGACTTCATCCGCCCGGTCGAGTCGCTCGGCTCCTTTGTTGTCGTGCGCACCAATCCACAGTCCGGCCTCGCAACCGACGCGGCCGCGACGTGCGCACTTGTCGAAACCGTCATCCATGAGATGGCGGGCCGCGGAGGCGCTTTCGTCTTCCATCCCTATCCGGTCACCCCGTTGCACGGCGATTATCTCTATCACGCCGATCTCGCCGCCGCCGCCCAGGCGCGCTTTCTGCATGCGGCGAGCGATCGCCCGGCATTCGATCGTCGCTTGAAAATCAAGACGAGCGGCAGCCCGACCCAAAACCTCATCCGCCCCGAGTGGTCGGCGCGCGATGGCGACTGGGATGCCGAGATCGTCGAGGTCGGTGCGGCGGGCCTCGTCGCGTCCGCGACCGTGGCGATCAATGGCTGGGTCGGACCGCCCTGGCTGCGAAACGGTTGGTTTCAGGCCGAGCGCCTGCTGGCTGACACCATCCCTGATCCGGAGCGGAAGCAGCGCGTCGCATCGGATCTCACGCAACTCACGTCCGGCGATATTGACGGTCTTGCGGCGCGCATCAATCTGGAGCGCGACCTCGTGACCGCGCTCACGTCCGGATGTGGCACGATGGTCGCCGGCTACACCGTGAAGCGCGAATACGTCAGCGCCGAATACTCGGCGGGCATCGAGAACATCGGCTACGACGCGATTTCTGGACTTCATTCGCCGATGTTCCTGCGCACCGTAAAGCTCAAAGACTTTCCCTGGAACGGCTGGCTTGCGCTCGGCATCGATGTGCCGCCGACGGCCGCATGGAATCCGATCGGCGGCGTGACGGATCGGTTCGGACGGTTGATGTGGGACGCGGTCGGCGACTCCGCGCTCATTCCCTCGCCCTACGAGGCGGGTTGGATGCTCAACCGGATTTCGGATGTGCGCGGGGGCCAGTGAGAGAAGGCATTGTCATGCTCCAGGGTAAATGGACCTCGAGCCGCAGAGCCGCGCTTTTGGGCCTCGTGGCGGCCGTGGGCTTCGCCATCGCAGATGCTTCGGCGGGGGAGCTCACCTTCGTTCTGCGCATCGAGAAGGGCCGAGTGCCCGCCAGCATGCAGCTCATTCGCGTCAAGCAAGGGGACGTGGTGAAGCTGCAGTGGAGCACCGATCGTCGCATCACCCTGCATCTCCACGGCTATGACATCGAAAAGACCGTCGAGCCCGGCGCCGTGACGGAGATGACGTTCACCGCGCGCGCAACCGGACGCTTTCCGGTCGCGCCGCACATTCCGCAGGCGGGCGGCAGTCACGGTCACGGGGACACGCTTGTCACGATCGAGGTCTATCCGAAATAGCGGGCTCGTATGGGGCGTGGCGATCGCGAGCAGTTTCGCCACAGCCGCCCATGCGCACGGTTTCGGCCAGCGCTATGACCTGCCGCTGCCGCTCTCCCTCTATCTTGTCGGGACAGCAGCGGCGGTCGCCGTGTCGTTCGTCATCGTCGGACTTCTTGTGCAGCAGGCGCCGCGGTCCGACGCCTATCCGCGGATCGATCTCTCGCGTTCCATCGGTCGGCTGATCGCGCGGCCCGAGATCGTGCTGGCTCTCCGGCTGTCGGCGCTCGCCCTGTTCGTCCTCACCGTGGCGGCGGGTTTTTGGGGAGACCCGAACCCCTACCGCAACATCGCGCCGACCATGGTCTGGATCATCGTGTGGGTGGGGCTTGCCTATGTTTCGGCCTTCGTCGGCAACATCTGGGCGCTGATCAATCCTTGGCGCACGGCTTTTGACGCCGCCGACTGGCTGTGTCGGCGCGTGGCCGGAGGGGAGCTGAGCCTCCGTCGTCCTTACCCCGAGGCGCTCGGCGTGTGGCCGGCCGTCGCGCTGCTGGTGGCGTTCTCATGGATCGAACTCGTCTATCCGAGTCCGGCCGTGCCGTCGCACATCGCGTGGCTCGCGGTCGGGTACTCGCTCCTCACCTGGGCCGGCATGATCGTTTTCGGCGAGACGTGGCTCGATCGCGGGGAGGTGTTTTCGCTCGTGTTCGGCACCTTCGCGCGCTTCGCGCCGACCGAAGTGAGCCGCCGCGGGCCGGCGCTGCGGCCGTTCGGCGCGGGCCTGCTCGATAGCGGTCCGGTCTCTATCTCGATGACCGCTTTAGTGCTCCTCCTGCTCTCCAGCGTTCTCTACGACGGCCTGCTCGGCACGCCCGAATGGAGCATCGTCGAAGGCGCCGTGTCGGCCAAATTTCCGGCATTCGCCGGCAGTGGCTTGATGTTCGTGAGGACCGCGGGCCTCGTGACCTTCTGGCTTCTGTTTCTGGGCGCCTATCTCGCCGTCAGCGCCTTGATGAGCACCGTCCTGTCACGCCGGCTGTCGCCGTTGGCCATCGCGCAAAGCTTCGCGTTCACGCTGGTCCCGATCGCCATCGGCTATCATCTCGCCCACTACCTGACCTTCCTGCTGGTGCAGGGGCAATACATCGTGCCGCTCGCGTCGGACCCGTTCGGTTTCGGCTGGAATCTGTTTGGAACCGCCGGCTACCGCGCCGACATCGGAATCGTCGGGGCGCGTTTTGCCTGGTACGCCGCCCTCACGGCGATCCTGCTCGGGCACATCGCGGCCGTCTATCTCGCGCACCTCAAGGCGATGCGGCTTCTTCCGTCGCGCGCCGCCGCGTTGCGCTCGCAGATCCCACTCACCGCCCTGATGGTGGTGTACACCTTCGTCAGCCTGTCCATCCTGGCCGAGCCCATCGTCGAACGCCGCGCGCCGGCGCAACCGTCGGCCGTCAAGGCGGAGATCGACGTACCCGCGGATGCGGTGCTGCCGGAGGCGGGGAGCGGCGGCCTGCAGCCCGTGGGCGAGGGGCGGACGGCCAGGCAGAAACTGACCTATCGCGTGCTCGGCTCGGCCTTCCACGACGGCACGCGTATGACCGGCGCCGATATCCTCTACGCGATCATGTTCGCGTATCGCTGGAGCGACCGCCGCAACGGCGACCGATATGATCCGATCGTCGAGGCGGCGACCGCATCGATGCGAAAGAACTTGGTCGGGCTCAAGTTGGTCGGCACCGACACCACGTCGAAATCCTTCCGGATCGCCGACGTCGAGTTCGTGCGCGAGCTTTTTGCCATCGATGTTTATCTTGCTGCAAGCCCGATCGATCCCGACCAGGATGCGGCACTGGCGCCGCCCTGGAGCACGCTGCCCTGGCACGTGATCGCGCTGATGGAGGAAGCCGTCGATCGCGGCTGGGCCGCATTCTCGCAAGCCGAAGCGGTCCGGCGCGGCGTGGAGTGGCTCGACGTCGTGCGCTCGGACGATCTGAAAAAGCGGCTCGCCGACCTCATCGAGTCTTTCGCGCGCGACGGCTATCGGCCGGACGGCTTGCGCGCCCTCGTGAGCCCGGACGATGCCCGCAAGCGGTGGGCCGCGCTCGCTGCCTTCTTTCGGGAGCACAACCATTTCCTGGTCGCGAACGGACCCTACCGGCTCAAGCGCTGGTCGAACGACAGCGTGACGCTCGAGGCATTCCGTGATCTCAGCTATCCGCTCGGCGTCGGCTCCTATGACAGCTACGCGATCCCGCGCCGCGGCTTCATCACCAAGGTCGAGCGAAAGAACGACGAGGTAAGGCTTTTTGGCGATATCGAGCTCGTGATGAAACATCAGCGCGACTACGACATCGTGCGACGGCCGTTGCCGTCGATCGCGCGCGACGTGTTGCAGCGCGCGGCGCCGGAGTGCCGGTTCATGGTGACGGACGAAGCGGGACGGGTGGTGCTGGCGGGTCATGCGCCATTGGCCGACGACCTGAGCTTCCATATCGATCTCGGCGGCAAGCTGCCGTCGGGCCGCTTCACCCTGGTGGTGCAAATCATCGTCAACGGCAATGCGATGAATGCGGACATCCGGCGCATTCCGGTCGGCTCATCGGGGTCGTAACCATGGACTGGGCGTCGCCGTTCCACCTCTATTGCGAGCGCGCCGACGCGTCGTTCTGGGCCGAGCCGGTCAACGCGCTGACCAATGTGGCGTTCCTGATCGCCGCCGCCGCGGCGCTGCTGGCTTGGCGGACGAGCAAGCGCGATCCTTTCGCGCTGGTGCTGATCGGCCTCACGTTCCTGGTCGGCCTCGGCTCATTCGCATTCCACACGCTCGCGACGCGCGGCGCCGTGCTGCTCGACGTGATCCCGATCGCGCTGTTCGTCTACGCCTATTTCCTGTTCGCGCTGCGGCGCTTCCTGCATCTCAATATGACGGCGGCGCTGGCCGTCTTGGCCGTTTTCATCGTCGCGTCACAGGCGCTGGAATTTGCACTGCCGGCGGGCTTTCTGAATGGCTCCGGACCGTATCTTGCGCCGCTCGCGGCGCTGCTTGCGATCGGATGGTTGATGGAAGGCGGCGACCAACGTCGGGGCATCCTCGCCGCCGCTGCGGTCTTCGCGGTGTCGCTGTCGTTTCGCACCGTGGACCGGATGCTGTGCGGCGCGTTTCCGCTCGGCACGCATTTCGTCTGGCACTTGCTCAATGCCGTGGTGCTTTACCTGCTGCTCCGCACCGCGATCCGGGCGCCCGCTCACATCCCGTCGTAGAGCCAGGCCATGCCCTCGTAGGATTCCGCGGCGGTGCGGCCGTGCAGCGCCATGTAGCGCAGCTCCGCGGCGACGCCGCGCGCGTGATAGAACTCGCCATAGACGCGCGCCATGATCTGCACGCGGCCGGTGCGCAGATAGCGCTGCTGCTGGTAGGCGTGGAAGGCGCCGGGAATATCGTCCGGCTGCGCCGCGACCTTTTCGGCGAGGCACACCGCGTCCTCGGTCGCCATGCAGGCGCCCTGCGCGAGATATTGCAGCATCGGATGCGCGGCATCGCCGAGCAGCGTGATGCGCCCCTTGGTCCATTCCTTGATGGGCTCGCGGTCGCACAGCACCCACATGCGCCAAGTCTCGATGCGCTCGAGCAGGCGCAGCACCTCGGGCCGCTGCCCGGTGAAGCGGGCAAAGAGCTCGTCCTTGGCGCCCTCCGCGTTCCAGCCTTCGACGTAGCGGTCGGAGTGGAACACGGCGACGAGATTGTAGAGCTGGCCGCGCCGCAGCGGATAATGCACGAAATGGGTCTTCGGCCCGGCC
>Ga0137388_10001500_pt1 | contig 14204 bp, 14 predicted proteins | sample 15con2h14AmetaG_FD_104644 | JGI IMG/M metagenome (GOLD analysis project Ga0137388, IMG submission 104644) | Vadose zone soil microbial communities from Angelo Coast Range Reserve, California, USA - 15con2h1.4A metaG | ecosystem: Environmental > Terrestrial > Soil > Vadose zone > Saprolite...
CATCTCGGTGTAGGGAACGTCGGTGGACCGGACCGCGGGCATCCTCGTCATCGGCAACGAGATCCTCTCGGGCAAGGTGGTCGACACGAACTCGCCCTTCCTCGCCCGCGAGCTGCGCGCGCTCGGGGTCACGGTCCGCCGCATCCTGACCATCCCCGACGACCTCGACGAGATCGCGGCGGCGGTCGCCCAGTTCCACCGCGACTACGACCTGGTCTTCACCTCGGGCGGCGTCGGCCCGACGCACGACGACGTCACCATGGAAGGCGTCGCGCGTGGACTCGAGCGAAGGGTCATCCGTCACCCCGCCATCGAGGGCAAGCTCCGCGAGGTGTTCGGGGACAAGATCAACGAGGCACGGCTCAGGCTGTCGGAGGTGCCCGAGGGCGCGGAGCTGATCGTCGACGGGCGGCTCGGCTTCCCGACCATCAAGTGCGAGAACATCTACATCCTGCCCGGCATCCCGGAGATCCTCGAGAAGAAGTTCGAGGCCCTGCGCGACCGCTTCGCGGCCTCGCCGTACTTCCTGCGTGTCGTCTACACGCGCGAGGGCGAAGGGGCGATCGCCGAGCACCTGAACGCGACCCTGGCGGCCTTCCCCGAGCTGCTGCTCGGCTCGTACCCGCGCATCGGCGACCCGGAGTACGCGGTGAAGCTCACCCTCGAGTCGAAGGACCAGGCCTACGTCGAGCGCGCGCTGGCACACCTCCTCGGGCGGCTGCCGCGCGAGTCCGTGGTCCGTACGGAGTAGGGCAGACCGCACGTCTGGCGCCAGGTGCCGCACACCGGACGGCGGGTCCGGCGGAGCCAGCGGGTGCACGTTCGCGTTGACTCCGCGCGCGCCGGTGGCAACGACTCGACGCCTTCGGCGATTCGCCGTCGGAATCGGCCGGCACAGGAGGCCGCGTGCCGTGAGCCGTCGCAGGCGCATGGCGGGCACGGATTGTGCTCGCCCACGTGACCTGCGTGCTGAGGGGCATCCGTTGAACGAGGGAAGGGCACCGGCCGGCGAGCTGCCGCTCGCCAAGGCCTTCGTGCTGCTGCGTTACGTCCTGATCGCCGCCACGATCTACCTCATCGTCGCCGAGGGCGAGTTCGCCGCGCCCCCACCAGCCATCCTCGGGCTGTTCCTCGTCGCCTTCGCCTCGAACCTGCTGGCCGGCTTCCTTCCCGCGGAAGTCTGCGCGGCCAGCTGGTTCGAGACCGGCATCATCCTCGGCGACACGGTCTGGATCACGCTGGCGCTGGTGTGGAGCGGCCACTTCAACGGCGACTTCGTCTACCTCTACTTCTTCGTGCTCCTGCTCGCGGCGATCGGGGAGAATCTCTCCCTGATCGCCGTCGGCTCGGTCTTCGTCTGTGCGGGCTACGGGTACCTGATGACGACGAGCGGAGGGCAGTGGTCGCTCTGGCACTCCCCCTCGATCATCCGCCTGCCCTTTCTCTTCACCGCCTCCATCTTCTACGGCTACCTGGTCGACCGGGTGCGCAACGAACGGCGGCACTCGCTGGTGGCGGACGCGGCGGCGAACGCGAAGTTCGAGCTGCTCGCCACGGTGAGCCACGAGATCCGGACACCGATGAACGCCATCCTCGGATGTGCGGACATCCTCGGCCGGCCCGAGACAAGGGGGGACGAGCGGTCGGAGTTCATCGCCACGATCCGGCGCAACGGCGAGCATCTCATGCGCTTGCTGGACGACATCCTCGCCTTCTCGAAGATCGAGGCCGGTAAGCTCGCCATCGAGACGACCGGCGTCGAGCCGGCACGCGTGGTCGCCGAGATCGAGTCCACGATGCGGGTGCGGGCGAGCGAGAAGGGGATCGCCCTCAGCGTCGAGACCCAGGGGGCGGTCCCCGTGCGCATCCAGACCGACCCGACCCGGCTGCGCCAGATCCTGATCAACCTGGTCGGCAACGCCGTCAAGTTCTGCGAGGCGGGGTCGGTGCGGCTCGGCCTGAGGATGGCGCGCCCCGACGAGGCCTCCCGGCCGATGCTCTGTTTCGAGGTGACGGACACCGGGATCGGCATCTCCGCCGAAGGGCAGGCGGCGCTCTTCCGTCCCTTCAGCCAGGCAGACTCCTCGACGGCCGGTCGCTTCGGGGGCACTGGCCTCGGGCTCGCGATCTCGAAGCGCCTGGCAAACCTGCTCGGTGGCGACATCTCGATGCGAAGCGTCGTCGGCAAGGGGAGCACCTTCGTCCTCATGCTTCCCGCCCACGCCGTGCCGCCGAGCGAAGCTCCCGACTCCGTGCCCACGCCCGCGCTGCCGGAGCCCGCCGCGCAGCCCTCCACGCCCCGCGGCCCCCGGATCCTCCTCGCCGAGGACGGCCCCGACAACCAGCGGCTCTTCCGGCACTTCCTCCGCAAGGCCGGCATGCAGGTCGAGATCGCGGGCAACGGACGGGTCGCGTACGAGATGGCGATCGGGGCTGCAGCCGCGGGGGCACCGTTCGACGTGATCCTCATGGACATGCAGATGCCCGAGATGGACGGCTACCAGGCGACCGCGGAGCTCAGAAAGGCCGGGTATCACGGGCCGATCCTCGCACTCACCGCCTTCGCCCAGTCGACGGACCGTGCGAAGTGCCTCGACGCCGGATGCGACGAGTTCCTGAGCAAGCCGATCGGCGCCGACCAGCTCGTCCTGGCAGTGCGCAGGCAGCTCGACGCGGGCCGCCCGGCCCCCGAGGAGGGGAAGCACGAGCAGGGCCAGGAGAGAGCGCGCGAGCCGGAACCGGCCGCGGAGCCCCTGGTGAGCGAGCTGGCGGACGAGCCGGAGCTGAGGGAGCTGATCGCCCGCTACGTCGCGGCACTGCCCGAGCGCGCCGCCGCCCTCGAGCGCAGCCTCGCCGGCGGCGATCTCCAGACGCTCGGCAAGCAGGCCCACGACCTCAAGGGAACGGCCGGCACCTACGGGTTTCCCTCGCTCACCCACGAAGCCGGGATCCTCGAGGTGACCGTCCGGCACGGCTGCCCGTCGACCGAGATCCACGAGCACGTCGCGCGGCTGATCGACCTGTGCCGGCGCGCGCGCGCCACGCGACACGAAGCCTCGCCCCGCCCCTAGCGCCCCCTGCCAGTGGCATCGAGCCGCGCGATGGGGTAGAAGACCGCGCGGACCGACGCGGTCCGGAGGAGGAGGGATCATGAAGGGGTGGAGAGGTTTCGTCGGAGCGCTGGCGGTGGTCGCCACGCTCGTCGCGGCACGGCCGGCCCATGCCGGCTACCTCGAGGACGCCGGCTGGGGCGCGCTCACCGTGATCACCAACGTCGTCTACATGCCCGCCAAGCTGTGCTACGCGACGCTCGGTGGCCTGACCGGCGGGCTCGCGTTCGGGCTGACGGGTGGTGACCTGCAGACGGCGGAGACCGTGTGGGTGACCTCCATGGGCGGCACCTACGTCGTCACGCCGGGCATGCTCCAGGGGCAGGAGGCGATCGCCTTCACCGGCACGGCCGCCAGCAGCAACGCCACCGCCGACACGCGCGCCGTCGAGGAGCGTCCGCTCGGCGGGAGCTGAGCCGCGTTGACCCTGGCGCGGGCGGCGTGAAATAGTCCGCGCGGTCCGTGTCCAGTCGTGCCGCGGTGATCACCGGCTGCGGAGCGGTCTCTCCGCTCGGTGTTGGCGTGCGCGCGCTGTGGGAGGGGCTGCTCGCCGGCCGCACGGCCGTCGCGCCGATCGCCCGCTTTCCGGCGGAGGATCTGACCCCGCGGAACGCGGCCGAGGTGCGCGAGGTCGGCGCCGCCGACCCCGACCGGGCGGGCGCCTTCGCGCTCGCGGCGGCGACCGAGGCGCTGGCGGACGCCGGGCTCGATCCCCGCGCCCTCGACGCGCGCCGCGTGGGCGTCGCACTCGGCACCACGCTCGGGGGCATGCTGCTCCTCGAGCGCTGGCTGGCGGGGGACGCGCGGCCGCCGGCGGAGATGGCGGCCATTCCCTACTACGGACCCGCCGTTCGTCTGGCGCGCTCGCTCGGTTGCCGCGGGCCGGTGGCGACGCCGCAGCTCGCGTGCGCGTCCGGCACGCACGCGATCGCGCTCGCCGCGGACTGGGTGCGCGCCGGCCGTGCCGACGTCGTGCTCGCGGGCGGGGCGGACCTCCTCTGCCGCTTCGTGGTCGCGGGCTTCAACTGCCTGCGCGCGACGGCGGACGCCGCGCGGCCCTTCGACGCCGCCCGGCGGGGGCTCGTCCTCGGCGAGGGTGGCGCGATCCTGGTCGTGGAGGAGGCGGGGCACGCCGCCCGGCGCGGTGCGGCCGCACGCGCCCGGCTGCTCGGTGTCGGCGCGGCGGGCGACGCCACCCACATGACCGCGCCCGACCGCGAGGGCAGGGGTGCCGCCCGTGCCCTCGCCGCGGCGCTCACGGACGCGCACACGCCGCCGGCCGCCGTGAGCTTCGTCTCGGCGCACGGCACCGGCACGCCCTACAACGACGCCATGGAGGCGGTCGCCATCACGCGCGTCTTCGGACGCCGCGCAGTGCCCGTCGACTCGATCAAGGGCGCGATCGGCCACACGCTGGGGGCCGCCGGCGCGTTCGAGGCGATCCTCTGCGCGCAGGTCCTCGCGGAGGCTAGGATCCCTCCCACGGCGGGGCTGGTCACCGTCGACCCGGCGTGCCAGGGCTTGGATCTCGTCGTGGGGGCGGCCCGCACGCACGCCGTCACCGTGGCGGTCTCCAGCTCCTCCGGCTTCGCGGGCACCAACGCGGCCCTCGTGCTCGCCCGCGCATGAGTCTGGCGGTTGCCATCACCGGCGCGGGCGCGCTGACCGGGCGGGACTTCTCTTTCGACGGGCTACCCGAGGCGGTGCAGACGCGCGCCGTGCGCGCCGAGCGGGTGACGCAGCTGGTGCTCGCGGCGGCGGGGAAGGCACTCGCGGCCGCCGGCCTCGACGTCGCCGACGGCGTGCCGCGGCCTCGCCTGGGCATCGTCCTCGGCACCGCCTTCGGATGCTTTCTCACCAACGCGGCGTACGAGCGGCGCTTCCTCGAGGGCGGCCCGGCGGCCGCGAGCCCTCGCCTCTTCGCGGCCACGGTGTCGAACGCCGCCGCCGGCGAGCTCGCGATCGCGTACCGCCTGGGCGGGCCGCTGGTCGCCCTCAGCGCCGGCGCGGCATCGGGGCTGGTCGCGCTCGGCCACGCCACCGACCTGGTCTCCTCCGGTCGCGCGGACGCGCTCGTGGCGGGCGGAGCGGACGCGCTCGGCGACGACTTGTGCGGCTGGCTCGCGGCCGGCGGGCTCGACACGGGGCGCCCGCCCGCGGAGGCCGCCGCCGTCTTCGTGCTCGAGCGCGGGGACCTCGCGCGCGGGCGCGCCGTCCTCGGCACGATCGAGGGCGTCGCCGCGGGCTTCGAGCCGGACCTCGCGGGGCCGCGCGCAGGCGACGGGCTCGCGGCCGTGGTCGCGACGGCGCTGGAGGCCGCGGGACGCGCGGCGTCGGAGGTGCGCGTGGTGGTCTCGGCCGCACCACCCGGGCTGGCGGATCTGGAGGCGCGCGCGCTCGCTGGCGTCGCGTCGCCGACGGTGCTCCACCCGAAGGATGCCCTGGGCGAGACCTTCGGCGCCGCGGGTCCGCTCGGCCTGCTGGCCGCGCTCGCCGCCGCGCCACCCGGCGCCGCCGTGCTCGTCCTCGACGTGTGCGCCAGCGGGCACGTGGCAGCGCTGGTGGCGCGGGCGGGGGAGGGCGCGTGAGCTTCGCCGGCCACCGCGTGCTGGTGACCGGGGGCTCGCGCGGCATCGGGCGCGCCACGGCGGAAGCCTTCGCGCGCGCGGGCGCGGCGGTCGGCTTCAACTACTCCCGCGCCGAGGACGGGGCGGAGGCGGAGGAAACGCTCGCCGCGCTCCGTGCCGCGGGCGTGCCGGCCCACGCCGCGCGTGCCGACGTCGCGGACGCGGAGGCGGTGACGCGCCTCTTCGCCGAGCTGCGCGCGGCGCTCGGCGGCCCGCCCGACGTGCTCGTCAACAACGCGGCCGTCACCCACGACGCGCCCCTCATGATGGTCGCCGAGGAGGCCTGGGACCGCGTCATCGACACCAATCTCAAGGGCGCCTACCTCTGCGCGCGGGCCGCGCTGCGCGCCATGATCGCCGCACATGGCGGGCGCATCGTCAACGTGGTCTCGCCCGCCGCCTTCCTCGGGCACGAGGGCGCGTCCAGCTATGCCGCCTCCAAGGGCGGGCTGGTCGCGCTCACCAAGTCCCTGGCGCGCGAGGTCGCGCGCTTCGGCATCACGGTGAACGCCGTCTCCCCCGGCCTGGTCGACACGAAGCTCGTGGCCGGCGTCGCCGAGGCGCGCCGCGACGAGCTGGCACGGCATATCCCGCTCGGGCGCCTCGCCCGTCCCGAGGAGGTCGCGGCCGCCATCCTCTTCCTCGCCTCGCCCGCCGCGTCCTACGTCACCGGGACCACGCTTCACGTGGACGGCGGGCTCGCGATGCTCTAAACAAGGAGGGATGGACCGCGACACCCTCCGCCGCGAGGTGAAGGACCTCCTCACCGCCGGGCTCCGGCTGCAGATCGCGCCGGCCGACATCCCCGACGACACACCCATCTTCGGCGAGACGCTGGGCCTCGACTCGATCGACGCGCTCGAACTGGTGGTGCTGATCGAGGACCGCTTCCAGGTCTCGATTCCCGACGAGGAGGTCGGGCGGCGCGCCTTCGGCTCGGTGAACGCGCTCGTCGATTTCATCCTCGCCGAGCGGCCGGGCTAGGCGGCGCGTGCCCCGCCGGGTGGTGATCACGGGGCTCGGGGTGGTGTGCGCGCTCGGCGGCGACGTGCCCGCGCTCACCGCCGGGCTGGTCGACGGGCGCTGCGGCATCGGACCGCTGACGCTCTTCCCCTACCAGGGCCGCTGCCGGAGCGCGGCGCAGGTGCCCGAGGCGGTGCCGGCGGCGACGGGCATGCTGCCGCGCGCCACCGTGCGCCGTCTCTCCCGGCCCGATCGCTTCGCGCTCGCCGCCGCGACCGAGGCGTGCCGCATGGCCGGCCTCGATGCCGGGCTCCGCCGCGCGGCCGCGCTGGCCGTGGGCGCGACCACCGGCGGGATGTTCGAGACCGAGGAGGTCTACCGCCGCCGGTGCGCGGGCGAGGAGCGCCGCTTCCGGCTCTCGCGCGTGCTCGGCACGCCCCTCTCGACGGCGGCGGTGGCGGTGAGCCAGGTGCTCGGCATCTACGGGCCGCAGGCGACGCTCTCGACCGCGTGCTCCTCGAGCGCGCTCGCCGTCGTGCGCGCTGCGGACGCCATCCGCCGCGGCGAGGCCCGGGTCGCGCTCGCGCTCGGCACGGACGGGCTCTGCCGCCTGACCTATGCCGGCTTCGACGCCCTGCAGGCGCTCGACCCGGACCGCTGCCGGCCCTTCGATCGCGAGCGGCGCGGGCTGTCGCTGGGCGAGGGCGCGGCCGCGCTCGTGCTGGAGGATGCGGAGCACGCGCGGGCGCGGGGCGCGCGCGCCCGCGCCGCCTTCCTCGGCTCCGGCACGGCCACCGACGCCCATCACCCGACCGCGCCGCATCCCGAAGGCCGCGGCGCGCTGGCCGCGCTGCATGCCGCGCTCGCGTCGGCGGCGGTCCCGCCCGAGGCGGTCGACTACGTCAACGCGCACGGCACCGGCACGCCGCAGAACGACGCCGTCGAGGTGAGTGTGCTGCGCGCGGTGCTCGGGCCGCGCCTGCCGCGCATCCCGGTCAGCTCCACCAAGTCGCAGCTCGGACACTGCCTGGGCGCGGCGGGCGCGGTCGAGGCGGTGGTGACCGTGCTGGCGCTCGACGAGGGCATCGTCCCGCCCACCGTCAACCTGCGCGCGCCGGACCCCACGTGGGCCGACCTGGACCTGGCGCGCACGCCTGGCCGGCGGGCGCCGCTCGGCACGGCGCTCAGCTCGTCCTACGGCTTCGGCGGCCACAACGTGACGCTCGTCCTCGCCCGCGCGGAGGGGCGATGACGGACGTCGCGGTGACCGGCATCGGCGTGGTGAGCGCGTTCGGGCATGGCGTCGAACCGTTCTGGCGCGGCCTGGTCGAGGGCGCGTCCGGCCTGCGGCCCATCCGGCGCTTCGCGGTGCCGCCCGGCGTGACGCTCGGCGGCGAGGTGCCGCCGCTCGCGACGCGCGAGCTGGTGACCACGGCCGTCGGCCGGCGCATCGACTGGGTGTCGCTCATGGGGCTCGCGGCCTGCCGCCTGGCCCTCACCGACGCGGGCCTGGCCGCGGCGGACCTCGAGCCGGCCCGCACCGCGCTCGGCCTCGGCTCGGCATGGGGCAACCTGCACGAGACGGCGCTCTTCCTCGATCGCCTCTTCGCGCGCGGGGGCGGCAACCCGCTCCTCTTCCCCAACCTGGTGTTCAACGCGCCGCTCAGCTACGCCTCGATCGAGCTCGGCATCACGGGGCCGACGGCGATGCTCTCGGCACAGGAGGCCTCGGGCGAGGCCGCGCTCGCGTGGGGCGCCGAGCAGGTGGCGGAAGGCGCGGCGGATGTCTGTCTCGCCGGCGGCGCCGACGAGCTCGGCGCGGTGCTGCACCAGGTGCTGCGCGAGGGGCGCGCGCTCGCGCGCGACCGGTCGCGGCCGCTCGACCCGGCGGCCGACGGCCCCTGCCCCGGCGAGGGGGCGGCGGTGCTGGTGCTCGAGCCGCTCGCGCGCGCGCGCGCCCGCGGGGCTCGCGTCCACGCCCGCCTCGTCGCATCCCCGGGGTTCGCCGTGCCCGCGCCGGTACACGGCTGGGCGCGCGACCCGGCCCCGCTGGCGGAGGGCGTCGCGCGCGCGGCGGGCGACGCCGACGCCGTGTTTGCGGCGGCCAGCGGGCGCCCCGAGCTGGACGCGCTCGAGGCCGCGGCGCTGGCGCGCGCGTTCGGCGCGCGGCGGCCGGCGGTGACCGCGGTGCGCGGCGCACTCGGCGACTTCGGCGCCGCGGGCGCGCTCGCGGCGGCGGCCGCGGCGCTGGCCGTGTCGACGGGTGTCGTGCCGCCGACCGCGGGTGTGGCACCCCCCGCCCGCGCCGGACTCGACGTCGTCACGGGCGCAGCGCGCCGCCGCGAGGTGCGCGTCGCCCTGGTCGACGGCCTGGCGCGCGGCGGGCTCTGCCGGCCGCTTCGTCTGGAGGCGCCGTGACCTCCGATCCCTTCCCGCGCCTGCCGCACGGGGCGCCGTTCCTGCTCCTCGACCGCGTGCTCGAGATCGGCGAGCGCACGGGCGTGTTCGTCAAGCTGGTGAGCGCGGCCGATCCGTGCGTCGGGCGCGACGGGCGGCTCCCCGCCGCCTTCGTGATCGAGGCGCTGGCGCAGGGGGGAGGGGCGCTGCTCGCCGCGCACGGCGGCGACGCCCCGGCGGGCGGCTACCTCGTCGCGGTGGACGACTTTCGCATGCTGGGCGAGGTGCGCGTCGGTGACGAGATGCGCGTCGAGGTGGAGGTCGTGCGCATCTTCAGCGGCGCGATCCTGCTCCGCGGCCGCGCCCTGGTCGACGGCGAGCTGCGCGCCGAGGGTCGCGTCACGTTGAAGCCGCCGCGCTGAGGATGCTTGCCCGACCGCGGCGGCTCCGCTAAGCGGGGCGAGCCATGGACTGGAAGCGGCTGCGCGCCACGCTGCGCTTCGACGGGGCGGCGTGGCGCCGCTTCGCGGAGCTCGGCTGCGTCTACGGCCCGGAGTGGTGGAAGCGCGGCTCGCCGCCGGTGATCGCGGCCATCATCTTCGCGATCGGGCGCGCGCAGCGCGCGGCCGTGCTCGCCAACCAGCGACAGGTGCGCGGGCCGCGTGGCTGGCTGCGCGAGCGCTGGCAGGCCTACCGGGTGTTCGCCGAGTTCGCGCGCTCGGTGACCGAGGCGATGGAGCAGTGGGGTCCGCGGCCGCGCCCGCTGGAACTCCACGTCGTGGGCGCCGACATCTTCGCGGGGGCGCTCGCCGAGCACCGCGGCCTGGTCGTGCCGACCGGGCACTTCGGCTCGTGGGAGGTGGCGGCGCGGCACCTCGCCGGGCGCGGACGCCCCGTCAGCATGGTGGTGGCGCACGAGGCGAACCCCTCCGTGCGCGATCTGATGCACGCGATCCGCACCCGGCACGGCTTCCGGGTGATCTACTCCGACCGCTCCGTGTTCACCGGACTTCCCATCCTCCAGGCGCTCCGCCGCGACGAGATCGTCGGCATGCAGATCGAGCCGTGGGGGCCGATGCCCGGGAGCCACGAGGTCGAGTTCTGCGGGCGCCCGACGCGCTTCCAGCTCGGGCCGTTCGCGGTCGCGCGGGTCGCCGGTGCGCCGCTCGTCCCCGTGTTCGCCGTGCGCACCGGCATCCGGCGCTACGAGATCCGCGTCGTCGGCCGTTTCGACCCGAAGACGCCGGCCGAGAGCGTGGCGGCGCTGGCGGCCACGGTCGGCGCCTACGAGCGGCTGGTGCGCGAGGTGCCCGCGCAGTGGCTCATGTTCGAGGGCGTGTGGAGCGCGCCGGCGGCGGGCCCCGGTGCCGCGGACGAGGCGGTGCCGCGGGCGGCGGGTGTGCGACGCGGATAGGGCGGCGAGCTGGGGCTGATTGTCAATAGGTGCGGGCGTCTGGAAGGGAGCGGCGCGTGCCGCTATTCTGCGCCCATGGGAGTCACCACCATGCGGCTGCGGGTTGGCAATGTGGCTCTCCCCGAGATCACCGAGGAGCTCGACTTCCTGGTGGACTCCGGCGCCATCTACTCCGTGGTCCCGGAGGAGGTCCTGCGCCGACTGGGCGTCCTGCCCCTCGCCGAGCAAGAGTTCCGCCTAGCCAACGGAACGCGGATCGTGCGCAAGAAGGGAGTGGCCCTCTTCCGTCACGGGGACCGCGTCGGCGGCGCCGACGTCATCTTCGGGGAGCCCGACGACGCGCTGCTCCTCGGCGCCTTCACGCTCGAGTCGCTCGGCCTGTGCCTCGATCCCCTGCGCCGCGAGCTGCTGCCCGTGCCGATGGTCCTGGCGCTGACGCCGATCGCGCTGGCGTCTCCTGCGCGCTGACTACGAGATGGTGCCCCAGGCCGCCGGGTTGCGCCGCAGGTAGCCGTGCACCTTGGCGTTCGCCACCAGCATCGCCAGCGTCTCGAGCAGGTTCTTCCGCGGCGGCGGCACGAAGCGGCGCAGCATGCTGCGCACCGAGTAGAAGCCCGAGTAGACGTGCTGGAAGCCGTCGAGCATCTGCTCCGTGGTCATGTGGAGAGGGCGCACGACGGGGCTCCCGTAGTCGTAGTGACCCCAGTCGCCGTCGAGGAGGCGGCCGGCGGCGAGCATGTCGGCGTGGAACTTGGTGCCGGGGTAGGGCGCGGGCGTGAAGAGCTTCAGGAAGGCGATCTTGTTCTCCTCGAGCCAGCGGAGCGTGGCCGCGAAGGTCTCCGGCGTGTCGCCGTCGAGGCCCACCATGATGAGCGCGATCACCTGGCTGCCGCGCGCGCGCCGGCGCTCGATGTCCTCCTTGAAGCGGCTCGGGCGGTTGAAGCTCTTGGCGACCGAGGCGAGGCTCTCCTCGGAGAGGCTCTCGAAGCCGATCGAGAGGACGCGCGCGCCCGAGCGCGCGACCAGGTCGAGCAGCTCCGGGTCGCGCGCCACGTTGATGGTCGCCTGGCTCACCCACTGCATCCGGCAGGGGATCAGGCGGCGGAAGAGCTCCTTGGCCTCCTCGGGATGCGCGATCGGGTTGTCGTCGAGGAAGAGCAGGCGCCGGGCGCCGAGCGCGCGGAGCTGGCGCACGTCCTCGAGCACGTCGTCGACCGGGCGGGTGCGGAAGCTCCGGCGGTAGTAGGTCTGCACGGCGCAGTACTCGCACGGGTGCGGGCAGCCGCGCGAGAAGAAGACGGGCCAGAAGAAGTACTGGCGGTAGAGCCAGCTCGAGCGGAAGGCGTCGCGCTTGAGCAGCGGCAGGGTCCACCAGTCGATGGCGGGCAGGTTGGTGAGATCGTGCCAGCGCTCGGCGCGGTAGATGCCGCGCGAGCGCCCGGCCTCCAGATCCGCCAGCAGGTCTCGCCAGACGTACTCCGCCTCCCCCGCGACCACGGCGTCGGCGTGGCGGAGCGACTCTTCGGGGACCAGCGACACCCACGTGCCGCCGAGGACGACCTTCTTGCCGCGCGCGCGGAACTGGTCGGCGATGTCGTAGGCGCGACGGATCTGCGGGCCCATGGCCGTGATGCCGACCACGTCGGCCTCGCGCTCGACGCGCGCGAGGTCGAGGTCATCCATCAGCTCGTCGGTGAACGTGACCTGGTGCGGCGGCGGGGTGAGCGCCTTCAGGTAGGGGAGGGTGATGCCGCTCGTCCAGTAGCGCGTCGTCTTGTGGAGGGACCCGTCGCGCAGGTAGTGCGTGGGTGAGATCAGGTGGATGCGCATCGCCGCGCGCGGATGATGGCGGCGGGAAGGGGGGGTGTCAATCGCCGCGCAGCAAGGCCGCGGCGCATCGCTCGCCGTCCATGGCGGCGGAGACGATCCCCCCGGCGGCCCCGGCCCCTTCGCCGCACGGGAAGAGCCCGGGCGCATCGGGATGCATGCAGGTCGAGGGATCGCGCGGGATGCGCACGGGCGCGGAGGTGCGCGTCTCGACCCCGACCACGAGCGCGTCGTTCGTCAGGTAGCCGGGCATCATCGCCCCGAAGGCGCGCAGCGCGCCGCGCAACGCGCGCGTCACGTGCGCGGGGAGCACGGCCGCCAGATCGGCCGCGCGCACTCCGGGGATGTACGAGCACTCGGGCAGATCGGCCGACGCGCGACCGTCGACGAAGTCGCCGAGCCGCTGCGCGGGTGCGACCGAGGAGCCCCCGCCGGCCCGGGCTGCGGCGTGCTCGACCGCCGCCTGGAGCGCCACCCCGCCGAGCACGCCGTCGCCCGGGACGGCGCGCAGGTCGTCGAGCCTCGTCTCGACGACGATCCCGGCGTTGGCGTATCGCGAGCTGCGACTGGACGGCGACCAGCCGTTCACGACCACCTGGTCGGGCGCCGTCGCGGAGGGACAGATGATGCCGCCCGGGCACATGCAGAACGAGTAGACCGCGCGTCCGTCGACGCGCCGGACCAGGGAGTAGGCGGCGGCCGGGAGGCCGCGCGGGCGGCTCGCGCAGTGGTACTGGATGCGGTCGATCAGCGCTTGCGGATGCTCGACTCGCACCCCCATGGCGAACGGCTTGGGATCGAGGCGCAGGCCCCTGCGGCGGAGCAACTCGTACACGTCACGCGCCGAGTGGCCGGTCGCCAGGATCACGCCGCGCCCCTCGACCCGCTCGCCGCGCGCGGTCGTCACGCCGACGACGGTCGGGCCGGCGACCGCCAGGTCGCTCACGCGGGTGCCGAAGCGCACCTCACCCCCGTGGGCGACGATCGTATCGCGGAGCGCCTGCACGACGCCCGGCAGGCGATTGGTACCGATGTGCGGATGCGCGTCGACGAGGATGTCGGGGCAGGCGCCGTGCTGCACGAGGACGCGAAGCACGCGCCGGACGTCACCGCGCTTGGTCGAGCGCGTGTAGAGCTTGCCGTCGGAGAAGGTTCCGGCCCCGCCCTCGCCGAAGCAGTAGTTGCTCTCGCCGTCGACGACACCCTCGCGGTTGAGCCGCGCGACGTCGAGCCGCCGCCCGCGCACGTCCTTGCCCCGCTCGAGGAGGATCGGCTTCAAGCCGCCCTCGATGAGGCGGAGCGCGGCGAAGAGTCCGGCCGGTCCCGCACCGACGATCACGACGGGCGGGGCATGGTCCACCTGCCCGAGGCGGAGCTGCCACCCGGGCTCCGCGGCCGGCGTCTCGTCCACCCAGACGCGGACGCGAAGCACGTAGACGGGCGGGCGCCGGCGGGCGTCTAGCGAACGACGTGCGACGGCGACCCGCGTCACGCGGGAGGCCGACACCCCGAGACGCCCGGCGGCCGCCTCGGTCACGGCGCCCGCGTCCTCGAGACGCTCCGCGGAGAGGCGGATGTCGACGTTGCGGATCATCGAGGACGGGTCCGCGCTAGTGTCCCGAATCGAAAGTTCGTCACCTAATTCGGCGGGTCTCACCGCCGCTGGCTGCGTTGCTCCTCCTCGGAATAGCGCAAACTATTCCTCGTCGTCGCGCCTTGCCAGCGGCGGCGATCCCTCGCCGACTTAGGCAACGAACTTCCGATCCGGGACACTAGCGCGTCGCGACCGCCGCGCTCGCGCCCTCGACGATCAGGTAGCGGCGGTCGGCGTCCAGCGGCCCGAGCGTGGTCCGCTCACCCGACGGC
>Ga0137388_10001507_pt1 | contig 14179 bp, 9 predicted proteins | sample 15con2h14AmetaG_FD_104644 | JGI IMG/M metagenome (GOLD analysis project Ga0137388, IMG submission 104644) | Vadose zone soil microbial communities from Angelo Coast Range Reserve, California, USA - 15con2h1.4A metaG | ecosystem: Environmental > Terrestrial > Soil > Vadose zone > Saprolite...
GTCCCACGGCCCGCTACTGCACACACAGGATGCACGAGCGCCAGCTTGAAAAACAGTAATGTGTCTTCTCTGGTGCGAAGTTGCTCGGCAAGGCCGCCCATCTCCAAATAGGTTCGCCGGGAGATCACGCTAGCCTGGAGCATCATCGGCTGGATACGCATGAGCGCCCATTCTCCCGCATCCCGCCTGAATTCCCTCTCTCCGTTTACCGTCAATCCGCAACGACTCCAATGGGAGGATCCAGCCTCGGCCCCCGATATTTCGAGATCGGCAAAGTAGAGGGCAGCCTCGCCTCGCGTCCCCTCAATGGCATTTGCCATACGTGTGAGATGACCGGACACCCAACAATCGTCTGAGTCCAAGAATGCGATCCATTCGTATTTGGCTTCTCTTACTCCCCGATTGCGGGCGGATGAAACTCCGGCGTTCGCCTGATAGATACAGCGCACTTTGTCCCCGTAGGACTCGAGTATCTTCCGCGTATCATCGACTGAGCCATCGTCAACAACGATTATCTCCGATGGTGCGTATTCCTGGGCGAGGGCACTCCCTATGGCCCTGCCGACAAGAGCGCTGCGATTATAGGTGGTAATTACAGCACTTATTTGGAGACTCTTTTGCATTTGTGCAACGCTACTTCCCAGTCTCGGACTTAAACAGTTTTTCAGCCGTCTGTTTCGGATTTAACACCAGATCCAGGCCTTTTGCGACCACGGCCTTCGCCAGTCTGACCTTGGAAAACGGATAACCACAATCCCGGAGCCTTCCCTTGTGATAATCCCAGAATGCTCTCTCCCGCAAGTGATAGACGCCCACCGCCAGCGCATGATAATAGGAAGCTAGACTTTCCTTTTCGCGCCGCTTGAGCTCTTCGGGGGTCAGATAACTCGGACCATACTCAACTAGATCGCTGAGCCGCGACGGGTCATAACTGTTGAGCGACCGGCATTCGGCGCTCGCCGCCTCTCCGTGAATCCTTTCATATGAGAGGATCTGGTGCACAAACCCAAAATCAGAGTGCTGAAGATATTTGTAGCAGGCACTTGTATCTGCGTTGGGCGTGGGGTTAGGAAAAAAAGACTCTTGCGCCCTGATCAGATCGGACCGATACAATATAGAGGTTGGAGTCCCGAAAACATACGGGCCCCCGAGCAACCGTGAACGGCAGACGTCTCTCCCCGGGGTTACGGTGCTTGGGTATGGCAGTTCAGCCCATTTCACACACCACTTTCGCCCATCGGCACTGCCTCCACTAAGTTGGTATGATCCGACAATGCCCACTGACGGGTTTGCCTCGGCAACGCTCACCATGCGTGTCAGGCATTCCGGGAACAGCCAATCATCGGCGGACACCTGCTTGCAATATTTGCTATCGGGAGATATAAGGCGGAAAGCTCGATTGTGATTGGCCATTATGTCCAACAATCTGTCATTACTGTGGACTTGAATACGCTGGTCATGTCGAGCGTATTCTTGGGCAATCTGGAGGCTTTCGTCCGTACTGCAATTGTTAACGATGATATACTCCCAGTTCGAATAGGTTTGAGCCAGAACGCTTTCAATACATTCCTTCAAATATAAAGCGCCGTTATAGACCGGCGTCACGACGCTTACCAGAGGCTCGTCCTGACTACTCATTGTTTACACATTCTCCGTTTATCGCAGGTCTCGTGCATTCCGAGCGGCTCATGCCGCTTGCCAAAAGCCGCCAATGCTAAAACCGATCCAACACTTTATGCGGCACCGGCGATGATCTTTAACTGACGATCTTTAACTAGTATCGGCTTGACGACACGGACATCATTTTCGATGCATCCTCGCCGGAGGCGGCGCCGCTCTTGGCCGCAACTCTCTCCAGCCAAATTTCCCGCCAGTATGGATACATCTCCTTCGGACAGAGCATGCGGCATTGGCTGTATCGCGCTTGACACACGACCGAGTCCAGGATGATGCACGGGTTTTTCATTTCCAGCATCTTTCCCGTCTTCTCATCGATGATTTTGGTGACACTCTTAAGGACCCGGTAGGTGCCGCCGCAATACGGCACCAATTCTGCATCCCAGTACATGCCCCGATTCTTGTTTCCGCTGTCTACCGTTTTCAGGATCTCCTCGTGCGACTTCACCCGGACCAATTCGCCCGGCTGCAAATTCAGCGTCCCCGACGGAGTGGGAGTCCCCTCGGGGATAAGTCCCGGCTTCCTGGGAAATAGCGTGCCGCCCAAAACCGGATGAAACTTGTTATAGAACCACCGCATCGCGGGCCCCAGTCCAATCCCGGCCTGGCTGAGGTGGTAATAGATCGAATAGATGAAGCCACTGAGGATGCGCCCGAGACCCACGTTTCCCGACCGGTAATCCTCGATATATTGACGCAGGTCCCACCAGGCAAGGGGTCTCGTCGCATAGGGCACTTGCGTGGCTTGGCACACGTAGGTGGGCGCGCCGCCGTTCGGATCGGATGCCAGGGTGTTAGCCCAGACCTCAGATTCGCTGCATCCGGTACCTGACGCGGCGTCAACATCTTTTCCCAAGGGCGTCGTAGTGATCAACGCAGCAACTCTCCTCGGATCACCGCTGACCGGTTTCAACCAGGCCTGCTTCCAGTAGAGCAGGCACCCCGCCTGGCAACCGCCATGCGCCTTTCCGTCACATCGCGTTTCCAAGTGGACTGTCGCCTCGAGCCGGCGCACGTGGTATGGATAAGACGTCGTATAGTCGCAGGTCTTGTGTGCCCGTTTGTAGACTTGGAATCTCTGTCCGCAATACCGGAACATCTCGGGCATGAACGGAGTCCCTTCGAGCTGACCCTTGCGGTCGAGGGTCTTCAGAATTTCCTCCTTGCTTCGGACTTCAACCCATTCACCGACGTTCATTTTTCTCTGCATGGTCTTCATAACTTCGTACAAACCCTCTTGTTCGCACCCGAAAGAAAGCTGAACCTGGTTTCGATTTCGACGACCCTATCGTCAGCGTAGGCTCTTGCGGGGCACAACGGCCTGTCCGTCATCAACTTCATGCCCTCGCTGGTGAATCTACAACGTCGTAAACCAGCCTTCCATCCACTCGCCTTCCAAAAGCCAGTGCAGCACGTTCCGACCCTTCCCCAACAATACGCCAGGAAACCCCGTCGTTGACGAGTGACATTTGGCTTCGGGCCCTCCACCAAGAATCGATTTCAGAAGGCAGGGCAAACCAGAGCGGTGTTTCTCCTCTCAGCTCGCGCAGGTGCCGAAGCAGACTCTCGTAGGCTGACCTGGTGTCGCGTTCGGTAATGTAGTCGGGATGAACGATGAAGCTGATCAAGCCGTTCTTCTCCATAATCCGATGGATCTGGGTTTTCCACAGCTCAATCGACCGCTCGCTCAGAAGGTGAAACAAGGTGTAGTCCTGAATCGTGGTGACGGGCAATTCGAGAATGTCTCCAATGAAATAAGGCATTACGGTGCAGCAGCCACCACGCTGCGGGTCGAGGTGCGCGACATTCGGTATCGACATGTCGAACGAAAACTTCAGTGCCCCATACCACTCGGGTTTCCGGTAAAGTACAGCGGACCGGAACCCTTTCGCGCCGTACTCGGCCGCATAGCGATGGATGAGCGCAACCCGGCGCAGGAATTCCCGCTTATCGTCAAACAGCTTCCCATCGTGATTCAGGTCCTGAATCGCGATTTCACATCCCCGATTCCGGATCGCGGCGAGAAATTCCGCTGGCACCGCGTAGCGCTCTTCCGGAACGATTTGAAACGAAGCCTTTAGTCCAAAGGAATCATCGATGTCTAGCAGTTCCTCACAGAACTCTCTCCCCGCCGCAGTTTCCACGTCATGCGTCATCAAGACGCAGCCGCGAGCGCCCCGTGGCCAGAACCAGACAAAGGGAATGCGCTCCAGACCCTTGGCTTCGAGCGACAATAGCATGAGGGATTCGCAGATGTTCTCAACCGTCGTATCCACCGGCCAGCGGGGAAACGACACCTTCTGCCAGTTGCGGTTGTGGAACCTCTGGATCTGTTTTCTCAGGGACTGGTTGGTAAGCGGCCTAAGCCAGTAATAGAGCTTCTTCAGCAGGTTCTCGTACCCACTGCGGGGGAGGTGTGGGTAACGTTCCAGCCGGAGATTGTCTATGACCTCTGTCGGATCGAATGGCAGCATGAGCTTGGCATCCTGGATGGAGGTATCCAAAAGCGCATCATGATGGGACCCAGCTCCATCTTTGCGCCCGCCCGACCATGACCGGCCATAACCCATCGCATCCGGACCGAATCGGAAGTAGCCTTCGCCTGAAGACAACTCTCCCCTCGGAACGAAGTCGAGGAAATTCTGCGGACAGCGGTAGTGATCCCTCACCGCTTGACTCAACATGTCCAGATCTTCGTTAGGCATTGCGCGGCGGGGGTTATGACTCCACCGCGATAGATCGTCTTCGACCGAGCCCGCAGCGTCTCTGCGAAATAATTCAGTACTCATTTAAATCCGATTCGGAACAGATCGCTCAATTACAGCATTACCCCATGTGCCGGTACAACACCCGGCCGACAGCAGGAAGAATGGAGTCCGGCAAGACAGAGAAAATTCGCCGCATTGCTCGCGGGCCCCAACCCGATGAAGTCGCTCTTTTCGCCGCTTGCGGATACCGATAGTAATTCAGCACGCGCCTCGTTGTGCCAAAGCGGTCCTTGAAGTTAATCAACCCTTCGTGGTCCAGATCGGAACGGCCAAAATCGATCTCTTCGGCAGCCGACGCTTTACTCTCCTCGATAAGCCTCCAGAACAGAAACGGCATGCCGGCAAGATTGTGAGATCTCTCATCTGAACAACCGTATTTGTAAACGACAGAGGAGCGATGTCGCAGCGTCAGCATGGCTGCGATGGGCGTTCCATTCTTTCGAGCCAGCCTGATCTGAATTTTGTCGCCCATACATTCAACCAGGTTTCGGAACCATGCCCGTGGCTGAGGAGGTACTTGGTGACGCTTCCTGGTCATCACCAAGATGTGGTAGAACTCCTGGACCATCTGCTCAGAGCACCCTGTCTCGTAAGTAAGCCCCTCCCTCTCTGCGCGGCGGATCCTGCGCTGGATAGAATCCTTGTGCAAGCTCCGGAAGATCTGTTCCAACGTCGGGGACAGATCGAGGGTGTGCAAGAAGTATGTTTGATCTCGCGTGAAGAGGCCCGATTCTTCACCGCAAAACATTGGCCGTAGTTCAACATACTTCCATGCCCGCCGATCACATTCGGCGCGCAGCCATTTCGCGAATTCGGGAAGGTCGCCAGGACAACTTACAAGGGGATCACAGTGGTCTGCGAATGGAAGCGACACCAATCGGGTTCCAGTGATCCAGCTTGACACCCGGCAGAAAGCAATGCCATTGCTCAGCGGCCGTCCCTCGGGCGCGCTGGTTAGCACCAAAGGCTCGTAACCATATGTACGGCTGAGTGCCTCAAGCCAGCCGCGCTGATGGAATACCGACGCGCTTGGATGGTGATCTGTGAGGTCAGTCCAGCGACTGTCGAAAAGGGGATTTAAGGTGTGGAGTGTCACTGAATCCTGGTTGTGGGGGCATGTCCTAAACGCCGCGGACTATCGTATCGAATCGCGTGCCCCACTTGGACCGGGCTTGCTGGTAAAAAATTGAGGATGTTCCATTCTTCTTAATCCGAAGTATTTCCCGGAGAAGCTTGCGATGCTCAGTTGCTCTTCCAATTCCATCGCCATCGGTTTGCTAATGCGCGCTGCGAACGAAGCCGTGAAGGACGAAGTTCGCGTCCTGGTAGTACCCTGTTATTTGTCCGAATGCATTGATGCCCTTCGGAAAAGTGCCTCCCAGACCCGCTCCGGGGACATCAAAAGTCTCGATGTTACCGTTTTGCCTCCGCAGAAACCCGTGGTATGTGCCGTCCGCGGTGGCGTAGTAGCCAGTGATCTGGCCTTTCAGGTTAATGGCAGTGGCTTGCGTATTGATCGACCCAGAGGGATCGAACGTGATGATGGCGCCGCTCGGCCGCCGAAGAAAGGCGTGAACTACGGAATTTGCGTCTTGATAATGCCCCGTGATCTGCCCCCAAAGATTGATGGCTCGTGGAGTCGTGCGAGTTGAATTAGGCGGATCGAAGCGGACGATGCGGCCGTTCGGTTTCCGTAGAAAACCGCGGAAACCGTTATCGTCGCGGAAATACCCCGTGATCTGGCCTAATAGGTTGAGGCCTTGTGGGACCGTAGTCGGGATGAGGTTCTCCGACTGGGGCAGTACCTCGAAATCGGTCGTGGTGCCGTCCGGCTGGCGCAGAAAGCCTCTACAGAAGGCCCCGGGGACGTACGATCCCGCGATCTGCCCTTCCCCATTGATAGCCAGGGCCAGAGTACCGTCTACGGGGCAATCTGGATTAGGCGCCGGCTCGGTCGCTGCGGGCTGCGTTGCATCCGAGCTAGGAAATCCATCGAATAGGACGATGGTGCCATCGATCTGCCGCAGGAAGCTGCGGGTGAGGAATGGCCGGATAAAGTAGCCCGTGATCTGGCCAAAAAGGTCGATGTCTGTGGCAAAAGTTGACCAGGAGCCGTCAGTTTGCTGGACCTCGAACGTGGTAAACGTGCCGTCCGGCTGCCGCAGAAAACTGTGGGTGGGGAAGCCATTCGCGTCTTGGTAATAGCCTGTGATCTGGCCAAAAGGGTTGATGGCTTGCGGAACTGTGTAAATTGAATTGGGGGGATCAAACGTGGTGATGACCTGAGCATAGCCGGTCGCGCCGAGGCTTCCCAGCGTAATTAGCGCTGCCAGTCCCCCTCGGAGAATCGTCGAGAAGAAGAACCGTTTCATAAGGACTCCGTTTGCCGGGCGTTCCGGCTGCGATTTTGGGTTAATTGTTACAGCGCGTTACCGGGGGCCCATCTGACAGGTGCTTGCGAATCTTTGGAAAGTTTGGTCACAGACGCTAAAAATGGATGTCGACTTTCTTTAGCGGCCTGCCAGAGTGTAATGTCCGCTAAAAGAAAGACTATACGCTGAATGCCTTATTCCGAGGGTCAGTGAATTAGGTCTTCGCGAATCCGAACCGGGTTCGCACTCACACGACGCGCGCACCGTGTCCGTTCCGCACGAGACCATCCACGAGATCCAGATACGCCCCTTTTTTCACGTCCCAGTTGTTCTGCTCGACAAATTCCGCTGCACTCGCACGCAGGGCATCGCATTTGGCCGGGTTCCGAACCAATTCCAGGACTTTCGCGGCAAGATCATCCACATCCCCCGGGGCGAAGAACTGCACGAGACGATCATTGAAATAATACTGATCAATGCGGGTCTTGGCGGCGAGAACGGGGACGCCCATCGCCATGAATTCCATAATTTTTGTGCTGAACGCCTCGTTGCCGAATGAATCGCCCCGTTTAGGGACCACTCCCAGGTCGACGCTGGCCATCGTCTCGGCCACCTCTTCGATTGGAATGAACCCTTTCAGCACTACCCGGTCTTCCAGCCGTCCCTGCTGAACCATGGTTTTGAGTTTCTCGCGGTCTGGCCCATCGCCAATGATAAGGAACTTGAGATGAGGGGCCTGGTCGCGCAGCACTGCAACCGCATCAATCGCGAGGTCCAACCCCTGATGCCAATTCAGCGTCCCCGGGTAACACATCACGAAATCGCCGTTGGCCGGAAGTGCGCGCGGAGTGCGCGAAAAGATCGACGGATCTGGATAGTTGATGATCGCGGTGCACTTCTCCGGACGCACCGAGCGTTTGGTAATCTTCATCTGCCAAAGGTGGTTAGAGATGATGATGTGGTTGGAGTAGGCAATGGACAACCTTTCCATCAGGACCAACAGGCGGAAGGCGAGTGAGCGCTCACTGACTTTGAATTTGCTGACATAGAATTCCGGGACAATGTCGTGGATATCGAGAATCACTTTCGCACCCATCAATCGCGGGACAATGGTGGCGAAGACTTCAAAGTCGGGAACCGAGTGAACATGGATGAGGTCGTAAGGCGCTTGGAGATGGTGCACAGCCAGCATCCACGCCGACCGCAAAAAGAACAACAGCAGCTTTCTCAGATAGCTGAAGGGGCCTCTTTCATCGATCGCTCGCTTCTGGACGCGATAGACGCGCACGCCCCGGATCACCTCGAACGCCGGCTGCCCGTCGCGGCGCAGGGCGATGGCATCCACCTCGTCGCCCCGTTTGGCGAGGGTCTCGGCATAGCGCCGCACTCGGTTGTCGGCCTCGTAAAACGTATAGGCCACCATGCAAGCTCTCACGGTTTCTATTTCCCTTCCTTTAGTCCTGTTGAGTAGGCGTGGCCCCGCCTCGCGATCGCGGATCCGGTTCGGGGATTACCCTCGTTACTTCGGCAGCGGTGGCTCGTAATCGTGAGGGCGTGCCGCCATGGCCGATACCATCAAGGAGGTGTCCGCTTCCGTTCTCCGATTCCCGGGACTCGCCGCCAGCCTTCGGTCTTCGATGCGAAAGAGCGCTTTATCCAGCCGCCCTTCCAGCGACCACCTGATTCTTCGGGACGATCGCTGAACCCACTTGGCGAGGCCCCAGCCAAAGATCTTCTCAATCCAGGAATACTTCCAGGACAAGCGCGGGACACCCAGTCCCTCTCCCAGTTCCATGGCCGTCTTTTTTGCCTGCTCCACGATGTCGCGTCTTTCGGGGTAGAAGTAGATCAGGCAGGTCCGCAAGTACTGCAAACAAGCCGCACGAGATCGCGGACTGTCGTCGATCGACCGCAGATAACGAATATGCAACTGCATGGAGAGCCACTGTGCCTCTTGCTTGGACGGCGAACACCCGACATAACTGAGGGTATCGGACCCGAAGGAGCGGTAAAACACCTTGGCCGCAGGCACAAATCTTACGCCGTCGCTGGCCAGCAACACGCGGCAAAAATACTCGCCATCATCGTCACCCAACAGCCTTGTATCCCACGTCCCCGCCGCTTCGGTTAGTTCCCTGCTGACCAGCCAAGTGGCAGTTTGCATATACGCATTCTGCTCCAGCTTGCGCTGCATCCATTCCACGGGCGCCAGGTCTTCCCACAATCCCGTCGGGATAAACTGAGCGCGGCGCGGCCGGTAGATGAAACGGCCCCAGGCCGCCGACAGCAGGGTGCGTCCGCTGACTCCCTGTTTTAATACTTCCATTTGCCGGGAAATCTTGTCCGGCGCCAGCAGATCGTCGGCATCGAGCCACTGGATATAATCGCCCTGACTCAACGAAAACGCGTGGTTCCTGGCAGCAGCGGCACCTTGATTCTTCTGCGTGACTACGCGGACGCCGTCCGAGTCAAACTGCCGCGCAATTGCCAGTGTCCGATCGGTGGATCCGTCGTCAACGACGATGATCTCTTTGGGTTGCCAGGTTTGCGCTAGGGCAGCACGGATGGTGCCGGCGATCCATTCTTCTGCGTTAAAAGCAGGAATGAGAATCGATACCAGAGGTCTCTGAACGTCTGTCGGGGCAGGTCGCCGCTCGATTCCGCCAGGATAGGCTCTCGGGATGTAGGACCTGGTCTTTCCAAGCTTAACGCTCTGTTGCAAGAGTCTCTTAAGCTTCCACGCCTCCAGGTGCTGGGCTAGCCGCCTACGCAGGTATCCCGTCTTGACCCGCCAGGACCCTTCCATCAAATGGATACCAAGATCCCCGAAGCGGTTCCACGAGCTAAGGTCGCACACATCGTCGGGGAAAAGAACACTGACCGCCTTGGCCAGCTCCGGATTCTCGGCAAGGGTTCGGGAAATCAATCCAGGGCCAGTCGTGTTCAAAACAAGGAATTCCGCTCGGGATAGCGGGGGCAGCCCGCGCATCATGGGTTTGACCCAGGCTGGATCCTTCTGGGCCCTCACACAGTTTTCGATTATTGCCTCAAGAAAAGGATGCCCGGCTGCCGCGCCGAACGCATAGTTCCCAATTTCCCAATCCATGTTGTGGTGGGTGCGGAGGAAAGGACTGAAGGTTAAGCCCTCAAACGGAAAGACGCAGCCCAACTCCAACAAACTTGATAGGCCTGAGGCCAGCAATACGTCCAGGTCAAAATAGAAGCCGCCGTGGCGGTAGACGGCCAGATAGCGAAAAAAATCATACCGTTGAATGGGGACGCGGAAGGAATCAAAAACCGCTCGGTATTGCGGAAATTCTGCGTCGATAAATTCTTCCACTTGTCGATCATCAAAAAACATGTATTCATAATCCGGGTTCAGGAGTCGTAGGTTCGACATCATGGCCTGGTTACGTAACGGCTGTTGCGGGGTCTTTCCGGTTTGAATGATCCGCTTTGGGATTCGAAATTGCATTTGTTCGCCTGAGTTCTAGTTAAGCTCGCAGCGTTGCCGGACACGCCTCTCCAGCCGTCGCCCGCTTCAGTGGTTCACACTTTTGCTATTTCGTCGAGGCCCCGTCTTGAGATCTCGGTCGCAGCCAAGACTTCCTGTTGGAGGCCTTCGAAACCATGCACCACCTGTTCGGACCCCGCTACCGGCCTCGAGAACTTGCCCCGTGAGGTCATCTCCCGAAAGAGCTCCGCCAGTCGATTGAGGGGTGCGCAGCCTCGATGCAACGAGATAACCGTACCGAGATACACACCCGCAAACAGCGCGGAGACAACGACGATGCGGCCAAAGGCCCACAGCGCGCCCGAACCTGCGCCCAGAGATGGAATCGCCCGTGCAATCAAGAACGTGGCGCCGCCCGCTATCAGGGACGCAAGAACGTACCTCCATATGACGGCAATCACCGAGGAGATTCCAAGTTGTATCGGTCTCCCTGCGTACCATAGCGCGGGCAGCGTGATTATCCAGTAGGAAGCGACCCAAGCCACTGCGATTCCTTCCGCATGCCACCGGAGTCCGACGAGCAGGAAGACGGTCGTCACGATCAAGTCCACGATGCCCCAGCGAAACCAGCGGTCCGCCCTTCCAAGGGAAATGTGGAGCCAGACGTGGGTGCAATAGAGAAGCATGAACCCGATTCCGGGCCCGAAAAGCGTGAAAATCCGCCCCGACTCTGCCCACTTCGGGCCCAGTAGCACGAGAATGAGGTCCTTGCCGATTAGTGTCAGGTCCGCACTGAGCCCCAGGCCTACAAACGCCATGACGCCCAACGCACCGAGAAAATACCGTTTGTACTGGCCAGAGTCCTGTCGCAGGCGGCTCAACGCGGACACAGCAACGATGGTCAGGCGGGTCGAGAGTTGGTTGGACGGAAGAGCGAACAGGTCATACGCCTTCTTGTAAAAACCCAAAGGCGTCGGGCCAAGGCGCCAGCCCACAAGAAAGTTGTCAAGGTTGTTGGTGAAATAGCCTAGAGAGAAACGTCCGTAGATGTGGATGGCAAACCGGATCATAGAACCGGTAGCTGCAATCTGGCGGGGACGGCCGGGCACCCATCGGCACATGAACCAGGCCCCGATGGCGGTGGTTAGGGGCAGTGCCACCGTGCCCAAGACCAAGGCCCAATAGCCCCACCCGGCAAGACCGAAGACGACGGACACGATCACAGAAACAATCCGGGCGTAGACATCGTTGAACGACACATCGGCGAAGCGCATCGCCCGTTTGAGGAGGGCCAAATGGAGAACCGAGACGCTGGTAAGGAGAATTGTGAGAGAGAGGCCGACAGCGACGTGCGCCACCTTCGCATCGTGGTAAAACCGTGCTAGCAAAGATCCCGCAAAGGCAAACCCGATGGTGAGCAGAAAACCGGCACCAAGATTAATCCAGAACAAACTGCTCGCCTGGTCATGAGTGACTTCGTCTTGCTGTACTACTGCCTCGGTCAACCCATTCAGTCCAAAGTTCATGAAAAGCTGGCTAAAGGCGGTGACCATGGCGACCCGTCCAAAATCCGCTGGCGTCAACAGCCGGGCCAGAACGACGGTGGCGATGACCTGTATGGCTAACCCGACGCCCCCGGACAGCAACGTGATGCCAGCACCCTGGACAGCGCGTTGACGCAGTTCGACCGCAGCGGGCCGGAACGCGTCGTTTATCTCAAAGGGCTTCAAATGGTCTCCTCACGACACCCAGCGGTTAACTTGTGGCTCGCACCCACGTCGAACCCAGTTGTCGGACTCGCAAAATGTGCAGCCAACCAGTAACCTCTCATGACTTGGCGCTTCGCCTCCCGTAGTGTTCTGTTCACCGCATGATGATCAGGGTTCGGCCTTGCGTTTCCTGGACTTTGAGGATTTCGCTTCACAGCCTGAACTGGTCGAGCTTCTCAAGGGATTAGTTCGTGGCAGCTCTCTCCACAGCTCGTTTTCCGGCCCTCCGCCGGCAATAGCGCAGTCCGGCAAACGCTAACCCAATACACAACACGCCGGCCCACCATTTCCCCTCCAGGTAAAGTTCGATTGAATCCCAGTCGTGACGGTAGTAAGCCCTGGTAACGGCCGCGCCCCAGGAGAATCGCGAAAGCTGCAAGTCGCGGAAGTCGGACACCCTCCGAAGGACATATGCATAGACATCCCCCTTGCGAACGTCCTGACGCGCTGGATCCAAATCATTCTGGTACACGATACGAAGCGTCCTCACCTGGCGCGCCGGAACGATCAAGCGAAGCGTCAACCTACCGCGGGAATTCTCAAAAGCCGCGGGAGCGCCGTCAACCGTCAAAGAACGAATGGCCGATGAGAGACTCTCTTCCCGTTGAATATAGAAGATGGCATCCCCTCCCGACGGATTTCTCAAGTCCATTTCGTTAGAAAACATCCGCACATCAACCCCGCCGTCTTCGCGCCGGCGGACCAGGTGCGAGTGCCGGGCAATCTCACCCAGGCTCACCCATTGCGTGGTTGGTTGAACCTGATTCACAAGGTCTGCGAAGCCGTTAAACGCACCGATGCCTTTTTCAAAAAGGTCCTGGTGACCGTGAAACAGCAGTGGGTTGCCCAGAAAGGACTGGATCGCGATCTCCAATCCCGGGATATCTCCGCCAGTGGGATAGCGGGACAGGCTCAGAAGATTCGCATAGGCCACGGTAGACGGCCGCAGCAAGAACGTGGGATCAGTCGGAAATGAGGCTCCCGCGGGGACGTTCGAAGAGTTCGCCGTGCCGAGGAATCCATATGTCTTGAGCGCTCCGAAGGTCTCCTCAGGCGCCACAGCGTGAGGGAAAACCATGAATCGATCATAGGGGATGCCCGTCAGGGCGCGGAATCGCTCCATTCTAGCGACACCCTGTTTGATATCGGCGATCTGCTCGCGAAGCGGATGCGCAGCATAGTCGCCGAATTCCCGGTGGGTATGGTTGTTGCCGTGAACGCAGATCGAGAACCGCTCTGGGTGCGCACGAAATAGAGCAATCAACGCGGGCTCGCTACGATCGAAGTTCCAGGGGATGAAAGCGATAGTCGTATGGAAATGATGCCTCTCCATTTCGGCCAACAGAGCGGGGTAATCAAGACGACCGTACGGCTGTGTCAGCCACGCATCGTCTATCGTCAGGTTGGCGTAGTGTCCGTCTGAATGCCAGGCGTAGTCTCCTGCTGCATACGACAGAAACAAGACGAATGGAGCCAACGAGGAAAAGGCTCTTGACAGACTGTCTGGTCGACCCATCCAGGACTTGTCAAATGGTTCCATCTGCGGGACGAAGAAAAGCTCAGCATCATCGGTCTGAACGCGCACTAGCACTGCGCCATTCCTCTCTCCGCTCCCGTGAACGGAGAGCACAGTCTGTAGTGCCGCCGTCGGGTTGAATCGCATGCTGCATTCGGGAGAGGCTACCGCTGGAAGCTCCGAGCCTGCGAGCGCCCGAGTCAACGCTCCTACGTTGCCTACGTCCAGGGTCTTGGGACGAAAACCACTCTCCAACGGCGCACACTCTCGGATAGCGCCGCCTGACCAAGACTGCAGTTGTTTCGGATCTCCTCTGGCTCGAACTCCAAACACCAGCATCGGGATACGTAAGCCCTTGGGCCTCCGTAAAGCGGCTTGAAGCTGCTTCCTATCGAGCCTTGACAATGCCTCTTCAGAGGTCAGGATGGCTAGCGTACCGGGGTTCCGAAATTGGTGCATCGCACGATCAACCGAATCCCGCGAGCCCACTTCGACGGTCTGGAGATTCACCCCGTAAAACCCTGCCAGTCTCTGGATCGTTTCCTCTTCATCAGCGTACTGCTGTTTCCCGTGGACGAGAACAATGTCGCCGACACAATGTGTGGACAAGGATCCAACGAATA
>Ga0137388_10001518_pt1 | contig 14133 bp, 12 predicted proteins | sample 15con2h14AmetaG_FD_104644 | JGI IMG/M metagenome (GOLD analysis project Ga0137388, IMG submission 104644) | Vadose zone soil microbial communities from Angelo Coast Range Reserve, California, USA - 15con2h1.4A metaG | ecosystem: Environmental > Terrestrial > Soil > Vadose zone > Saprolite...
AGCGTTCCCGAGAAGCGAGGTCATCTGATCGCCCCACGAAGTCGCAAAGCGCCTGAACACCATTCCGAGGTCCGAAGTGAGGATCGTCCTTTCAACATCGGAATTCGCGGACAGGATGTTGAATCCGACCGGGTACTCTGCATCCGCCGGATCGAAGAGCACCACGTCATCCCATCGTCGTTCGGGTACGCGTCCCAGTATCTCTTCGACCAAATCCCCGTGCGGATCGATCACGCCCACGCCATTACCCTGAGCGATGTCCTGCGCGATGAGGTTCAAAAGCAGAGTAGATTTGCCCGTGCCGGTGGCGCCCACGATGTGCGTGTGGCGGAGCCGCTGCTCGGCGCTCACGCTCACGCGCATCGTTTTTCCCTGATGGATGTTCTCGCCGAGGACCAGTGCGTGGCCCTGCGCAATAGGCGGCGCGGCTTTGGTCTTCCTGCTCTCTCGTGCAAGCCTTTCCGCGCGTACCGAGGCGGAGGGTGGATGGACCAGGGAGACCAGTTCCGCCCCGTTCAAAATCATCCCGCTCCGGTGGGTTCGCCTGAGGAGCAGGTCCTCTTCATGCAACTCGTAATCGTACTCGTGATTAGTAAGGGGGATGAGTTCGTTGCTGCCGGGACTCGCGAGCGGGGTGAGCGCTGCGCCAATCGCGCGCACGAGTTCTCGCGCACGGAAGGGATCCGGGCTTTCGGCCGCGACTCTCACCAAAGCGGCGAAGAGCGGATGCTCCACCTTCTCCCGCGCCAAGGACACCATCTCCGGCGCGTCCGCGAAGAATGGGTGCCCTTCCCAATCGGTCACCGCGCGCAAGATATTGTCTGACCATGGCGACCGCGTTGCGGCAAAGAGTACTTGGAGCAGAGCGAGTTCACCGTCGGCGATATCTGCCAGGGCGCCCGTGATTCCGATCAGGAAATCCGGATCGAAATTCGGGAACGCCCTCAAGGGGCGCATAAACTCCTGGGAGAGACCGAAGTCGACGATGAGCCTTTGCAGATTCGTGCGCCATCGTTTCCTCAGGAAATCCTCAGTCGTATCGAGACTCGCATCGGGGAAGTGGGCCCGCAGTTGCCTCTTAACATGACCCGCGTCCGACTCGCGGCAAGCGATCTGAACAATGATCGCGTGCGGCAGGCCCACGACCTCAAAACTCAGCGGATGGGCGCAATAGCTGAGGCTCAAAAGAAACTGCCCGGCGATTTGCGAGGTGACTTTAACTTGGGGAGGCAAAGAGACGCGTATTTCGACTAGTCCCGTCTCATCCCAAAAGAGTTCGGGCTCAGGCTCCGAAATCGCGTCAGGCAATGGCGCTAGCAACTCTGCGTCAGCGCGCTTTCCCGTGAAGCGTTCGCGTACGCTGTCGACGAGCGCCCCTAAGAAAGTGGGTTTTCGCGCGTCATCGAAGACCGGCTGCGGATTCACGAAATGGCCCAGAAAAGGACGGAATGGTGGTTCAAGCGCAACCGGATAGGGCCAGACGTCCCAGCCCCGACCTCTCTTTTCCCAGGCGTAGAAGTCTTCTGTGAGTTGCTCCGCAAGAGTGGACGCGGGTCCTTTGAACTCAGCGCGGGCGCCGGCGTCGCTCACGGACTCACCTCACCGTCCAGAGAGTTCGCGGAGAATGGGCTTCCGCTCAAGCACCGAAAGGATGCGGAGCCCTTGCGCCTTGCTCATCTGGTCAATTACATCCATCACCGCTCTGTGGACCGCTTCCTGAAACATAAGAGCGGTGTCAATCCGGTAGTACGTTTCTGGGAGGAAGATCTTTCCCCAGAGCCAACCCAGAATGGGAATCGCCAAGAGATGGGCGTGCCACGTCTGTTCGCCTTGGCTCATGAGGAGGCCGAGAACGAGAAAGGCGACGAACCAGGCGCCGATCGCTCCGAACGGGAAGCCGATTACGCTGGCGGCGGACGCGGTGATTCCCATGACGACGAGTGCCAGGATGCTGGGGACGAGGGCCGAAGCTCGGACTCTCGCCAGCCACCAGGAAACGAAAAATCCGTTCCCGAAAGGGGCGCCGCAGATGTCGACGACGTGTCGGGCCCGCGTAACCCGGAGATATTCGCGGCGTGCAGAGAACGAACCCGCCTCGCGCCAATCAATCCGCTCCCTGCGCGCCTCCGGTATCTGGCGCGGCTCCAAGGCGCGCTCCACGCTTTCATAGAAAGCGACGGGCGATGCCTGAAGCCCTTCGAACAATTGATGCCAATATGACATGACATCGGTGATCGAGGCGCACGCCATGAGCACACCTCCCGGGGAAAGGTTAGTGACCCGAGACTACAAAAAGTTACGGCCAACGGTCAAAGGGAAAGACCGCAACCAACCGAGCCGATCGTGGGAAGCCGCGGGTTCGAGCCCGCTTTGGGTATACGGGATGCAACCCAGGCGTGTGGAGCCCATCGTGGTGCCGGCGCAGCTAAGATCGAGGCATTCGTTCTTGAACCGCCGAACAGCTGCACCTTCAGCAAGCACCAGCCGAAGACGGTGAAGGAGATGAAAACGTGGCGGTTAAGTCGAGCCAAGTGCTTTTTCTCGGTTAGGCCGCCCTATTTCGGGAAGTGTTACGATGGACCGATACCGCAAGACGGACGGCCTTAGCGCGGCGTCTGTCGGTGCGAGAGTTGAATCAGTTGGATCGATTCAATTTTTTCATGATGCAAATTTTCGTCCAGCTGACCGGATTGGAAATAGAATACTTTGCGGTCTTGTTTTCTGTTGAAAGATTCAAGAACCCACCTTGCCTTGCCCACTGATGTTGTGAAACACTCTGTCTAGTTTTGTGCTTGTGTAACGAACCATCGCTTTCTTTGGGTATCGAACAGACATGACGGCCAAGGTCCGTTAAAGCATGCGAAACTCTGTCATCGCGCTTGGAGATTTCGTCCTAAACTAAGCTGTTTCACCGAAACACGACGAGAAGAATCTTTCCATCTGCCCACTCCCAAAACGCGCAAATCTCCGTCTCTCTGCGCGACGACATCACCACGCGCATTCCTACCAGCCTGAATGAAAGGTCCAAGCACGTGATCCGCAGCCTCCAGAAAACACGATTCGGTAGATTTTATCAGTGTAAAGCTGAAGAATTCCTGGAATCGAGGATCGGTCAACGCCTTAGGGGGAAGGTACAGCTGGTCCTCACTTCGCCGCCGTTCCCCCTTAACAACAAGAAGAGTTACGGCAACCTATATGGAAAGAAATACAAACAATGGCTGACGGCCTTCGCGCCAATTTTTTCAGAGCTGCTGACAGATAGCGGATCGATTGTCATCGAGATCGGAAATGCGTGGCAGCCGGGTCGGCCAGTACAATCACTTTTGCCGATTCAGTCGCTGATGGAATTCGTCCAGCATCCTATTGCGGGTCTTCGGTTATGCCAGGAGTTCGTGTGTTACAACCCATCACGCCTTCCGTCTCCCGCACAATGGGTAACCGTTGAACGAATCCGGATGACGGACAGCTATACGCGCATTTGGTGGATGGCGAAAACGGATTCACCAAAAGCAAACAACAACAAAGTCCTAAGACCCTACAGTAAATCTATGAAGGTTTTACTGAAGCGTGGTTCGTACAATTCCGGCAGGCGTCCCTCGGAACACAACATCGGCCAGACTAGCTTTCTGACGAACAACGGGGGCAGCATAATGCCAAACTTCATCGAAATCGAACAAGTCGATCCTGGACGTGAGCTCCGCCTTCCTAACGTACTGAGCATATCTAACACAAATTCTAACGATGCATTTCTCACCTCCTGCCGGGCTGGTGGCGTTATTCCTCATCCAGCTCGCATGCCGTTGCAGATGGCGGCGTTTTTCATCCAGTTCCTTACCGACCAGGCTGACCTCGTGCTTGACCCTTTCGCTGGCAGCAATACCACGGGCTTCGTCGCCGAACAGCTCCAGAGACGCTGGGTATCCATCGAAGCAGATAATAACTACTCCAATCAATCTAAGATACGTTTTGGCCAATTCAACAACGGCACATTGGCGGGAGGCGTGAGCAAATGGGGATAGGATTTAGCGATGCCATAGCTAAACTGTCGAAGGTTGATGTCTTCAAAAGAGACACGAAGTCTCACGAAGTGTTGACCGGTATGTTTGTCGGTCGTCCATTTTATCTGGACTATGAACGCTCCTATATCCTAATTGCCGACGCATGGAAGCAAAAGGCAAAAGGTATTCCGCAAGGATCTTTTCTTCTCGCCTATTACGAGAACGAAGCGAATGTTGAGGAAGCGTTGCTGCTTCGTGTCCTCGGCCCCACGAAGCTACCAACTGACGCCGACGTAATCAGCTCCATGGTCGAATATTACAAGGACAATCTGAAGACCAATGGTGCGTCGAGCCAGCTGGACACATTTACCCGTTACGAATTTAGTTTTTCTGGCCTTGAGTGCCGAGTGCTCGGGAGCTTTTACCACGACGACAGAGAGCGCACGTGCTTCGGTGCTGATGTAGAGAACTTCTACAGCGCGCATAACTACAGTGTTGTCAAACCGAATCCGGAAGTACTGGAAATGATCGTAAATTTTCGGGAGGGGGATAACACCGGGTCGCCGAAGGACATCAGGATTGGATGTGTCCGCTATAGTTCAAGCACTCGGTTCCAGCTGGAAGAAGATCGTGTCCCGGTTTACGTACGCCCATCTGATTTTCTGGGCAAACGGTCAGCACTGTTCGGTATGACGCGGACCGGCAAATCCAACACAGTAAAAAAGATTATTCAAGCCACCGTCCTGATGAGTGCCAAGGCTTCCAGTAAGTTAGAGGGTAATGGTACGAAGCCGGATGCCGAAACCTTCACCAAGGACGGATTCCCACGATACCCCGTCGGACAGATAATCTTCGACGTTAATGGCGAATATGCTAATCCCAATTTGCAAGATGAAGGTACGGCAATCTTCGAGTTGTACAAGAGCCACACAATTCGTTATAGCGTCATTCAGAAGCCCGACTTCAAGGTGATGAAGGTGAACTCTTACGAGTCGGTCGAGTCCGGCTTCGGGCTAATACAGTCGCGGCTCGCTCAGGTCCCGGGCGACTACATTTCTAGCTTTACGGCGATAGACATGTCCAAGCCCGAGGATTACGCGACCGACCCGTCGGTTGCGACACGTTATGATCGCAAGAGGGCGGCATATATGTGCTGTCTTCATAGAGCTGGCTTCAAGCCTCCGAAAACTTTAAAGCTGAAGTTCCAGGGAAGCAAAGAAGTGAACGCTATGGTGAGGAACGGTAGCCTCGACCCGAGGAGTGGTGTGACGTTGGAAGAGGCATCTGATTGGTGGACAGCAGTATGGGACAATTACAACGATCAATATTTCTCAACGTACAAACAGAAGCATGGACACGAATGGGCAGATGAGGACCTCAAGGCAATATTGGTATTCCTTACACGAAAGAGGACTCCTGGCGGCAACGCGAATGTGAGCGGGTTTCTGAAGCTGCGCGAACTGATTGAACTGCACACCGACACCGTAGATAAGCCCTTTGAGGAAGAAATCATTCAGAGTCTTCGCGCGGGAAAAATAATCATTGTCGATTTGTCTGAAGGTGACCCTGAGATACAGAAATTGTATTCCGAGAAGATATGCCGAAGCATCTTTAACTCAGCTATGCAGCGCTTCGTCACGAACACGCCGACCAATGTTATCCAATTCTATTTTGAAGAGGCGCACAATCTATTTCCGAAGAGGGAGGATCCGGACCTTAGCCAAATCTATAATCGCATCGCGAAAGAAGGAGCCAAGCTCAACCTTGGCCTGACCTATGCGACTCAGGAGGTTAGCTCGATCAGCTCGAACATCCTAAAAAATACTCAGAATTGGTTCATTGCACATCTTAACAACGACGACGAAATAAGGGAATTGCGCAAGTACTACGACTTTGGTGACTTCACGACTAGCTTGCTGCGTTTTAGTGCCGGTCTCGACAGGGGATATGTTCGTATGAAGACCTACTCCAACCCATTCGTAGTGCCCGTTCAAATTGATAGGTTCATAACAGCGGTGAAGTAGAGGGTGAGGTTCGCTGTATGGGCTACATGAATCGCAACTCAAGGCGACCGGACGAATGGGCCAGTAAGTCGGCACATTCAAATATTATTAAGGATCCAGCAGTCGTTAGATTCTTGGACAAGTGTAACCTGCCGAAGAAGGCGAGCGACGTGTCCTTCCCATCCGACCAATTAATTATGTACTCACCCGTCAGCCCGCAACCCATCACTCACATCATCGCGATTGACGGAGGATACAGTGAGGTCCCAGTACAACTTGAGTTCCCGTCTGCAACCATCGCATTCTTTCAGTTTGGGGCCTTATTTTTTGCGATGGAAGACCTGGAAAAGCTCGAAGATGTGGCATTTATAGATCCCGAAGATATTAGCAAGCTAAAGCAAATTGAGCGTCTCAAGCTTACGTTGCCGATTAAGAATATTACACTAAAAGGGGAACCCGGCGTTAAGCTTTCTGTACGGAAGACTCTATACGAATTCTTCTCTCAAACCGTTGAGGAGGGCGGATTACTGGAGTCGCTCGATTGGTTCGTTTTCGAGCATTACAATGTGACACTATCAGAGTGGACACTAGCGCGGTGCCCAATCTGTGATCAGAGCAGGGTCGTTCTGCTCAGGGCAGATATGTCTAGAGATTATACATGGTCCTGTCCGCATTGTAAGGGAGCCGTGTATTTGACTGACGTGTTTCGGCTACATGTAGCCATTGACGAGGAATTGGGGGCCGGGGGAATCCTAGGTTACCTGATGACAACCATCGAACAGATCATCCTCGTCCATCTTGTCCGTATCATCTTGAAGCAAAAGCCGGGTTTATTAGGCCAGATACTATTTGTCAAAGACGGGCCGCTGGGGTTCTTTGGTCAGACGGCGAACATGCACAAGCCCATGCGTGCACTAGTTGCATGGTTATTGAAGAAGGAGAACTTGTTTCTGGTTGGCCTAGAGAAGAGTGGAGCGTTTGTAGAGCACGCTGCAGAAATCGCGACGAGTCTGAAAGATGGAACGGTTCTGCTTCTAAGCAACGATTACATCTACAAATACATTGTGCCTGGCACGGCGGACCCCGCGAATCCGTACGGTGGAACAACATACTACGGAAACAAGCTTATCTTCAAAACGCCCGCCGGAGGTCTTCATGTCGTAACGGTTCCGACAGGCGAGATAGTGACAGATCCAAAGCCTGGTGATCTACGGAACTTGAACGTGATCCTTTCGAACGTCGAGAAGCTCAGGTGCGACATGTATGATAACGCGCTCGTTCCGGTTGCACTTGTAAACAAGCTGGTGTCGTTGGCTAACCACCCAAGCTCTAAAATTCTGCAGCGCTTCGCGATGGAGACCCTACACTGAGCGACCGCATCTGGCTCATTTTGTTTGCGCTCTGCTGATCTGCCCCTATTCGCAAGCACGCAGTCCCTGGTTCAGGTAGCCGTTCAGGAGTTGGCGGATTAGAGACCATAGCCACGGTCATGCCGCGCGGCGATGCGCGCAGGCCGAGTCAGAGCGTTGCCCGTTAAGGACCTACGTTTATGTGCGCAAACCGCAAGCTGAGTGTACGCTATTGGACCAAATGGAGGTCGGGATAACAAGCGCAGTGGAGGCTGGATTTGCGGGTACCCGAATATATCGAAACTCGCATTAGGCAGCACCCGCCTGATGGCTTGCCGGTCGTGCCAGGGTCAACGCCGGTGGTCGCATTCGGGAACGTGCGAAGGGCAAAGGTGGCCACACTCGGATGGAACCCTAGCAAGGTTGAATTCCTTGACCGCAACGCGAACGAATTAACAGGGGGAAAGCGGCGATTAGAAACACTAGCATCACTCGGAAAAAGCGACCTTTCGTCGGCGTCCCCCGATGCTGTTCGTAGCGTCTTTGAAGGCTGTAACAGCTACTTCCAGCGATGCCCGAACCGAAGATGGTTCAACCGTCTGGAGAAGATTTTGCTCTCATTGGGGGCGTCCTACTACAACGGCATGGCTTGCCATCTAGATTTTGTACAATGGGCCACCGATCCGACATGGAGCAACCTGCGGAGTGCTCAGAAGAAAAGCCTAATCGATGCCGATCTGCCATTTCTCCGCCAGCAGCTTTCGCACGAACATATTCGGCTTCTCCTCTTGAATGGGAGTGGCATCGCGGAGGCGTACAGTAAAAAGCTCGGTTGCGACCTACTCGAGAGGGTCATTCCCGGAAAGATTGCCTTGAAGCTTTTCGTTGGACGTAGCTCTCACGGTGTAAAAGTGATCGGATGGAACCAAAATCTTCAATCGTCGTTCGGCGTGTCAAACGAGTACGTCAAGGCCGTTGCCATAGCGATAGAGAAAGCGAGATCGGAACCTTGAACCGGTGGCCGCGCGGCAGATCGCGAAATCACCGTACGGCAGACTCGGGCCAACCCAATGGCCTCGAATTTTCAAAGAGAGGAGGAATATCGTGAACATTGTAAACGTTCCCACGAGACCGGAACTCCGAAAGCCCGCATCTTTCTTGCCTCGGGAAATCAGGGACAGAACTCACTGGACTTCTCGAGCAATATTCACAACGTTCACGATGTTCACCCAGAGTTCATGAGCGCCACTACACGCCTTTCCGCAACGGGATCGTCTCCGCGCTGAACGGCTTCGACACACGCCCGTCGATCATCAGCTTTAGACAGATGCCTGGCCGGGCAGGTTTGTGCCCAGCCGTCTGCTAAATGGCCTTTGCAGTTGAAGACCAACTGCTAACCGGCCTTGACATCTTGTATTTTTATCTAAGGTAAAATCGCGCTTTTTCGGTTGGCGCTACTCTTGCTGTTGCATCTTCAGCGCACGAACGCTTTTCTTTAGGTCCTTAAATTCGCTTCTGTAAAAACAGTCGCTCAAGGGAGGGTTAACAATGGCTGAGATAAAGGTAGCAGTTATCAATGCGAGTAGCGTTCTGACCGACGCCGAGGTGCAGGCAGCAGTGCCCGCACTTCAGACGCAAGTCCACCGGGACTTTTATCCGCCTTGGGGCGTCGACGCGGATCTCACGTTCGTTCCCAAGGGCCACCAACCACCTGCGGGCTCCTGGTGGTTGGCGATCCTGGACAATTCGGATCAGGCGGGAGCGTTAGGATACCACGACGTGACGAGCGAAGGGCTTCCTTTGGGGAAGGTCTTCGCCGGCACGGACAAACAGTACGGCTACATCTGGACGGTGACGGCAAGCCACGAGCTTCTCGAGATGCTCGGCGATCCGGAAATCAACCTCACGGTATTCATCCAGAAAAACGCGAGGTCCGGCGAGCTTTACGCATACGAGGTCTGCGACGCTTGTGAGGCGGATCAGTTCGGATATCAGATCAACGGCACGTTGGTTTCCGACTTCGTTTATCCGGCCTGGTTCGAGTCGTTCCGAAAACAGGGCAGCACCCAGTTCGACCACGACAATAAGATCAACGCGCCTTTCAAACTTTTGTCGGGCGGCTACATCGGTGTTTTCGACGTAAAGAGTGGCTCTGGATGGCACCAGCTCAACGCTGAAGAGGGTCCGTACGGCCACAAGGTAATCGCGCCACGCGGGAGTCGCCGGGAGAGGCGCAATCGGGTGAGAGACCATTGGCTAAAGAGTAACCGCCCCGCGAAGGGGTGATTCCGGAGAATCTCTCGCAAGCCATGAAGTGCCGGATCATGGCGAGGTGAGTCAACGATAGCAATTGACCAGAGGCGGTGGGGCTATTCCCCCGCCGCCCTTTGAGGCGGTAATCGACAGGGTTAGGGAGCTTCCTCAAGATTGAGATCTGCCACTCGCACAATATTACGGATCTCATTGGCCGTGCTTCTTGTGGAGCTTGTCCCGAGTTGCGCAGCCGTGAATGGAAATCCGACCCGCTCAGGCAATACCGCAAAACGACTACAGCAACTCGATCAGTACTATGCACCAGAGATTCTTGATCAGTACTCAAAGAGTCCCGATAAGAGGGCCTTCAGGGATGATGCAATAAACGGCCAATTGTTAGCGATGGACATACATTTCGATGAGTTCGTTCAATCCTTGGCGGAACAGGGAATTTTACTGAATGTAGGGAGCGACTTCGCTGTGCTTGGCTTGAGCGGCGCAGGCACTGTTCTGCCGAGCGCGGGCACGAAGTCTGTCTTAGCGGCGATTTCGGGAGGTATTACCGGCGCCAGGACGTCCATCGACAAGAACGTTTTCTACGAAAAAACCATGCCGGCGCTGTTGGCGCAGATGCAAGCCGAACGTAAGGCCGTTCTCGCAACGATACGCACCGGTCAGCAACTGGATATTGCGCACTATCCTTTGAGTCAGGCACTCTTGGATTTGAACAGCTATTACTTGGCTGGAACGATACCAGGGGCGATATCAGGAATTATAGACGAAGCTGGCTCAAAATCGACCGCAGCGGAAATAGAGATCAAGCGTGATCAGGAATTTGTCGCGAACGAACCAAGGGCCAGCGATAACGTCGATCGAATCAAAAAGCTCACCCCTGAACAAGCGCTGAAAGTTGCCAAGGCAATGGAACCACACATTGCCGAGCGCAACAAGGACATCCAGGCGGCGATTCAAGCGTGGGACCCGAACAAAAGCAGGCTGTCGGACGGGAAGCCCGCTAAACAGTTTTTGTTGCGGTGGGCTGCTATGGACTCGCGCGACAGCCAATCACTGAGAGAGTGGCAAGGTAGCCTCGATTCTGTTGAAAAATAGACAGGTGTCGGTAAAAACGACGCGACAATCTGGAGGAACCAGGATGTCTGCTACTACGACGACGAAAGAACTCTTTCCGAAGACGACCGTATCCAAACAGCAGGTGGAGACTGACAGAGATCTCAGAATTAAAGCGGGCGCCATACGAAGCACGATCCAAGAGGACGCCACAAACTGGATCCTCGTTACGGAATGGAACGTCATCGGCGAAAACGATCCATAGCAAAAGGCGTGTTCAGGTTTCTCGCGCCTCACGAGAAGAGTTATTGTGGGTGAACGAAGCGGGGCTAACGCGTTGCGACCGCGGGTCAGAGCATGCCTATCTCTGAATCGCCGTGAGCGCATACGCAAAATATTGTTCCTGGTTGATCACGTCGTGCCCTCCCTTTGGCAGTAAACCCCTTCTATCGCGCTCTGAAGTGAAGCTATTCGGAGGGCCAACAAATGAATGACCATGACCTGGCGGCGCAGCTGAGTGGCTTGGCATCGCGCGTCAACAATCTCGCCGCCCATCACAGCGGCGAAGATAGCTGGACGCTTAATGAAACTCCAGGATCTTCTCTCGACGGATGCCATGGTGGCGATCCAAAAAAAAGCTGGACGCACGAAGTTCCCAATACCAAACCCGGCGGTTGCAGCCTTAAGAGCGCGATCGATTTCATCGGCACGGCGGACTGACAGATCGCCGACGTCGCGAAGGCCATCGAATTGGCTGCAAAGGCGGCCGACTTAGCGGAAGCCCTTCTGAAGAAGTGATGTGACCCAACGGGGAAGCAGAAAACGTTGGGCGAAGAATTAATCGCCCGGACGAGTTGCGAATCATGCGCGGGACGAGTTCAGGTCCCAACTGACGCCAACTCGGTGGAGCGCCATATGAAACCGTTGCAGACCTTACGCGCGTATCCTCACATCGAGGCCTACTTGGCGGACGGAGTCATGGTCGTAGCGTGGTTTCTGCTGTTCCTGTGCATCGGCCGAGTTTCCTGCGCACCACAGAAGGCCGCCCTGGCAGGAGCGATGCCATCGAAGGACAATGGCGCCGAGACACCATTGCCCGCCGCTTCGGCCTCACCCGTCTCTACTGCTGCGCCAGCAAGCACTACTGGACCATCACCAGTTGCTACGGTCTCGCCAACCCCTACAGCTGCCACAGGCGAGACTGCCCCGCCTTCACCGAGTGTCACAGTATCGCCCGCCTCCACATCGGTGCCAGGTGGGCCACCGCCGGCCGCGACTGCTCGACCTATTTGTTTTGGATTCAATGTTCCCGGCATTGTCAGCACCGACACATTGATCTGGCTTTTGGCCTCGTTCTTTCCCGGTACAGCCCTGCTCTATTCCATTTTCAACGTCGTTACGCGATTGTATGAAATTGAGGAGTCGGCAAAAATAACGGGGACGTATTCTCTTTACGTCGATGCGCCCACAAATGTCCCGCCCGCGAATCCACCTCAGGCGGGCGCACCCCCTGGGCACGGAGCGCCGATAAATCCGCCAGCGCAGGACGGCTTGAACGAGTTCCGGACTTATGTCCGGGCCCGTTTCAGGGAATACTACAACCCGTGGGAGCTCGTCGTTTTCGCTCTCGGCGCCGGTGCACTGGTAGTTGTGCTGGCGAAGCTGGTAGTGGCCAAGAAGTATGGCGCCTATCTGGGCGAACCCCTGGATTCCAGCAAACTGCCAGTAGCTTTCACGGCCGGAGCGGGTCTTGCTGGTGCGGTTGCGGGTGCCTTTGTATTTGTGCTCAAACGCTACCGGACGTTTAACATCTATCCATCCACATACCTCCACATTCTTGCGGTGATTACTGTGGGAACCTTCGCGGGGACGCTGTGGCATTTCGTACTGACTGAGAATCTGGCCATTTTCTTGGCGTTCGCGATCGCGTTTCTCGCCGCACTAAATCTTGAGTACTTCGTCGATCTGCTGACCAAGTTGGTTGCTAAGGCGACTGGACAATCGGCACCGGAGCGTCCGCCCTCTGATCTGGCGACCGTGATTCAGAATCCCGACGCCATTGAGGTCTTAGCCAGCATGTCGCTGTTCTCAGTTGCGGAGTTCACAAGAACCGACCCGATGCGACTGTATCTTAACCTGCCACAGGCGATCGGCACTATCGAGGGATGGATTGACGCAGCGCTGTTGCGGCATTTCTTTGCGAGCCAGCTTGATGTTTTTGGCGCGGCAGGAGTGCGCCAATTCAGCCAACTATTGAATCGCCTCGCAGTTATCGCGGGGGCGCCCGCGACCCTGCAATGGCGTCAACTGGCACAAGTTACTGCCATCGACAACGTAAACATGGCTCGGGTTCTTGAGACTGTAAAGGACGTTGTCGACAGTGGGCGCTTTGATCGGCAATTGGGGGTCATTTCAGACTTCTACCTGACTTGGTGGATGGCTCAGCACGCTGGGTAATGACTTCGCCCGTGGTACCGATCACCGAATTCCCTGTGGGGCTACTCGAAAGCGCTTTGTGAACACTGTGAATGTTGTGAACGTTCGCATGACCAACCTGACGATAAAATCAGACCGTCGTTCTTGCTTCTAAAAGCGAAACGCGAGAGTCATCAAATCTCGTAATAAAGTTCACAACGTTCATTATGTTCACGGAACTGGGCGACGAACTCCGGTTCTACGAACGCGGAGCCCAGTTGGAGCGACCGATAGCGGCGCCGATCTCAGTCGAGCGCTACCGTCTCCGCGCTGAACGGCTTCGACACCGCCCCGTCGATCATCAGCTTCAGGTAGATGTTGTAGTTCGGCAGGTTGATCAGGTCCTCGACCGAGAACTCTGGGTAGAACTCCTTCGCCAGGATCTCCGCGTCCGTCACGCCGAGCCGAAAAGAGATGATGGTGCCCGCGTTGCCCAAGATCGCATCGCGGACCTCCTCATCCAGCTGCGAGAGATACTGATGCGCCAGCACGAGGTTCACCCGGTACTTGCGCAGCTCCGAGAGCATCGTCGCAAGGCCCAATGTCGTGAAGTTTTGGAACTCGTCGAGGTAAACGTGGAAGTCGCGCCGCTTCTCTTCGGGAATGTCAGTCCGGCTGAGGCCGGCGAGCCCGATGCGTGAGACGAGGAGTGCGCCGAGAAGGGCCGCCGTATCCTCGCCGATGCGGCCTTTGGCGAGATTGACCAGCAGAATTTTTCCTTCATCCATCACCGTGCGCAGATCGAAGCTACTCTTCGGCTGGAGCAGAATCGCGCGCAGCACCGGGTCCGTCACGAACGCTCCGACCTTGTTCTGAATCGGTGCGATTGCTTCAAGCCGGAAGGTTTTCGGATAGTTCTCGAACTCTTTGAGCCAGAAGTCCCGCACCTGTGGATTCCAGCAGCGCATCGCGGCGCTTCTCCGATACGGGGCGTCATCGACGAGCCGCAGTACGTCGGCGAGCGTCGCTTCGGGCTGGTCGAGCAGC
>Ga0137388_10001526_pt1 | contig 14105 bp, 12 predicted proteins | sample 15con2h14AmetaG_FD_104644 | JGI IMG/M metagenome (GOLD analysis project Ga0137388, IMG submission 104644) | Vadose zone soil microbial communities from Angelo Coast Range Reserve, California, USA - 15con2h1.4A metaG | ecosystem: Environmental > Terrestrial > Soil > Vadose zone > Saprolite...
GAGTTGCCTTAATGGCTGTGTAGAACAGGCTGGTGCACTCGATGCCCATTGTTGCCAGCCCTTGCTCTTCCTGGAGCGCGGAGAGCACATTGCATGCCAGACTCTCCGAGCTGTGCAGGGCATCTTCGAGGGCAAGGTGCTGCAATTCTTTGCGCGTGTACATCTGGATAATGTTAACAATGCGTTGGTTCAGCTTATCGGGATCGTCGGAGCGATAGCGGCGTGTGCGTGGATTGATGGTAAAATTCAGTTGTTGCGAAAGGGTCTCCGGCTCGGTAATTCGATAGGTGATCTGTCCCTGCAGGGTAACAGCCTGGAAGTTGCTGGTCGTCTCGTTGAAGACAAATGGCGCATCGACAGTGGAGATTGGTAGTAGAACAATCGATGTGCTCACAGGCCAGTACCAGAAGGCCTGACCAGCCCCATGGCGGAAAATCTTCCCGTTGGTGGAGGCGAGAATATATTCGGTCGGCTCCGCTTTAAAGTAGGCAATCAATGCCATCGCATCTGGTCTCCTTTGCTTTACTCTCTCTACTCTCTGACTTAGTGTAATAATGACACTAAGTCAGTATACTCGAAAGCTGAACGATTGTCAAGCACTTTTTTGATCCAGGTTAAATTGCGACACGCTGAAAACCAAGACTTTGGCGAAGAGCAACTGAGCACAAGCCAACTGGAGAAAAGCGAGATAGTTCTCCGTTTTCTTTTCCCAGCGAACAAGCAGGCGGCGTGACCGATTGAGCCAAGAGTGCGTTCGCTCGACCACCCACCTTCGTGCACGATAGCCAGGAGTTCGCACTTTTTCGATCTTCTCCTGACCACGGCTGCGGATATGCTCGATGTAGCCGCGTGCCTGCACTTCTTCTCCTGCCGGGGCTCCGTCGTAAGCAGCATCCAAGCACAGATGCTGCGGCTGTTCTTCGGTTGGCTCAGGACGGGCAATCACGATGCCTGTCATCGGTGGCAACCAACAGCTTGCTGTCGTGGCGGTTGGCTCCATCCACCACCAGGGCCAAGGGAATGCCTGCTCCATCAGTCAACAGACTGCGTTTGACCCCCCGTTTGGCGCGATCGGTGGGATTGGGATCGGTTGCGCCTTTTCCAAAAGGGGCTTTCGTCATCGCTGCATCCACACTCTGCCACTCCCACTGGATCCCTTCTACGGTTTTCGGATAAGCTCTTAGAAACAATTATAGGTCAATCTTTATGGGATATCCTTCTTTCGTTCTTTGATTAATAAAATACCTTCCCAAGTGGGGAAACGATTTTGGTATCGCTCTTCTACTAAAGCCAAAATCGTGTATGTTTCGAGGGCGTAGTTAATTATTCGGCTGAGAACTTCCTTCTTTCTTAATCCAGAAGCATGGAGCCGCACTGTTAAACCGTTAGAGTTATCTATCTCTATGATGCGAAGGCAATAGCGAGCAAGAGTATGCGTAGAAAAGCGCAGGTACCAACGAAAAAACACAGCATCCTTATTAGAAAGTTCTCGGATATTGTTGTAAATGTAGATGATATCTGATATAAGTGAAAGTGAAAAATAAATAGCAAGAATAAGGTCAGGATAGCTAGTAGTTGATCTTAAATTGATATATTGATTTAAGTATTGATCAAAGTCAAGTGCAGCATTGATATCAATATCAAGACCAAGATTAAAATCAATGATAGGAAGATCATCTAAAATGAAATCAGGCATAGCATTAGAATTAAGATCTAGAGCTAGGAAGAGAGTAGGAGAGAGAATGTGTTGATCTCGCTCATTGATATAGGCACTTGTAAGGGGAAAGCCCAACGCATGCCAATGTCTGAGCCATAGATGGAGTCTCTCATCAATTTCTTGCGTACGGCATCGAGTCTTCTCTAAGTCAAGAGCGAGTTCAAATGGACGGTAAAAAGAGAAGTCGGCTGCGTAAGCCTGTGTAAGAAGTTTTTCGAGTGCACGTATGCGATCATTAGAGCGTTTATGAATAATTGTGTCTTGAAGACGAAGAGCGAAGCTGTGGGAGAAGGTGTGAGAGCGAGCAATAAAGCTTTTTGTAGTGCGCATAAGAACACGACTTAAATGAAGATCAAAAGTTCGAGTGTGAGTGAGGGCATTGTGGGTATCTATGTTTCGGGCAGTATTGTTATCATATTGGAGCACCTTTTGTATGGCTTGTCTGGCTTGATCTAGAGTATAAGGCTCTTTTTTTATACCAATGTTTCCTGTTTGAGTCCAATAGCCTGTATTAGCCAAAATTGTTAATAATTGACTTCTATTATCTTCAATCTCTTTTAATTCAGTTTCACTAGGAAGCCGATAATACCAAACACCATTACTGCGTTGTGTAAGCCAATCACAAAAAGTGAGAGCATCTGGATGACGTATACCTAAGACAGCATTGTTACCATTACCTGACGGAAAGATACCCATTTTCCAGTGATCTGGCTGGCAAGGATATTCTCTGGAGTTCCGCTCATCTAGAAAATTTTGATACTCTGCATTGGTTATAAGAGATTTACTGATATAAATACCCTCGTTGAATTGCACCATTGCATTGAGTCGTTGAGAGAGTCGTGCTTCGCCAACGAGTTGCCGCATTTCTCTAATAGGATCTTCTATCCTCTGTAAGAGAAATGTTTCAAGCCGAGCTTTTGATGATTGATGTATTTTGAGTGCTTCTTGCTGGCATTCAAGTGCTAGAGTGAGCTTAGAAACAGAAGGAATACCTTCAAGACAAGCATCAATAATGATGGAAGCATCGGATTGAGCGCAATACAAGCGAATTGTTTCGTGCCACCAACTATCTGTGACTTGTTTAATAATTACTTTCTCTAAGCTATTTTCTTTAATATATGCCGCTGCTAAATACTCCTGAAAGGTTAAATGTGTGAAGCTATACATCCCCTGTTCTCGTTCTAGGAGTAGCCCACTATTGTTCTCAACGAACTTAAGGAACGTGTTTGGATGCAGCAGTGATCCTACTTGCGTCAGTGAATCAGCAATCACGTGACTTGCATTCCCCGGATCGATGTCTCTTATCCGCTGCTTCATCATATAATAAGCAAGGGGCTGGAGCACTTGGCGCTGCTGGACTGCTGTCAACTCCATTCTTATTCCTTTGGCTTCTTGGCGTTTGCTTAAAAAAACATCACATATCTCATTATAGAGTCCAACTCGCTTCCCTGGTAGCGTATGTCGATAGCGATGAATAGTAGCAATCATTGTTAGAAGAAGAGGATTAACGGCAAGCTCGAGAAGTGTAGGTGTTGATCGTAGCCTCGCTAGAAGGTCCTCTGCCCCGTTTTGAGCTCTCATACGTACGCCTCGATCGTCTCTCTGTGAACTCATTATTTCATTAGCAGTATACCAATTATGAATAAAAAGACCAATTTGTTTTGTAGTAAATGCTTTTACTTGTAAAACAGTTACCTTTGAGAGTGGATGGGACTTATAACCATGGGGACGAGATGTCACAATAAAACGATTATGCCCATAAGCACTCATTTGCTGCTCAACCCAATCTGCTACATATTTACGCATTTCTCCGTCTGCAACCTCATCGTAACCGTCTAAGAATATAAAACAAGCTCCTTTGTCTAATTGGTGTTGAATCCACCCCGTAGGTAGAGTTTGCTTCCACCATTTTTTTAGCTGTTTCTGAACAAGTTCTTCAAGAGAAACATCTTGATTTTCTTTTATTTTTTCTGCATGATCACGGAGAAAAAGAAGAATAGGAAGTCTATGCTGTATTTTTTGCCCTTGTTTAGATACATCTCTAAATAAGGAAAAAGGAATTAAGTACTTAATAAAAGCAGGCTTATGTTGTTTTAGAGTAGCAAGTACCATATGTTTTAATAGAGTAGTTTTACCACTACCTGGTGGGCCAATTATCACAAAGTGTTGTTCTTTGAGCGTTTTAGCGGAGAGATAGTACCAGATGGGATGTGCTTTTTCTGTAAACATAGGCTGAATTTGTAATGGGTCAGCAGAGGATTGATGCATAGGTATAGAGATAATATTAAGGTCGACAAAAACCTGTTCAATCTTCAAAGTATATTCTCCCTGTGTATTCAGGCCCTTGTCATAAAAATCTCTATGCTGGTAAAACATAAATTGGCGATATTTTGCCTTAGGACGATTAATTGCCCACCTCATTCTTGTACGAAGCCCATCTGCGATTTGGTCAATCCAAGGCTCTTCTAGCCTTTTCCAGACTTTAGCGATAATACTAACTATAAAAATAAATAATTCATATGCACTTATAATAATCAAAGTAATCGGGACGCTAGGTTTTAAGGTGTGACTAAATGTTAACAAAGCTGTTGGAGGGCCAACAATAGCGATTACTAATAGCAAGAAGGCTTGCCAGCGTACGGAAGATGGTGATGTATTAGCCATCACTTACTCCTTTACCTCAAATAAAATACTCAAGTGTATGCCTCTAACTTTACAGTATTACTTCTTATCCGTCAATTGTATTTGGTTGTTAATAAAGCAATTCAAAATAGAGGTACTATTAGGTAGACAGGTATATTTGCTGTCAAAACTGCTGTCATTTGATGACTTTAGTCAAAATAAAAACGTCCCAAGCGGCCCTAGGCGGGGCTTGAGACGTTCATCCTACAAGAGAGGGTGCCGAAGGGGGGACTCTCCTGGTCTTGTCTACTAGAGTTTATGGGTGTGTATCCTTTTCAGAAATCTATAGTCTGTTGTTTACTGAGTATCATCACGGATAATTGAGCGTTACTGGCATTGCTGTCAAAATTGCTGTCAGAGGGTTTTGGGAGGTTAGGCATGCGTCAAATCCACTTGACAGTTTTGTACTCGTACAAGGTCAACACTGTCAAGCAGAATTGCCCCTTTTTGACACATGCCTAAGGGAATCAAAAAGAATTACGTATCCGGTGAAGCAGTATCCATAGGTGCTTGGAATATACCGTGCTCTCTTGGATACTTTAATCTTTTTGAATCCCTAAGGTTGTGACTAGAATTAGAGTTATCTTAAATGTTCAGTGCGAATTAAAAATGCTCTTTAGCTTCCCTCCCAGATAGATGCTCCCCTTACTACTAAGTGGAATAGAAATATTTGGGTGTGGTGGGTTTAGTTGCCAAAAATAGAATGCCTATAACAAAAGGCAGTCTGCTCTGGATCTTTCTAATCACTATATACATCTATCAAGGTCTGCCTAGTTTTATTTAATTCTCTTTTACTTTGTTTGCACCCTTTTAGTTACTAAAAAAATACTTTGTCTTGGATAATTTCGAATATGTCCTTATCCACTTCTTGCTCCCATGATGCCATCTCCTCCCGATTACAAACATACGATGACTTGGGCTCTGGAATATGTTTGTAAACTTGTCCGATCCAAGCGATACGTATCACTCGACCGCCTTGCTCCCGGTTTAAGCGTATAACCTGCCCGTCCTGGGCTCCAGCTTGTATAAGGGCTTGCATCTGAGCATAAATCTCGGTGACAATCTCTTTCTCCCAATCTGGCATGCTTTCCCAGGGCGCAATATAGCCGGGTTTTGGTGTACCTGGAAAGTGCTTATTGACTCCTGCAATCCAAGCTTCTCTGAAAAAGCGTCCGCCTTCTTCTCGATTTAACAGTGTGAGCTTCCTTTACTGCTGAAAGCCTATCTCATTATAAACCTTTCACTTTAAGGGGGTGACCTCAGTTCGATCCAGTGAGAGAGTGATAAAACTCGTAGAAAGTGTTTCAGCATGGGTTTTCGTAAGGCGTACCAGTTTCGCTATAATCTCTCCACGTCTGTTGAGTGGAGTAGGGCGTATCCAGATGACGCCAGCACATTTCCATCCATCTACTAGGACATATTTCTTAAAGTCTCGATCAAGAGTGACAATAACAGCGTTTGCTTCGCGAGCCATTTGTAAAATGAGAGTATCTTTAGATCTCTCTGGAGCTGTGAATACTTCATGCCCTGCTTGCTCTAACGCTTTCTTGAATGGGCGTGGAATATTGACATCTGTCCAGAACTTCATGATGCAGCACGCTCTTGGCTGTATTCATGGTGGATGCGTTCACGGGCAAAATCGAGTACTGCCAAGAGTTGTTCCTGCGTAAGCTGGGGATAATCCTCAAGAATATCGCTAAATGAATATCCAAGCGAGAGAAGTTCGAGGATAAGCTCAACACTAATTCTGGTTCCTGCAATGCAGGGTTTGCCTCGCAATATTTCAGGGTCTATGCTGATGTACTGGTGGTAATTCATAACTGTGCCTCTTTCAGTAGGCTTGTTCTCTCCTCAAGCCTAGCCTATATATATGCACTCCAGATATCACTATACCTATGCAAATATATTCTGTCAAGCCTTGGACTAAGCATGAAATTGCTGTCATATTTGGGTTCTCCCTCAAGTTTCGTGAAATAAGCTCACCAGCAAGGTGACAAGAAAGCATGCATCCGCCCCAGAAGCGATGCTTCGGTTAGAGACAATATCTCTACAATCCCAGAATCACGAAACTTGAGGGAAAACCATATTTGCTGTCAAATGACCTTGCCCCGCTTTTGGAGGGTTGGAGAAGAGAAACCTGCTACACTCTACGAAGGAGAGTCACCTAGCAAAACAGCAACCAAGTTCTACCAAGGAATTGTGGGGTTTGTTTTGACCACGTATCAGCCATGCAAGCGTACCAACAATTTTTCACGATCCGTAGATTATCACGGCTATCCTCTTATTAATGCTAGAAACGCATCCAAAAATCGTAGAAGAGCTTCTTGATCAGAACGAGATTTCCATGGCGCTCGACATCTCTTCACCTGTTCTCCCAACCTTCCGAGAAAGTGCCATGACACATCTTAACACCCTTCTTGCTACCCAAGATCTTTCGTTGCGGTCATGGTTGCTGTCAAGCAAGAGAAAAGACATCATCAAATGAGTGAAGCAAATCATGCCAATGCCCGTCTGAAGAGGCTTCAGGAATCTATAATGAGCTTTCGGAAGTCTCTATGACTATCAAATCCAATAGTCTGTCGTTCCTGCCACGAGGATATTCATCATGGACAGCCAGCCGTGTACTATTCTCAACAGCAATGTTCATTCTTGAACTGTCCCTGTTTCCCCCTACCAGGAAAATGCAAGCTTCTGCTATACTAACCTGGAGGAGTGCTATATGAAAGCCATCTTATCGGTACTTTGTTGACTGGGGACAGATCGTTTTTAAGCTCTTATACTGATGGCAGACTACTCCTGGATTTGCCTCATCCGAGAGACTGCCACTTGTCTCATCCAACTCAGGGCAATTTCCCGTACCAACAAAGTACCCGTTATAGCGGTTCGCCGAAGTTTTGACCTGTCAGAGAAGTAGAATCTGAGGCGCCCTAAACCCAGCCCTTTGGCAAACCACTATACTGATGAGGAGTATTGCAATAATGAGAGAGCGTAGACCAACTCTTTTTGTTTTGTTCCTCTTCACTTTATCCTCTCTATTAGTTTGCTATTTACTTTTTTGCGATCAAGGTTTGGCTATATCTAAATTATCAATAAATTTCACTCGTTCTGATTCTTCTGCATCTGAAGTGCCTGCACCCGATCAAAGCACATTTGTCACCCGGTCCGGCTCCTCTTTAATGCTTGGAAGATACAAGTTCCGTTTCTCGGGGCCAAACATCTATTGGTTAGGCTTGCTAGAAACGGCAGATGGAATAAACTATCCCAGTCAATTTGAGGTGGATGACGCTATGGCAACAGCAGCAGAGATGGGGGCAACAGTCATACGAAGTCATTCGCTTGGCGATTCTGTTGGATGCGGTCTGTGTATTGAACCAAACCTTGGCACGTTTAACCAGCAAGCATTCCGCCATATCGATTATGCCATCCAGGCAGCAAGAAGTCATAATATTAAGCTAATTATTCCTCTTACAGATAATTGGGACTACTACAATGGAGGAAAGGCAACCTTTACTACTTGGCGTAACATCTCCGACGAACAGCAGTTTTACACTAATCTCCAAGTAATTGGTGACTTCAAACAGTATATCTATACTATACTGAACCACATAAATAGTTATAACGGAATAGCCTATAAAGACGACCCAACGATTATGGTCTGGGAAACAGGAAACGAGCTAGGGGCTCCTAGCAGTTGGGTGCAAACAATATCGCAGTACATCAAAAGCATCGACCCTCGCCATTTAGTTATGGATGGCAATGATGGATACTCTGACTCTCCATTACGTTTTCAGCAAGATTTGAACATCAATAGTATTGATATCTATACAGGACATTTTTACCCTCCGGACGTTCCCTTATTCACAAAACAGCTTAACCAAATACTCGGTGCCAAAAAAGCCTACATTGTAGGTGAGTATGACTGGAACACACCTCAAGGGACAGCTCTTCACCTTTTCTTACCAGCGATTGAACAAAGTGAAGCCGCTGGTGATCTGTATTGGTCGCTCTTTCCACATGATGATCAGCATGGTTTTATTCTCGAAGATGAGCATTTTACCTTGGACTATCCAGGTAATACACCCAACATACGCAGCCGAGCTCAAAAGCTAGTTACTCATGCCTATGCAATGCGAGGATTGCCAGTTCCTTCACAAGAAGTGCCAGGGCAACCACTGATTACATCTGTCGAAGGCAATATCGTCACTTGGCGTGGAGCATATGGAGCAGCTCAATACACAGTGGAACGCTCAACAACAGGAGCAAGAGGCCCTTGGAAAGTAATTTGCAATCAATGTGCCACTGATGATGAAACCCCCTGGGCTGACCCATCGAGACCGCCAGGCTCTGTATGGTATCGTGTGAGAGCGTATAGTGTATCAGGCACAACTGGCGCTTATTCAAACGTATACTCATCAACAGAGCAGTGAAAATGAGACAATATTTAGGACATCGTACAACTGCAGCACTTGCTGGCATCATTCCATTTCGTTTAAGAAGGAATATGCATTCGCTTTAGATATATTCTACCAATTGCAGTCCTCAGCGAGGAGCAAAACAAACAATGTGCGAAGTATATAGTTGCATAATTCTCCCTTATATATCAAACTAAGTGGTACATTCGCTAAAGCCTCATCGGAGCTTTCCCCATATTACTTAATGCAGCTCCGCTGCATGACGTGCAAAATGAACTGCTGATAACAGGGCAGGAGCCGGGTCTTTCCAATTAAAATAGTCATATTTCATGGGAATAGCGAATGCTGAAGCAAATTCGAGCAGAGCTCGCAATGGTGGCATAACCCCGGGGCGACCACGCTGGCGAAAGGTTACTAGAGTCGCAGCAAGATCTCCTCGTAGATAGCGCATCCAAATGCCAGTACGATACGCTTTTACCATCGTGATATGATCTCCGCTCGCCCATTGGTAAAGAAGATAAGGGAAATCGACACCCGAGCATACTGCAAGTTCAACGGAGGCTGAGAGGCGTGCATTAATTTCCATCAAGTAGGGAATACCCACACTGTCACGCCGGAACTCCACCTCAGAATACCCTTCCAGATTGATTGCTCGTATCAAGCTCTCTGCTTGCTCTCCAATATCCGCCGGGATGGCAATGCTTTGTCGTAACACAGATGCACCTCCCAATGGAGGCCATGTACGCTTAGCCCATTGAGCAAAACGTGCATAGAACTGGTCGCGTGCGTAGAACATATGCATGGCTTCACGCCTGCCCGAAAGAAATTGTTGGAAAAGCACTGCTATTCCATACTGTGTCAGATTTGCAACGGCCTGCTGAGCTTCCTCCACGGTTACTACAAGCTGGCCTGTCACCCTGACTCCTCCTTGCTTTTCCTTTACCCATGACCTGACGGGCTTAATCACCGCTGGCAGCCCGATTTCATGCACAGCTGCTGCTACTTCTCCTTCACTCTTGATGGTAACTGCTCGTGGGATATGTAAACCCAGCTGCCTCGCAATCTCCAAGGTTTGCTCTTTATCCAGAGCTATACTCAGAGCCGGGTCCTTGGCTAATGCTACACAGACACGATTTTCAAGCTTCTGGCGATGCTGATGTACGAGCTCTACGTTTGCATCTGATGAGGTAATAAGCACACGTGCGTTTGTATGCTCCAATACTTGTTCGAGCGAGGCTAAATCGATCTCCAGGTCTCCATCTCCTGGACAAACAAATGTATGATGACACCAGCGCGACCCAAAAGTAGGAATATTTTTTAAGGTATCCATAGCTGCCATATGCAGTCCTCGGCTACCCAATGAACGTACAGCAACAAGCGATTGTCGCAATATGGCATCCAAGATTAATGCATCGCACTTTCCTTGTTTTTGCCGAAGTGCTGGTTCTCTGTATTGAATTTCCTGACGACTCACCTGGCTACTAGGCTGTTGTAAGACGTTAAACATCATCTCTACCTATCCTTTACCTGAACATTTTTTCGGGCTATTGTAGGGGCAATCTTCTGCGCGGTCGCATCAGTACCAGCAACAAAGCGGTAAAGTGGGCCACAACTTATAATGGAAGAAAAACCAACAAAATACAGCCCGGGTACACTGCTTTCAAATTGGTTATTCAGGATTGGTGCTCCGCGATAGGTGCGAATTGCCATGGATAGTGAGGGATGCAGCATTGGTAATTTTTTGATATCCATTTGATAACCTGTAGCAAGGATGATATGATCGACTCTGAGCATCTTCTGACCAGAAAGCCGCAGTTCAATGCCATTATCTACTTCCTTCACGTGCTCTATCCGCTGTGATTCGTGAATTATCGCTTTCCCTAAAATCCGAGATTTCAACCAAGAGGCTCCTTTGGGACCAAAGATCCCTCCAGAGCTAATCCAGCGGTGGACAATGCTGGCTTTGATGGGCACTGGAAGCCTCTGGAAGGCATACGGAAAATGTTCTAGCTGCCAGCTAAGCCAGTTACAACCAAGACCTGCCTTGGGATAACATATCCGTTCTATAAGCGAACGCTCTTCAGGGAATAGTACGCCGACTCCAGTCCAACTAAGTGGTTTGCGCGTGACTATGTGGGCACAGGCACCACTTTCATGTACCAGAGCAGCGGTTTCTAATGCACTCTGTCCGCCTCCTATGATTACCACATCTTTTCCTGCAAACTGCTCACATTCGTGAAGATCAGCAGTGTGTGTGATGAGTTGTCTTGGTAGATGAGCATATTCTGCAGGCCTATATACATAGTAGAGAAGTCCCATAGCCATGATGACTGTTCGGCTGTACAATATTCGCCTGTCTACCAGAGTTAACATGAAAGATCCCTCCACGCTCTCAATAGACGAGACAAAAGTTTCATCGACCTGAGGAACCATACGCTGCTGGAACCGTAGTCCATAGTCAATAAATGCATCCAATGGAAAAGGTTCAACGGGTGACAAGCCAGTTTCTTTCAGATAGCATCCGATGTCATATTTCCCGTGTGGATCGGAGAGATTACTCGCCCACCAATGTGAGCGTAAAAACATTCCTTTGGGCATATGCTCACGCCATAATTCAAGGGGTTTGCCGAACACGGCTACATTCATACCACGCGCTAATAAGTGAGCTGCAACCGAAAGTCCATATGGTCCAGCTCCGACGATGACTACATCGTAGCTTGTTGTAGATGAAGAGGGATGGGAAACTCGAATATTCACCATAGGTTATTACCTCACTTCTTTATAGAACCGCGATGCCCAGGCTACTCCACAGCGAAGCGCATGTTTTACTGGCATGCCGGCACGTACATACAACCTTCTGAGTTGTGAATATCCTTCCTGAGTAAGGCAAGCATGAAATGTTTTCATATCCATGTTAGGGGTGACCGCTAAGCGCTCTAATGTGAAGTGGTCAGCCTTGTCCGAACACATTGCATACTTGACAACACAAGCTGAGGTGAAACCTGCTTCCTTAACCAATCGTCGTATACCCGAAGTGTAATAGCCATATGGGTAAGCAAAACTTGTTACTTGTCGACCCAAATGTTGTTCAAGCAGATCTTTACTCAGTCGGATTTCCTCTCTTGCCATAGTCAAGGGGAGCGTATCAAGTTTGGGATGACTATGAGTATGTGCACCATATTCAATGCCGCTGTCGCTTATCTCAGCTATTTGGTTCCAGGTGAGTATAGCACGTCCAGTTTGTCTTTCCCGCTGTAACCACAGGCTTGTCCTTCCAACACAGCCTGTCACAACATATACGGTTGCTGTGAGATTGTGGCGTGAGAGCACTGGAAGAGCAGAGTGATAGAAATCAGCATAACCATCATCAAATGTTAGCACGACAGGCCGCTCAGGAAGTGGAGTTTTGCCCGCCAGCGCGTGAATCAACTGAGTAACGTTGAGGATTGTATGCATACTGTGGGATAAGTAGTCCATTTGAGCTGCAAATGATACCGATGGTACACAGCTATTCCAGTACCCTGCATGCACAGACTTGGCAGACTGTGAGATGCTATGATACATGAGAATAGGGATGTTTCTTGCGCCTTGCTTAACAAACACGGTAAATTTCCCTCCTCCAAAAAAGTGTGAAGATGATCTGCTATGTGTACTAGGAAACCTTAACTTTAGTATTAGGTAGAAACGTTCATCTCATCGCACTTAGTATTGCGTTTCCACGTTGTTTAAGGACCAGTTCCTAAGACGCTTCGCATCGTTGTACCCTCCCCTCACTGCTTTGCTCCAAGTTATGGATAAAAAGGGTCAGCGAGACCGTACGATAGACAGTGTTTGGTTTATCTAATCGGTAAAGACGCGCTTCGATACGGACACCATTAACAATCTTTAGAGCAATTGGTACGGACTTCTCCCATTCTTGTCCAGGAGCAAGCGAAATAAACGACTTTGGGTTTACCTGAGTTCCATTCATAGTCACCGTGACAAAATATCTTACGGGAGCCGCTTCAAAACTACGTATGCCAAGCTGAACGGCACAGCTATTGTTGGGTTGATTGGACGAGAGCAACCACAGTTGTGTAAAACCTGGATGGGGTTGTTGTACAGCACCTTCAGCAGAGTACCGAACAGCCAGAATTACGACGGCAATTGCTAATCCGAACAACATACATTCTCGGATAGTGAAGCGCAATCTCAGCGATTGCGTATAAGCCTCCTGAACACCACGTCGAAGGTACATAGCCAAGAGAGAAAACGCTGCTGTCAGTGTTCCAAGAAATAGTACCCATGAGGTCGCTTGTAGCCCTACAGGTAACAGGTTAAGGATGAAGCCGCTTAATATGTCAATCACCAGACTTAAACCCAGACTAAACGCAAGGGTATGAAAAGGCTCAAGAGGCTGCTTATACATCAGTACTTGTGTCAAGGTATAGCCAGGCAGCCCAAAGACCAACGGCAGTGCCAGTATAACTCCTATCCAGAGCATGTGGTAGGGAAGCAGCGTCCACACCACACTTACTGCGACAATACCCATTGCTACGAGCAGATTCAGGTTTTTATGATACATTGAGCAATCCTCCCACATCATAAATGACAATATTTCCCCCATCAAATACTTTATTGACCTGCGGCATCGTACTAAATTTTGTCAAGACCTTCACATCAAGAGGAGTAGTGCGTTGGCCAGCTCCACGTTCCATTTCAGTGTAATAAAACCCATCTACTGTCGGAAGTGATCTGGTTAGACGTAGATCAACGACCAAGTAGTGAGCCTGAGTCTGATAGAGAAGAGACAATTCGTCGGAACCAAGACGCGATGATAAGAAAACAGGAGATATATCTATTTTACTAGCTATCGAGGTTATAGCATACTGATTACCATAAGTACCCATCAATAATTGATTAATACTATCTGCTGCAATGCGGCTACCAGGCTCGAGGTGTGAGCGAGCCCATATTGCTGCTTGTATTCCTTCAGGCTCAATAGACCTGCTACTGGCCATCACCTCATACGGACCAGGGAGGCTTACGAAAGAACTATTTGCAGCCATCATTTCCCCTCCCATAAAGAGAAGCAAGAGCATACAGGTCACTACTAACATTTGCCTCCAATACAGACGTTGCATTGGCCAAAACTGACCAATGAAGACGGCTAATAGGAAGCTAATGGGAATGAAGAGAAAGGTCTCTGCTCGCTGTGCAAGATTGAGACCGTTAGGGGCAAACCGTAAGACCTGAGTGACTGGGTAAAGGAGCGAGAACATACCGAAAGTAACTGCCAGTGCACTAGAACGATA
>Ga0137388_10001530_pt1 | contig 14088 bp, 10 predicted proteins | sample 15con2h14AmetaG_FD_104644 | JGI IMG/M metagenome (GOLD analysis project Ga0137388, IMG submission 104644) | Vadose zone soil microbial communities from Angelo Coast Range Reserve, California, USA - 15con2h1.4A metaG | ecosystem: Environmental > Terrestrial > Soil > Vadose zone > Saprolite...
GGACTGCTCAACGAACCTGTGGGTGTGGACGCAATTGAATTACCGGTGTTGTTTGCCCTGCAGGCTGAAGGCATCAAAGTGGTGGACGGCCAGCAGTTGATGCAGCAAGCACGCGTGATCAAGACCCAGGATGAGATCACTCTGCTCAATACAGCCTGCATGATGGTAGATGCCGCCTACGATGAACTGTACCGCGCCATGAAACCCGGCATACGCGAGAATGAGTGCGTCGGCCTGGTAAGCAAAGTATTGTATGACCTGGGCTCAGAACACGTGGAAGGCGTCAATGCCATTTCTGGCGAGCGCTGCAGTCCCCATCCGCACGTCTTCAGCGACCGGGCATTACGCCCAGGCGATCCTGCATACTTCGATATCCTGCATAGTTATAATGGCTATCGCACCTGCTACTACCGCACATTCGCCATTGGGAGCGCCTCGCAGGCGATGGTGGATGCCTATAAGCGCTGTCGCTATATCCTGGACATCGCCATCAATGCGATTAAGCCGGGGGTCACAACTACTGAAGTGGTGAAGCTGTGGCCGAAGGCAGAGGAGTTTGGTTTTCCGAACGAAGAAGCTGCCTTCGCACTCCAATACGGGCACGGTGTGGGGCTCGCTATCTGGGAGAAGCCGATCTTCAGCCGGCTGGTTTCGCTTGAGTATCCAGAAGTAATCGAGGAAGGCATGGTCTTCGCCCTCGAGACGTTCTGGCCTGCATCCGACGGCTGGTCGGCGGCGCGCATCGAGGAACAGCTCGTGGTAATGAAGGATGGCTGCGAGGTTATTACACGCTTTCCTGCCGAGGAACTGATGATCGCGGGGGTGCGTTATTACACTGTCACAGGGCCACTGCCTACAACGCGTGAAACGCAGTCCCATCTGAATGTTCTTGCCAACGGTCACCAGGCAGCGCCTATGGAAGCTGGCGCAATAGGGACGAGTCGTTAAATGTAGGGGCGACCACGTGCTCGATAAATCGGCACTCTACGCGGTCGCCCTTGCATTTAACGATAACCAATATTTTAAACGGTCGCCCACAATTACAGGAGACCCACAATGGCTACGAATGTCATCTTACCCGCCCTGGGTATGGCCCAGGAAACGGGAAAAGTAGTACGCTGGCTTAAAGCTGAAGGCGAGCAGGTGATGAAAGGTGAGCTGCTGGCGGAGATCGAGACTGATAAGGCCACGGTTGAACTCGAGGCGCCGGCCACCGGCGTGCTTGCCAACGTGACTGCTGCCAGCGACAAAGATATCCCGGTGGGGCAGGTGATTGCCATGATCGTGGCGCCAGGTGAGCCGCCACCGCCGCAAGGGCGAGGGCTGCGAAATGTAGGGGCGGGGCTTGCCCCCGCCCGCGAAGGCACGATGGTTCGAGCCTCTACAGATGGGCATGAGGCGCCGCGTACCGGAGCTGGTGGCACCTCCGGTGTTGCAATTAGCCCACTGGCTGAGCGCATTGCTGCTGACCTCAACGTGGACTTGAGTTTGATTACACCCTTGGGAAGACGTATTCAAAAAGCAGACGTGCTGGCATATATCCAGGACCAGAAAAAGGACATCCCGGACGTGCTCAATGAATTGGCACTCTACAGCCAGCCTCGCCTGCCAGCCGCTTCGCCTAAGGCGCGTCGGCTGGCAGGTGAACAGGGCAAAGATATCACAGCTATTAAGGGAAGTGGGCCAGAAGGAGCTGTACTGGCCGCGGATGTTCTGGCGGCAGGGCGACCGCAAGGGTCGCCCGTACATGTAGGGGCGGGACCTGTCCCCGCCCGCGAGGACTCTCAGGCAACAATTGCCGGAGAATTGACTCTGAGTAATATCTGGCGCATTATGGCCGAGCGCACCACCCAGAGCTGGACGAGCGTACCACACTTCTACCTTGTGCGCGAGGTCAATGCAGGTCGACTCATTGCATGGCGGGAGCAAACGCTGAAGCGGTCTGCGGCAAAAGTAACCTATACAGACCTGCTGGTAAAAATCGTGGCGGCGGCGCTGCGCATGCACCCGCGCCTCAATGCTTCATGGAGCGAGGGCAAAGTAACCCTGAAGCAGGAGGTACACATCGGGTTAGCAGTAGCTGTGGAGGAAGGACTGGTGGTTCCGGTTATTCACCAGGCAGACAAGTTAAGCCTAGGCGAGATTGCCCAGCAGCGCGAGGAACTGGTGACGAAAGCCCAGGTCGGGAAACTCCGGCCACAAGATATAAGCGGCGGCACTTTCACGATTAGCAACCTGGGCATGTACGGTGTAGATGCCTTCAATGCAATCATTAATCAACCACAGGTCGCTATTCTGGCCGTAGGTCGCATTGCTGAGCGTGTTGTGCCCGTAAATGGTCAGCCAGCAGTACAGCCCATGCTGCTGCTGACTCTCTCTTGCGATCACCGGGCTGTAGATGGCGCTCGAGGGGCACAATTCCTGGATACGGTGGCAGCTCTCATAGAGGAACCACTAGGACTTTTAGGATAAATTACAAGGAGGTAGAAAGTTAAGCAAGCTGAGAAACGTATCATTGTGAGGAAGGGCATGGAAATCCCCTGGTCGTTTCCCGCATAATCTTTAAGCAGGAACGACATTAAAAATTGCTCAAAATGCCATGCACATGGTATTTAGGGCCAGAGACAGCTATTTTTGTTACCCCGTAAAAAAGTAAGGAGGACAACCATGATAGGACGCTACGCATCGCGTCCAAGAACGTTCATGAGCACGATAGGCGTGTTCATTGTAACGCTATTTGTACTCAGCGCTTGTGGTGGAGGTACCACGAGCACATCCCCAACCCCAACCAGCCAGCCGCAAGGTCCCATCAAAATCGGTATTTCACTATCACTTTCAGGTGATTTCTCCGCCGATGGCAAAGCCTTCCAGCAGGGATATCAACTCTGGGCAGACACTGTCAACAAAAATGGTGGCCTGCTTGGTCGCCAGGTCAAATTGGATATCGTTTCTGATGCCAGCAGCACGACGCAGGTCGTTACTAACTACCAGAAACTGATCACGGTGAACCACGACGATCTGATACTTGGGCCGTTCTCCACCTTGCTGACGAAACCGGCCTCGGTCGTGGCTAACCGCTATGGGTACGCGATGATCGAAGGCGCCGGCGGTGGTCCCTCTGTCTTTACCCAGGGACTGCACAACCTCTTCGACGTTTCGCCGCCTGTCGCCAACCTGGTGGTCAGCTTTACGCAGTATATCCTGTCACTGCCGGCATCGCAGCGACCCACAACCGCGGCCTATGCCACCCAGAATGATCCCTTTACCCAGCCACAGGTCGATACTGCGCGACAACTGCTGGAGCAGGGGGGGGTCAAAACGGTCTCTTACCAGGTGTACCCGTCAGAAACCACAGACTTTACTCCCATCGCGCAAAAGATGATCGCCGCGAAGGCACAGGTTGTAGTTACCGGCACGTTGCTTCCTGACATTACCGCTTTTATACAGGCCTTCAAGCAGCAGCACTACAATCCACAGGCCCTCATAGCTACAGCGGGACCGGACCAGGGCAGTCAATTCACCAAAGCTATTGGTGGCGCCCCTGCCGCGGAGGGGATCTTCGTTCCTAACGGCGGCTGGTACCCGACGATCAACACCTTCCAGAACGCGCAGATGGTCCAAAACTACCTGGCGGCCTATGGCGGCACAGCCGATGGCATTAGCTCCGACGTGGCAGAAGGTTACGCCGTGGGACAGGTTCTGGTTCAGGCAGTGAACAAAATTCACAGTATCGATAATGCTAAACTCATCGCTGAACTGCACTCGGGTGATACGTTCCAGTCCGTGCAGGGAGACGTGAAGTTCAATGATCAAGGTGAAAACATCCTGGCAAGTGGATACCTGTTCCAATGGCAGAAAGGCTCATTGGTGTCTGTGTATCCAGCTAACCAGGCGACCAACCCTCCTGAGTTTCCCAAGCCTAACTGGCCGTAGTACTACTTCATTAGTTTTCATTTTGTGCCGCCGCAGGCGGCACAAAATGAAAGAAAAAAGGGTTGTGCAGGGAAAGAGGACTTATTGTGGGACTTATTGTCGAAGCAATCATCACCGGACTCCTGACCGGAGGCGTCTATGCCTTGATGGCATCCGGGCTGACGCTGGTTTTCGGGGTCATGGACATCATCAATATCGGACAGGGAGCCCTGGTCATCCTGGGCGCCTACCTCAGCTACGTGCTGGAGCAAAACCTGCACATCGACCTGTTTGTTGGATTGCTCATCACAATGCCGTTCATGTTCGTCCTGGGCGTGCTGATCGAGTTGCTGTTTATCCGCCCGATCAGGCGCGACCGCACGATGTTCTCTATCCTGGTAACGTTCGGGGTGGCGCTGATCATCGAAGGGGTGCTCAACCTCATTTTCTCGGCGGATTACGTCCAACTGCATGCGTGGTACATCACGGCGTCATTTCCGGTGGCGGGTTTCTATCTCTCGTACATTTATGTGTTTGGCTTCCTGCTGGCCGTGGTGCTATTGGGGGTGCTCTACCTGTTGCTCTATCGCACCAAATTCGGCCATAGCCTGCGCGCCACGATGCAGAATCGCACGGCGGCTGAACTTGTTGGCATCGATGTCGAGCGCGTCTCAGCCATAACCTTTGGCATTGGCGTCGCGCTGGCCGCCGCCGGAGGCATGGCGTTCGGGGCAACCACCTCGTTCAACGCTAATAGCGCCTATGACCTGATCTCGCGCCTGCTGGCCATCATCATCTTCGGTGGTATGGGCAGCTTACAGGGCGCGCTGATTGCTTCCCTGGGCATGTTAGTAATCGAAGACGTCACGTCGGTGGTCTGGTCGCCCGTCTGGGCCAGCACCGTCTTTTTCATCCTGCTCGTAGTTATCCTGCTGATCCGCCCGCAGGGATTGCTTGGACAAGTGGGGGGAAGAAAGCAATGAGGATTTTTAAAACGGTTGGGCTGCTGGTGCTGCTGGCGCTTGCCATTGGCTTCCCGCTGCTGTTTCCCAATCCGGCTGTGACCACCATTGCGGTCTTTACCTTGCTGTTCGTCGTAGCTACTACCGGCTGGAATATCTTTTCAGGCTACACCGGCTACATCGCGCTGGGCCATGCCGCCTACTTCGGGGTGGGCGCATATACCCTGGCGATTTTGTGCCAGGACTGGCATATCCCGGGCGGTTACATCCCTTTCTTGCTTGTTCCCGTGGCTGGCCTGGTGGCAGCCGCTGCCGGCGCTGCGCTCGGCTGGATCGCCCTGCGGGTGCGACGGCATACCTTCGTGGTGATCACCATCGCCATGTTCTTTATCCTGCAATTGCTGGCTTATAACCTGACAGGACTCACTAATGGTTCTATAGGCCTGGGCCTGCCCATCCCTAATTGGAGCAGTGACGCGTTCAGTACCCAGCTAGAACAGTTGCTAGTCGGGCTTCAGTGGGTCACGCCTGGTGATTGGAACGGTATCTTCTTCAATATTCCGTTCTACTACGTGACCCTGGCCGTGCTGCTGGTTGCCATCGCCATTTCGTGGTGGGTGCGCCACTCCAAATACGGCCTGGGGCTGCTGGCCATACGCGACGACGAAGACCGGGCGCTGGGCCTTGGTGTGAAGGCGGGACCATCCAAACTGGCGGCGTTTGTCATCTCCGCGTTGATTGTAGGCATGGTGGGGGCCATCTGGGCCTACTTCATCGAGTCGATTTATCCATTCTCTGCCTTTGATGCCACCTTCGATGTAGCTATTGCGTTAATGGCATTCCTGGGCGGCCTGGGGACGATAGCCGGCCCCGTCCTGGGCGCGCTGCTTTTAGAGCCGACCCAACAATACTTCACTTTGCAGTACGGCCAGAGCGGCTTTTACCTGGTGATCTACGGGGCGCTGTTCCTGGTAGTTATTCTCTTGCTGCCCCAGGGTGTCGTCCCTACGCTCCGGGCCCGCTGGGCCAGATTCCAGGTTGCTCGTAGTCAGCAACAGGAGACCGGCGTCACCATCACCCCTATTCCCAAACAGGACAGGCCTGCCCGTGTCGAGAGGAAGGAAGAGATCAACTTATGAGCTTGTTGGAAGTGCAGGATGTCTCCAAGGCCTTTGGGGGTATTCAAGCTCTGGATACGTGTTCGATCAGCGTTGAACAAGGCTCTATCACCGGCTTAATCGGGCCCAATGGGTCAGGCAAAACCACGCTGTTCAATGTGATGACGGGCTATGAGCAGGTCGACAGCGGACAGATACGATTTCAAGGAGAGGCTATCACTAATACGCCGCCGGACAAGGTTTTCCGCCTGGGCATCGGGCGCACTTTCCAGTTGACGCGCATCTTCCCACGGCTTACGGTGTTGGAGAATATGCACGTGGCAGTGCAGCGCCAGAACTTGAAAGGCCTCTTGAGCCGCTGGAGTTCGACCCACGAGCAGGAGCGAGCGCTGGGGCTGCTGGACTTTGTGAATCTCTCGCAACTCAAGGATATGCTGGCTGGGAACCTGTCCTATGGACAGAAGAAACTGCTGGAGTTTGCCTTTGTACTGATCGCGGAGCCGCAGGTCATCCTGCTGGATGAACCGGCTGGAGGCATCAACCCCACCATGATCAATTACCTGGCTGAGCGCATCCACACGCTCAACCAGCGCGGCGTGACCTTTCTGGTGGTCGAGCACAACATGGAGTTCGTGATGGACCTGTGCGAGCGAGTGATGGTGATGCATCGCGGCGCCAGGATTGCGGAAGGGACGCCCGGGGAAGTGCGTGCGAATCCGGCGGTCCTGGAAGCCTATTTGGGAGACTAGGGACATGTTGCTGAAACTACATAATGTGTATGCTGGCTACGAAGGAGGCGATGTACTCAAAGGGATCGACCTGGAAGTGGAGCAAGGCGCGACGACCTGCATTGTCGGACCCAACGGAGCGGGCAAGTCGACGGTGTTGCGCGTGCTGAGTGGCTTGTTGAAGCCGCGGCTGGGCGAGATTACTTTTGATGGTCACTCACTGGTAGGCAAGAGCCCTCGCCAGATTCTAGAGCTGGGGATTGTGCAAGTACCGCAAAGCCACAGCCTGTTTCCCAACATGACGGTACATGAAAATGTGCGGCTGGGAGCGTACCTGCTGCGTAACACAGCGCTCGTGGAGCGGCGCTTGCGCGAAGTAGAAGAACTGTTTCCGGTGGTGAAAATACGTGCAAAGGAGAAAGCCGGGAACCTGTCAGGAGGACAGCAGCGACAGGTCGAATTTGCACGCAGCCTGATGCTAAACCCCCGGTTGATCTTACTTGATGAGCCATCGATGGGGCTGGACCCCAGGACATTTAAACAGGTGGTGGAGACGATCAAGGTGATGCAAAGCAGCGGCAGGACGATCGTGCTAGTCGAGCAAAACGCACGTACAGGTTTGAGCTTGTCTACCCGCGGCGTGGTGATGGAGAGCGGGCGCATCCGGCTAGAAGGATCGCACACCGACATTTTGAACAACCCTGAGATCGGTCACCTGTACCTGGGAGGAACGCTCTCGGGCGCGTGAGCCAGGGCGATGATGAGCAGGACACTCAAAGCGAGGCTAAAGGAACTCCTGAAAGGACGAGTACATGGCGAGAGATGAACTTGTACAGAGCGCGATTGACAACTGGGCCCCCAGGTTCATTGCCAATGGCGTGGACGCCAATGACTTTCAGCGCGTCACAAATAGCGTAGAACGTTGGGACGACTGGTGTGAGAAGTGGTCCGAGTGCGGGGGCATGCACGAGCAGATAGGGGAGAAGGCAGAGGCAGAAAAGCATTACGAATCGACGGCAAGCCATTATTTCCACGCGGCAATCTCGTACCACTTCGGGAAGTACTTGTTTGTACGTAAGCCGCACGAACTGCGCGCAGCGCACGAACATACAGTGCATGCCTATCAAAAGGCGCTCCCCTTTTTTGATTTTCCAGGTGAGCGCGTGGCCATTCCCTACGAGCGAGGCGCCACGATGTACGGAGTTCTAAGAAAACCATGGCACACGCCTAAGCCTGCAGTAGTCATCCTTGTGCCTGGACTGGATTCGGTGAAAGAAGAACTGCACAACTACGGCGACGATTTCCTGAGACGCGGCATGGCAGTGCTGGCCATTGACGGCCCCGGGCAGGGGGAAATGGAGTTCGAGTATCCAATGCGCTTTGACTACGAGATTCCCATCAAGCATGCCATCGATTACCTTGAGAGCAGGCCAGATGTGGACGCCGGCCGCGTGGGCCTGATGGGCGTCAGTCTCGGTGGATATTACGTGGTCCGTGCAGCAGCTTTCGAGCGCAGGGTGAAGGCAACCATCTCTAACGGTGGTCCGTACAGCCCGGTTGATGGCTTCGAGCAGCGACCCCTGATAAGCCGCGAAACGTACATTTACCGCAACAAAGCGGCTAACCAGGAGGATGCCCTCAACAAGCTGAAGCAATTCGATCTGCAGGGCGTGGCGGAGAAAGTAGAGTGTCCACTGCTGGTTATCGTGGGCCGTCGCGACAGACTAGTGCCGCCGGAACAAGGGGTGCGCATAGCGACCGAGGCAGGCAGCAAGGCAGAACTATGGCTGTTCGAGGATGGCAACCACGTCTGCAACAATATTATTTACAAGCATCGACCACAGCAGGCCGATTGGATGCGCAGCAAGCTACATGCATAACCGGTTGCGTTCCCGCAGGACTGGAGGCGAAGATGATGGATCAATTTGATATCGTTGTAGCTGGCGGAGGGCATAACAGCCTGGTTACAGCCGCTTACCTGGCAAAAGCAGGCTATTCGTGCCTGGTCCTCGAAGCCCGTCACGTGATCGGCGGCAATACCATGACCGAGGAGTTGACACTTCCCGGATTTCTCCACGACACTTGCTCAACCGCGCATGCTATTTTTATGGAAAGCCCTATCTGGCGCAATCAAGAACTGCCGTTAGCCGAGTATGGGCTGGAATACATACGGGTCGATCCCGCATCTCACGTGGTATTCCCGGATGGAACTTACATCACCCAGTGGATCGATATTGATCGCACCTGCGAAGAGATATCCAGGTTCTCCCGAAAAGACGCCGCCAGCTATCGCAAGATGATATCCGAATGGCGGAGCGTTGCACCAATCTTCAACAAACTGCGCTACACCCCCGCTGGCTGGGACCCCGCGATCACCAGCGAACTTGCATCGCATCCCCAGGGAGCGATCTGGATGCGCCGCCAGGCGCTCTCAGCGTGGGAAATCATCGATGCTGCCTTTGAAGACTGGCACGTCAAGTCATGGATGCTGTGGTTCGCAGAGGGGACATTGCAACCCGCCGATCGACCCGGCACCGGGCTGCTCGCCTACTCGTTCGTTGCTGGGCGACAGCGTAGTGGCTGGGCTATTCCTAAAGGCGGCTCCGGAAGGCTTCCTCAAGCCCTGGGCCGCATCATCGAGGATCACGGTGGAACCCTTCTCACGAACAGGCCGGTGAGCCGGCTGATCCTGGAGGGAGGGCGATGTGTCGGTGTCGAGACTGAGACCGGCGAGCAGTTCCGCGCTCGCCATGCCGTTGTTTCCACCATTCACGTCAAGCACCTGGTGAATATGGCGCCCCCGGAAGCCTGGGGTGACGCCTTCTTGTATGGTGTGGAAACCTACAAAGCCGGTCGCACAATGTTCGTAACCCACTACGCTACTACAGAGCCGCCCAGGTTCGCCGTCGATGGGGGGACCCTGCCAGTAGTAGCAGCGGGAGTGGCCCAGACTACCGAGCGTCAACTGCGCGTGACGGAGGACTTCAATCATGGTATCGTGGCAAGCGATCAGCCAGTATTGCTTGTGCTAACGCCTTCTGTGGAAGATCCTTCTCGTGTCCCTACGGGCAAGCATATAGTCAAGGTAATCAACTTCCAGCCCTACTCGTTACGTGAGGGACCTGAAAAGTGGGACGAGATCAAGGAGAGGGTAGCTGCTAACAACCTTGAGCAGCTGCGGCAGTACGCGCCCAATCTGAGCGATGACAAAATCCTCGCCAGCGAAATCCGCAGCCCTATCGACCTTGAGCGCAATAACCGGCACAACTGGCATGGGAGCTGTCATGGTGGAGACCTTAGCCCGTCTCAAGCGGAAACACTGCGACCGGTCCCTGGCTACGCCCAGCATCGCATGCCGATTCCTGGCCTTTATCAGACCGGCGCTACAACCCATCCTGGTGGTTCAGTCACCGGCGCACCGGGCCGCAATGCCGCAATGGTGCTACTCAAGGACCTGGGCAGGGACTTGAACGAGGTGATCCAGGCAAGATAAACCCGCTTGTATTTTTATGACCACTGCGGCCTGGGGAATTCGGGATTTTCCGCTGCCGCAAAGGAAGGATACACGGGTATGAACGTCCCATGCTGCCACTGGAACAGGTATGACAGCGCCAGTGTATTTTGGCCACTTAGACCCGCCTGGGTCGCAGAATCAAATCTCACTGCTCCTTGAACACTGTTGAATGTATCACCAGAATGTAGTTCTCTGATCAGTGCGGCATTGTTGATGCTGCCAATTTTCGTGACTGCCTGCTGCACCACCTGCCCTACAGAGTAGGCCTCTGCGACATCAGCATTGATAGCGTTAGCAGAACCCCCATACTGTGCAAGATAATCCTGAACCATTTGAGCATTCTGGAAGTTGTTGGCTTCAGGATACCAGCCATTCGGAACGAATATCCCTTCCGTAGACTTGAGCCCGACAGCCTTGATAAAATCGGTACCTGCGTCAGGACCGGCAGTGGCAACCAACGCCACTGGATTGTAGCGCTGCTGCCTGAAAGTCTTTATAAACGCGGTAAGATCAGGGAGCAGAGTACCCAGGATCACTACCTGCGCACCGGAGGTAACCACCGCGTTGGCGAAAGGCGAGTAGTCCTTCGTCGTACCCGCCGGGTAGACGTGGTAGTAGACGGTTTTGACTCCGCCCTTTTCCAGTGACTGTCTTGCCAGGTCCACCTGTGGCTGGGTAAAGGGGTCATCCTCGGTAGCATAAGCGGCTGTTTTAGGTCGCTCGTCTTGCGGCAGGGATAGGATAAAGTACGCGAACGTAACCAGGTTATTGGCAACTGGGAGAGAGACGTCGAAGATATTATTGAGCCCCCGGTTGAAGACGGAAGGGCCGCCCCCTGATCCCTCCACCATCGCGTATCCATACTGGTTGGCGACAGCTGATGCTGGCTTTGTCAGTAACGTAGAGAACGGCCCAAATACAAAATCAACGTGATCGACCGTGATCAATTGCTTGTAGTTGGCTGTAACTTTCGCCGGATCGCTGTTGTCAGGAATGGCGACCAGTTGGACCGGGCGGCCCAGGAGGCCGCCATTCTTGTTGATAGTATCTGCCCAAAGCTGGTATCCCTGCTTCGTAGCTGGCCCGTCGGCGGAAAAGTCGCCTGAAGTAGAATACGAGAAGCCGATTTTTATTGGCTTCTGGTTTTGAAAGCCAGGCGTAGATTGCCCACAAGCGCTCAATCCTACAAGTGCCATAATGGCGATGCAAGCAATGCATGTAAATTTTCTGATCCAGGCCCCATAACGTTCTGGCATATATGTCCTCCTTGAAATCTAGCCCTGACGCTGCGCTAACGCCCGCTTCGCAGGCTAGTCCTGCGTACTCAACAGGGCTACAATGAAGCTCCTTGAAATCCAGCCCTGACGCTGCGCTAATGCCCCCTCGATAAATCGGGGGGCTACACGCGGCTAGCACTGCGTACTCAATAGGGCTGCATTGAAGCTCCTCTGGCTCCGCTTGAGCTAATTTCTCTGACCTGATCGTTGGGGCGCTACCTGTCTACCATTCGGTTGATATGGTGCTACAGGGTAAGGAGAATAAGGTGGGGGCGGTCCAGCCGGAGGCAATGCGTTGTACGATCTTGCATCTGGAGGCTGAGCTGCTCCGGTAACGGTACGGAAAATACCGCTGACCGTCATCTGGTTATTCTGCTCGTTTTCTATAGGAGTAATATCGAACTGCGTAGGCGCGTAATAGTTCTGGTCTTCTCGCAGCTTAAACGCCTCCACCGAAGCCCGTAACTGTTCTACCAGTCGTGCCAATCGCTCCATATTTTGCGATGCGTCTCGTGTACTGGTGCTGCTTTGCTCTGTCGTATCGGAGACGCCTTGCATAATTTGCACAATAGCCCCTGAAGACTGCAACTGCTGCGTTGTCATCAGGCTAATGTTTTCAATTTCTTCTGCCTCGTGATCAATGGCAGCGAAGATCGACCCCAGAGTGGTACCTGCTTCCTGTGTCAATTTGGCGCCCACCGAGGTTTCATGTTCAGTATCCTGCATAGCGACTGCCACAGCACCTATATCTTCGCGGATACTGCGCACGATGCGAGTGACTGTGCTAGCCTCTTCTTTAGCTCGTTCTGCCAGGCGCCGGATATCGGCAGCGACGGCACCGAAGCCCTTGCCGTTCTCGCCTGCCATCGCCGCCTGGATAGCAGCATCTAGCGCCAGACGATTCGTCTGATGGGCGATGTTAGAGATAGCTGCTACGATCTCGTCGATCTCACGCGAACGGTCGCCGAGCAATTGCACTTTGCTTGCTGTATCCTGCACGTTTTCGTGGATACGTTCTATACCTTGAAGCGACTGATTCATCGATGCGCGTCCACTTTGCGCATTCATACGCGTCTCACGCGCTATTTTATACAGAACCTGCGCCCGCTCAGCCACGTGGCGGCTTGAGCCAGCTATATGTTCAACGCCCGCGGTGGCATTAGCGATTTGCTGGAGCTGTAAATCGCCATTTTCTACCAGCTGTGTCATATGGTCCAGAATCGTTACCGTTGAGTTTTCCACTTCGTGAGCGACCATTTTCACCCGCACTATCAGGCTGCTCAGTTCCTCTACCATGTAGTTGAAGGAGTCGGCCAGTACGCCCAGGGTGTCAACTGTCACTTCTGCCTGTATTCGCAGATCACCTTCACCTACGCCGCTCACTTCACTCACCAGTTTCTCTACCTGGGCTTGCAGGCTGTCGCGCTGGGCCTGAGTTTCCTGAATGAGGCGCACAATGTTATCCAGCATGTTATTCATGGAAGTGGCCACCAGGTGGATTTCATCGCGACCCCTGATCCTGGCTCGTGCGCCGGTTTCACCCCTGGCTATACGCTTGGTGAGCGTGGTCAGTTGACCTAGCGGGCGAGTAATCGTGACGCTGATGATATATCCAATAGTGAGCACTGTTATTATGGTGACCAGAAACGCGATCACATCGCCAATCACAACTGGATTGACCTGTGAAGGTCCAACCGTAGTCACAACCTCGCCCATCTTCTCTGCAATGTTTACTACCCGCTGCCAACTATTTCTGAGATCGGTAAACTGAGCATTAGCGTCAAACAACTTCTTGTAGACCGCCAGGTAGGATGGTTTACTGGTTTTAGGCTCGAGCAGCGCAAGCTCTTCATCTTGCAGCTTCTTGTATGCCGGCCACTGGCGCTGTACCACAGTGTTGAGAATTGCCTGCTGATCGCTGATAATTGTGCTAGTGGGATCATCACTTAATAAGATAGTGCGGATGGCGCTCATATTGGGCGAGGTGGCCAGCTCGAAATCTTGTTGATATTTCACCAGCGTCTGATCGAAGTCCGTTTCGCGAGCAAGTATATCATTGTTTATCAACTGTCCCGAGGCGTTCATTGAGGGATCTTGTACACTTCCACCCAGGCTTGCAAAAATCTCAGCATGGCGTGCTTGTAGCAGGGCGTTCATGCGTTGCAGGTTTATTTGCTCTTCATAGGCAGTATTCTGGGCATTAAAGGCGGTTTTTACCGCCTGGCCACGTGCAGTCAACTGGTTGACATAATTGGTGCCCAGTAGAACGATAACAATGCCTGGTACTACAGCCGCCAGAGCAAATGCTATGAGAAGACGGCGAAAGATAGGCATGTTGGTAATAGATCTGTACATATCCGCTCCAATCTCGCCTCAAATGGTGTTAACGCTTTATAATATCAGTGTTCTTGCACCATGATATACCGATTCGCTGAGGGATACTCGTCCTCACTAGGGAAAAGAGAAAAGCCACATGGGCTCGCTGCATTACCCTCAAGGATGCAGATCCTCGTTGAGATGGTGGAATCCGATGAAATAACCCCAACATAGTGTACCGTACTTCGCTGCGAAATGAAA
>Ga0137388_10001537_pt1 | contig 14053 bp, 10 predicted proteins | sample 15con2h14AmetaG_FD_104644 | JGI IMG/M metagenome (GOLD analysis project Ga0137388, IMG submission 104644) | Vadose zone soil microbial communities from Angelo Coast Range Reserve, California, USA - 15con2h1.4A metaG | ecosystem: Environmental > Terrestrial > Soil > Vadose zone > Saprolite...
GAGGAAATCTCCTCGCTGGAGACGGAGGCCAACCGGTTTGCGGGAGACACGCTGATTCCACCCACGGCGTACCGTCAATTCTTAGAGTCGGGCGATGTTTCTGTTTCGGCAGTGGGAGACTTCGCAGATGCCATAGGCATCGCTCCAGGGATCGTTCTTGGCCGGCTGCAGCATGAGGGCCGGGTAGCATGGAGTACCGGTCACAGACTTAAACAGACGATGCGTTGGCAGCTTGCCCATATGCCTAGCGTCAAATAGCCTCACCCCAAAGGGGTCGCGGAACGGCCGGGCTAGTCTGAACCACGTTCGAGGATCGTCTGCATCCTCTGCGCGGCTTCTCGCTGAAGCTCTGGTACGACATGGCTGTAGGCATTCATCGTCAACGCAATCTCCGAGTGCCCTAGTACCTCCATCACTACGCGCGGCGAGATACCTTGCACGAGGAGTAGGGTTGCGCACGAATGCCGCAGGTCGTGAAAGCGCACGCGGTGAAGACCTATATGCGCTAGGGCTTCATGGAACTGCTCGATCACACGCCTTGCCTGCGTTGGCTCCCCTGCGCGATTTGCGAAAACGAGTCCAGTCTCATGCCATTGCGATCCTGCCCAAAGCTTTTCAGCGACCTGACGCTTCTCGTGCGCACGCAGCTGCTCCGCGATCATCGATGGCATGACTAGGGTTCGCCGACTCTTTTCAGTCTTCGGAGGCACGAGAGTCAGCCTGCCATCGATTCTCTGAAGCTGGTGACTAACGCGGAGGGTGCCGGCGTTGAAAGCTTCAGCCAACAGGCGGTGGGGGAATCCAGGCTGGAGGGACAGTCTTCGACGGCCAGGTAGGATGCACGCTATGGCGTCTTGAACGTCGACGGAGGCTCGAGTGATGAGCTCAATGGCCGCGTTTGCGGGTGTCGCTTTTGTGGTGTTCGGCGCGATCGTCGGGCAGACGTGGCTAGCCTGGTATTCCCTCGAACGTCCCGGTTTGGCTTTCGCTCTATCCGCTCACGCAGCGTCGTTCGCACTATTCGTCCTTGGCCTTACCATCGTGATCCGCTTCGCCTTTCGGTTCCGGCAACCGGATTTCACTATGGCTCTAGTTCTTAGCGGTGGATTGGGATTGGGAATCACGACTAACTGGCTGCTCATACGCCTGCCGAAATGGTGGACAGATAGGCTCAGGGTGTTGTACAAGGTTCCAATTCTCATTGTCCAAATCCTTGGGGAGACGCCGATATATGTAATTTGCTCCCTTTCCCATATTCCATCAGTTATCCGGGCAGTTCTTCGGCAACTTCCCCCCGGGCCGTCATACGTAGAGGTCCATAACGTCTTTTGGAATATGGCGTACGGCGGCCTAATATCGACAACTCTCTGGGGCCGGAAAGCACATTGGGAAGAAAGGTATGAGCCTGGAAAGCCGTCATTTGCAGGGTTGGTCAATACGCCGACATGGATTTTTGGCCAGCAGCCGCCAGGTGGATGGGAAGAGAACGTTGGTATGGCCCTCTTCTTTCGGCCAACAATCTACGGCTTTGTCTTTGGCCACATTGCTGGATTCGCAGGCGCGCGCATCGTGCCGCTTATACAGGTCCCAAGGGCGCAAGCGTCTCAGTACCTTGTGGCATTCGTAACAGCCTTACTGGCAGGCTTCGTGGGGCAGACTCTAATCATGTACATCGGCCTCCTCGCGATTCCGAAGCAGCGGATGATGGCCATGATGAGCCAGCCTCTCATCAACTTCATAGGAAGAGGCCTTGAACCGCAGACCGAGCGTGACTGGTCGGCCGCAGTCACCGGATTGCTTCAACAGAGCGCCAGCCTCGCCTTGAGCTTGACCAATGGATTCGTCATTGGAGCACTAGCACTCGGCGCTAGCATTCGGGTCGCTAGCATCGCGCAGTCGTTGATTGCGTACGTGCTGGGTCAGGTGCTTGCGCTCGTCATTTCGAGGCGGTTGCTCGCGCATGGAGACGACGCCACCGTTCTCGCCTTCGCCGTCGTGACCGGCCTTGTCGGCGTTGGTCTCCTTGTCCTGGTTGCTTACGCGTAGCGCACGCACGACATTCTGAGTTTGTTTACTGGCAGGCGGCCTCATAGCGCAGGCTCTTTTAACGCTGGCCGCCGACGCGATTTGTAAGACCGCCGCGAAGGGCCTTGTTAGCGATCGCGACCCGATCGTCAAGCCACGGCCATTTGCTATCGATAATGCGGGCTTCTGCCTATCCGGTTAGCTCCGGAACGAGCTCACCCGGTCGCCATTCGCCTTTCCGGAAGGGAGCACTGGTGCGGACGGACGTCGGCATCCGCCGCTCTGCACCCATGCGGCGCATTCCGATGGGTGCCTGGGGGTCGTTTCGAGTTCGGAGCAGAGGTTTCAGGCCGGCCGGATGAGCTGCGTCGACTGGATCCAACGTGGGTGCACTCGTCAAGGTTTGCGCGAGTGGCCGTCGCCAGGTTACCGGAGCAAAGCGGATAGGCAGAATGCGGGCTTATCGGTAACAAAGGTGCCGCGGCTTATAGGTCCGAGGCCGAAGCAGCGATCGGGAAGAAACGGTGGAAGGCCTCAGCCCTTCGGATAGCCTCGGTCGGTCGGAGTGGAGGCGCGTGGTTCATGTCAGGTGACGTCGGCGCCTACCGCCCGGGACGTCGACGTCTCGGTTAGTCGACTTGCGCGACTGAGGAAGGGCCACCAGCCGGCTGTGCTCAATAACGTCGTTCCTACTGTGATGTCGTGCCAAGGTGGCTGACCGAATGTGCTTGACACTTTCCGCCTGTGGGAGTAACACCTTTCCACCAGGGTGTCCGCAGCAGAAACGGATGTGACCAGGTAGAAAATTGTCAGCAAGAGACGCCACGCCGGCCACAGCGTCACTGGAACCCAACGCGGAACCTCCGCGAATTGGCGAGGCGACGGACACCGTCGTTCCTGGCGGTGGTGCCTCAATCGACAAGGCTGTTACTGTACGGAACCCCAGGATCTCCATTAGATCTATATTGCTCTCGACTACAGAGCAATTCATCCAATGGCCTCGACGCCTCCGGGTGGCAGCGGCGGGGTACGTCGTTGTACTCGTTTTCGGCTTAGGGGTCGGTCTAGCTCACCTTGCTCAGGCAGACCGCACCTCCGCGCTGGTAGTTGGCGTGTTAGTCGCCGGCCCTCTAGTTGTCGCACTAATGGGCGATCGCATAACCGGGATCAAGGCCTTTTCAGTTGAGCTCTCGCTCGCTCAGGTTACGGTCAGTGTGGAGAGTGATTTTTCAGGCGCAGTGATGTCTCTGGCAGAGATGGGTCCTTCAGGAACACCTGAACTGCAAAAGACATTGAGTGAGGCCACGAGAAGTCGATCCCAGCTGCTGCGGCTGAATCTGCGTGACGAGGACTATTGGTGGTTAAGCCGTGTCTTCCTAGCTGGAGCGCTTGCGTGGGACTACACCTCCGTAGAAGCTTTCGTCTTCGTGCGATCCGGAGACCAGAGAATTTTTGTCGGCATCGCTACGCCGCAAGACCTGCGGTTGCGGATCGGGTCGGCGTTTCCCGACTACGAAGTCGCGTATAGAAGGGTCAGGTTTGAGGTCGCTGCATCCCCATCGAGAAAGCCGGAAGACGAACTCAACGAGATCCTGTCGTGGCGATGGCACGCCAGCTTGACCGATGAGATCGGCACCAAAGTGATAGTAACCCGCCGAAATCTTAAGGATTGGATGGGCGATGCCCTCGATACAGATGATCTACCGTACGGGCCGCTCAACCCGCTTCTGCGATACCGAATCGCTTCGAGCCCACGGCGGTTTGCCGCGCTGACGCAGGAATCGAAGCTAGTCGACATCGTGGATCGAGACGAACTCGCCAAGAGGACCACCATTTCAGATCTGGAACAGATGCTCCGATGAGCTCGACTTCAGTGGATTCCCCTGTCGCCAGCCGACCGGAGGAGCTATCAAAACTCACCCCTATCCCTGACGTCGCAACGGTCTACTCACCAACTAGGAAGTTCTAGCGATAATGGCGCATTCACGCAACGCGTCGCCGTTGACGCGCCCGTATTTCGCGCGCGCGCCTTCTTGTTGGCGATGGGGGAAAGCACAAGAACTTTGGCCCTTCTCATGTAGCAGTTCATGTAGTAATCCAAGGCTCTGTAACGGCTCGAAACCGGTCTAACACGCATGCCCGATGCCGCCAAACCAGCTCAAAAGCCTCGAAAACGCTCTCCGTGGACGAGACCGCCCAGATTTCGGGACCGTGAGGCCGAGGGTTCAAATCCCTCGCCCCCGACCAATTTCTGAATTCAGAAGTGACTCAGGCTCAGCACCTAATGCAACAACATCCCTGTCATCTGTAGTAGTTCTGTAGTAGTTTCCATGAGCGGACGACCCCTCGGGTGTTCCCAGCCTCGCACGGACCATCTTGTGCATGATTCGCGATTACGCCCAACCTCGCGACAACCCTGTGCCGCTAGGTTGAGCCGATGATCACCTTTACTAGCGACCAGACCTGGTGGCTTGGTCTTCCTATGGCCTTTGCCTGACATACTTTCTGCGGCCTGATGCCTGCTGAACCACCGCGCGGACCCGTCGATGCAATGGCGGTCCCGCGTTTTGCAGGCGCACCGACTTTCGCTCGGTTGCCCCGCATCGATGAAGTCGGCGCATGTGACATAGCAGTCGTCGGAGTCCCTTTCGACAGCGGGGTCACATATCGGCCTGGTGCGCGGTTCGGGCCGGCAGCGATTCGCCAGGGATCCCGGCTGCTGCGGCCGTACCACCCGGATATGGACGTGAAGCCGTTCGCCCTCCAGCAGGTTGCGGACGCGGGCGACATCGCATGCAATCCCTTCGTCATCGCCGAAGCGATCGCGCAAATCGAGGCAGGCGCCGATCGGTTGCTCGGAACTTGCCGTCACCTCCTTGCCCTGGGCGGTGATCACACCATCGCTCTGCCTCTGCTCCGCGCTTCCCACCGGAAGTTTGGGCCACTGGCCGTCGTCCATTTCGACTCCCACCTCGACACGTGGCAGGGTCACTTCGGCGTCTCGTACAACCACGGGACGCCTTTCCGGCGTGCCTCTGAAGAAGGCCTGCTTCGGCTGGATCGCTGCATCCACGTCGGGGTGCACGGTCCGATCTTCTCCGAGCAGGACCTGATCGACGATGCCGCGCTCGGCTTCCAGATCGTCACCACGATGGACCTCGAAGAGCACGGTGTCGACGAGGTCGTGGATCGAATCCATCGCCGCGTTGGGGATGCCCCGATGTACATCTCGGTCGATATCGACGTGCTCGATCCCGCGCACGCTCCAGGGACCGGAACCCCCGAGGCGGGAGGCATGAGTACGCGCGAGCTGCTCGCGGTGCTCCGGCGCCTCGTCGACCTCGAGCTCGTGGGGGCGGACATCGTGGAGGTGGCCCCCGCCTACGATCACTCCGAGGTCACCGCGATCGCGGCGGCCCATGTGGCTTACGACCTGCTCGCGGTCTTCGCCCGCCGCAGCTCTATCTAGCTGTCCCGCCGGCGGAGGGCGAGGAGTGCCAGGAACTCGTGGACCAGGGTGCCCGCAAGCAGCGAAGTCACCTCACCCGAGTCGTACTGCGGTATGACCTCGACCAGGTCGAAGCCCACAAACTGGATGCCGCGCAAGCCGCGAACCAGGCGAAGGGCATCCCGGCTGCTTGGCCCCCCGACTTCAGGCGTCCCCGTGCCCGGGGCGAATCCCGGGTCGATGGAATCGATGTCGAAGCTGAGGAAGACCGGGCCGGAGCCGATGCGCTGCCGCACTTCGGGCAGAACTTCGTCGACGCCCCGCCTCAGGAGTTCCTCGGTCGGGATTAGGTGAAGCCCCAGCGCCCTCGCCCCGCCGCGGTCCTCCGATCCGTACAGGCCACCGCGGATGCCGATCTGCACCGCCCGCCGGGTGTCGATCAACCCTTCCTCGATAGCCCGCTTGCACCAGGTGCCGTGCGTGTAGCGCTCACCGCCCCAATAGCTGTCCCACGTGTCGGTGTGGGAATCGAAGTCGATCAGACCCAGCGGGCCATGGTGCTTGGCGACCGCGCGCAGCTCGCCAAGCGTGATCCCGTGGTCGCCGCCGATCGATAGCGGCACGACACCGGCCTCGAGGATCGGATTGAGCCCATCGACGATCACTTTGTAGGTCGCCTCGATGTTGCCCGGGATGACCGGCAGGTCGCCCGCATCGACCACCGAGAGATGGTCGAAGATCTCGATCTCGTGCTCGGCGTGAAAGGGGCGGAGCAGCCGTGAAGCCTCGCGGATCGCGGCAGGCCCGAATCGGCCGCCGACGCGGTAGCTGACGCCGGTGTCGAAGGGAATGCCGACGATGGCCGCATCGACACCCTCCATGTCCTTGACCTGCGGCAGGCGCATGAAGCTGCCAATCCCCGTGAAGCGCGGGTACTGCATCGCGTCCAGCGGCCGATAGCGCTTCGGGTCAGGCACTCGCCAGCTCCGATTCGACCGCCTTCATGCTCTCTTCGTGGATGATCCCGACCACCTGGTTGCGCAGCTCGGCGAAGCGTGGACCTCCAACCATGTCGAAAGTCCGCGGCCTTGGAAGATCGATGCTCAGCGTGGTGCGGATGCGGCCCGGCCGGTTGGTCATCACGTAGATCACGTCGCCGAGAAAGATTGCCTCATCTATGTCATGGGTGACGAAAAGCACCGTCTTGCGATATCGCTGCCAGATTTCGGTGAGCATCTCCTGCATGATCTGGCGGGTCAAAGCATCCAGAGCGCCAAACGGCTCGTCCATCAGCAATACCTCGGGATCGTTCGCCAGCGCCCGAGCGATCGCCACCCGCTGCTTCATGCCACCAGACAGCGCCTTCGGGTACGCCTCCGCAAACCCGTCAAGCTTCATGAGGCGAATCAACTCGCTCGACTGACGCGTCCGCTCGGGTTTGGGGGTGCCCTTGACCTCGAGGCCGAACTCGATGTTGCGCTGCACCGAGAGCCACGGATAGAGCGAATACGACTGGAACACCATTCCCCGATCGGGGCCGGGCGAGTCCGCAAGTTTGCCGTCGACCAGGACCTCGCCCTCGGTCGGCGTCACCAGGCCGGCGGCGACGTTTAGCAGCGTTGACTTGCCACAGCCGGATGGCCCGACGATGCAGGCGAACTGTCCGTCCGGGACCGTCAGCGAAATCTGCTCTAAGGCTCTGACTTCCCCGCGACGCGTGGGGAAGCGCATGGCGACGTCGACAAAGCGGATCTCGCTCATGCGTGGACCTTTTCGACGTAGGGAAACGCCCGGCGATGGATCGCGGCGATGACCGCATCCGTGATCAATCCGAGGATCCCGATTGTGATGATCGCGGCGATGATGCGATCCGACCGGAGGTACCGCTCGGAAACCAAGATGAAGCTGCCGATCCCGCGCTCGGCCGACACGATTTCGGCCACGATCAGGTAGGTCCACGCCCAGCCCATGGTGATGCGCAGCGCATCCACGACCTCAGGAAAGGTGGCGGGCAGAAAAACCTTGTAGAAGACCTTCCAGCGGGAGGCACCAAGCGTGTAGGCGACGTTGAGCATCTCGTCTGGGACCCGGTGGGCGATGTCCATCACCATGAGCACGAGCTGGAAGAAGACGCCGATCCAGATGACGATGAGCTTCTCGTTTTCATCGAGCCCGATCAGCAGGATCAGCAGCGGGATGAAGGCGGAGGCAGGCATGTAGCGGATGAAGTTGATCGGGGGTTGAAAGAACGACCGGACCACCTCGAATGAACCCATCAGCAGGCCCAGCGGCACCGCCATCACGGCGGCGATCAGAAAGCCGCCGATGATCCGGAAGGAGCTCCACCCGACGTCGGACAGGAAGCTCCTGTGCAGGATCATGTCGACCCACGACGTCCAAACCCGCGCTGGGCTGGGGGCAAAGAGGTCGCTGTTGATGAGGACCGACGCCAGGCTCCAGCTGGCCAGGATGACCACAAAGCTCCCGATCCCTAGCCCGAAGACGATCCTGCGTGGGATCGCCTGCTTGGGCGTCAGGTAGGTACGCAGCAGGCCGCGGCGCCGGCGCTGCCCTCCGGGAGGACGCGCCAGCGCCGCCTGGGTCACAGGGACCCGCTCACTCACGAATCCCTACAAGCTGTTGATGAAGCTGGGATCGATTGCGTCGTTCAGGTTCATTACCGTGTCGATCTTGCCTATGGATTTCCAGAAATCGGCCGCCGCTTTTGCAGTGTCATAAATCTTTCCGTGGCTGCTGCTCGTGCCCATGATCTGCTTTCCCGTCGCCAGGTCGTACATCGCGATAGTGCTCAGGTCGGCCTTGACGTCGTCCGCCGATTCACCGACCGCGTCACCGATGATCTTGTCCGCTTCGGCCGGATTCTTCTGCATCCAGTCGAAGGCGTCGTAGTACGCCCTCATGAACTCCTTGACCGTGTCCGGATACCTCTGGATGAAATCCTTGCGGAACCCGAAGCTGTCCATGATCAGGTCCGGATACTGCTTCGAGGACACCAGCACCTGACTGTCTGCGCGAGCCTTGGCCTTGCTCAGCCAGGGCTCCCAGGTGACCGCAACGTCAACCCGACCGGCGACGAAGGCCGCACCAGCTTCGCCGGACTTCATGTTGAGCTCCTTGACGTCTTTCAGCGAGAGGCCGTTCGCCTGCAGCACCTGGGCCAAGAAGAACTCCGAAACCGAGCCCTGGTTGACCGCGATGCTCTTTCCCTTCAGGTCAGCCACGGTCTTGATCGATTTGCTGGCGAGGATGCCATCCCCGCCAACCGAGGCGTCGATGGGAAAGATCTCAGCCGCCGGCACGCCGGCCGACTGCTGCCGGGCGTACGTGTCCACTGTGGTTGCCATGCCCTCCAGCCGTCCCGCCGCCATCGCAATGAAGCGATCGTTCGGGTCCTCGACGAGCTTGAAGCTGACGTCCAGGCCATGGCTCTTCCAGGTGCCTCTGGCATTCGCGAGGTAGATGATCGCGTATCCCGTCCAGGTCGAAGACGAGATGTGAATCGTTCCCGTGAACTTCGTGCTGGTGGGATTCGAGGAGCCGCCGCACGCCGACAGAACAAGGGCAGCAAGAATGAACAAAGGCAGAACCAATCGCCTTGCGAACATGAGCCCTCCCCACAAGAGTCAGCGCCCTATACGGAGCGGCCCTCGGCGGCGCTGGAGCGGAGCCGCAAGACCCTATCGTAACCCGACTCCTGTGCATCCCACTGTGCGTTTCGCACGAAAAAGCCCCCCTTATTCGCGCCTCAATGCACAGGGAAGCTGGGCGCTTTGGAGGGGTCGAGGGCCCGCTGGACATAGTCATCGAGCTGCGGGCGATATAACTCCCACAGCGCCGCGAGCTCGGCAATGGGGTCGTCCTCGGCCCAGTCCACGCGAAGGTCGGCGACGTTCCATGAGACGTCGTGGACCAGGACCAGCCCGCATGAGTGGACCGGGCCTGTCTCACCACCCGCGGCCAGCCCGGCCCGGAGCGCGCTGATGAGGCGATCCCCGAGGTGGCTGCCTGGTCGATCTTCAAAGGCAGCGACCATTGCGGCCGGCACTTCGTCAGAGGCGAGCAAATTGCCGGCGGAAACGCAGTCAGTGCCGATCCGAGCGCTGTGCCGGCCAAGAGTTTTCGCCCCCGAGTGGACTGCCCCGCGCCCTGCTGCATCGATCAGACACAGCTGCCTGTATTCGATATGCGGAGCATCGGTGACTACCTCGTCCAGCGCACTGCGCGCATCGATTCCCTTGGCGACCAGGTCGAGCATCCGTGGACCGAGCCTGGGGTCCGTGACATTCTGGGAGCAAGCAGCGCCTGCCGCAGCGCGTGCGTAGATACAGCGCGCGGCGACGGCTGGAGACGACGAGCTCACGACGGCGCCGAGCATGCCGGTTCGGGCGCAGCGCCCGGCGAGCGAGAAAGTCACCCCGCGTCGCCGGGAAGGACCGCGATCGCCGTCACCTCGACCAACCACTCAGGTCTCGCCAGGGCCGACACCACAACCCCGGTGAACACTGGGTAGACGCCTTTAAGCCAGCGCCCCAGTTCCTGATAGACGGCCTCGCGGTAGGCGATGTTGGACAGGTAAACATCGCAGCGGACGATATTCACCAGCTCGGCACCGCACTCCTCGAGCAGCTGCTTGATGTTCTGCATGATCTTCCGCGCCTGCCCGGCGGGATCGTCGAGGGCGACGCTCGCGCTGGTGTCGAGGTCTTGCGCGACCTGGCCGCGCAGATAGATGGTTTTGCCGGCTATCACCGCCTGGCAGAGGTCGTTGTCCAGGCGCTGGTCTGGGTACGTGTCCTTTGTATTGAAAGGACGTACGCGGACATGACCGCCGGCGGTGAGGCGAGAAGTCACGCCGGTTGGTTCGCCGGCTCGTCGGGTTCTATGTACCGCCGAATAAGCTCGACCGGCCCGGCAAAGTCGTAGTTGTTGTAGACGGCAAGCAGGTGCGAGAAAGCAGGCGACTGGGCAAACAGCTGGAAAGTCAGCCGGTGGCCGGCGTAGTTGGAGTTCAACAAGTCTCGAGCCAACACCATGAATCGTCGCCGCTCATCAGCGTCGATGTCGCCGATACGGAAGTACTTGTCGAGCAGCTTCCCGGGCACGGGATGAGCGAATGTTGCCGCGTCGGGCATGACGCTTATCTGGCCGCCGCAGAGATCGCGTGTGAGGTGCAACATCTCGGGAAGCTGAGAGCATGCCAGCACACGGCCTGTGTAGAGCAGCGCTTGGTTAGGCATCAGGAGGCCGGCAGGGCTGGGCTCCGCAAGTTCGATTGCGGCGGTCAGGTGCGCATTGATGCCTTCGCGATAGCACACGAGCTGCCCGATCTTCTCCCGGACGCCCTGATGCATCTTGACGCCGGTCTGCTTCGCATTGGTGTAAGCGATCCCGATCAAGTAGTCAGCGAGCCGCAAATGACGCTGCACGAATGGGAACGCGCTGTAGCGATGCAGTGTGGCCCGGATGAAGGCGGCGGCTCGAGTGTGCTGGTAGAAGAAGACGTCCTCCCAAGGGATCACCACGTCGTCAAACACGATCATGGTCTCGATCTCATCAAATCGATTCGACAGCGGATAGTCCTCGACTGAGTGCCGGCCGCCAAAGCTTGAACGGCAGATGTGCGTCATTCGCGGCGCGCCCATGCGTGCAATGAAGCCCACCGCGTACTCCGATAATTCCTCGCTCCCCCAATCACCGATGGTTGGCTTCACGAATGCCTGGTCTGCATACGCAGCGGCTGTCTCGAACTTGGCGCCCCGAACGACGATGCCGGTGTCGGTCTCGTCCACCACGCGCAGGAGCACGTCGGGATCCTGATCCTGTGGTCGTTTCGATCGATCACCCTTTGGGTCAGTATTGGCGGAAACGTGGAAGGGGTCGCCGACCTCGGCCTGGCGGACATGCCTCCGGATGTTTTCGGAAAAGCGAGGGTTGATCTCGTTCAGTACGTCCTGGCCGTCGTAGAGCGACCACATCTCGCCAACCGTCTCGTCCCCCACGCGGGTGACGATCCCACCGACGTCGTCGAGAACTGTCTCGACTGCGCGTCGCTTTGCATGCCAGTCGGATTTCGTCAGCGGGAGCTTGGATGCGACCGCACAGCGTTCGCCGGACGCGGGATCGACGTACGACATCGCGTCGTGCGTCGCTCCCTGGTGCGCCAGATCATAGATTCGCGCCCGCAAATCGACTATCGGCTTGAATGCCGGATGCGTGGTTACGTCCTTGACCCGTTCTCCGTCGATCCAGATCTCCCGGCCGTCACGGATTGACTCGCGATACTCATCTCCGGTCCGGATCACCTGCGCCCCTCACCTTTCGTGGCCGCGTCAGCCTTTGAGGATCAGCAATTCGGATGATCGCCCCACGAGCAAGACTATAGCCGCCACTGTCCTGAACGCCTGCGGTCGCCGGCAAGGAGATGCTGGCTGATCGCCAAGAGTCTCAGGGTTCGGGACCGTGAGGCCCCGGGTTCAAATACCGGGCCCCCGACCAACTTTCGAATTCAGACGCCTCGCTCTAACCGGAGTTAACGTGACAACGTCGCTGTATTGGTGTAGCACACGTGTAGCAGACCGCCCACGAAATCGCTGTGTCGCAGGGCCTCATTTGACCTGTTGCGAGAGGGCAGTTCACAAGGAGAGTGGAGCGGTGTCGAGCGATATGGAGCTGGTTACAGCGACAATCACCGTTTCCCGAGGCATCTGGTCTCCTTGTGCATTGCCACAGGGCTCGGTCTAGGTCGCGAAGGCTGACGTTCAGGGTGTGCGGCTAACCGGCGGCACTAGGTACGGTCAACCCGTAGTTCCCATTCGAGTCGGTGACCGTGAATGCGAGTTGATTACAGCAGGTAGCAGAGCGCTCAAATCACCATAGTGGCGCCCGGTAATCGCCTGGGTAGCAAGTGTCACCATCGAAGCCCCAGACGTAGAGGCACCGATCCGTGATATGAAAGGAGCGGACCGGAGTTGGTTCTTCCAAACGAAGGGGGAGAGAACGTGAGGAGATCCATTGCTGCAGCCGTCGCCGCGCTGGCCGTATTCGCACCCGCGGCAATCACCCCCGCGGCAAATGCCTCCGCTGGGACGTGGAACTTGATCGGTACGAACCAGGTAGCAAGCTCGCCCACCAGCGGCGGCGGATATCCGATTCCGGCAGGCTCGAGGGTTCCCGACGCAGGCACCTGCCGGTCCGGCCCGTTCAACGCGAACCATTCCGAGTCCTGGATCGCGGTCCAACCCAACAGCGAGAACCTGGTCGGCTCGTCGAAGTTCTTCTTCGACAAGTTCTCGACCTTCTATATGTTCTACCTGGGCGCGCACCAGATCCTGAACGGAACCCCGAGCGGCAACAACCAGGTCCAGGGCTACGACTGCCTCTCGACCGGCACCCAGGAGATGCCGCCGAGCTGGACCGACACCACCGACCCCAACCTCGACTTCGACACCAAGGGCCGGGTCTACCAGGTAATGCTGCCGTTCAACGCCTTCTGGGACGCGTCCAGGCTGCACCCGGACGGCGAGATCGACGTGTCCTTCAGCAATGACCTGGGCAAGACCTGGGTCAAGGGCAACGGCGGCCAGCCACTCGAGCCGCCTAACAACGCCTCGGCCCGGCAGGCCGGCCACGTCGAGGACAAGCAGTGGATCGCGGTCAACCACATCGTCGGCAACCCCAACCAGGACCACGTGTACGCGGCGTGGGCGGTCTTCAACGGCTCCTCGAACGGCGCTGGGACGAAGGTGCGGCTCGCGGTCTCGCGCGACCGCGGCGTCAGCTTCGCGAAGGCGGTGACGATCAGCCCGCCGTCGCAGGTCGGAGCCGCGGCCACCTTCGTCTACCCCTCGATCGACGCGGTCGGTGATCTCTACGTCGCGGTCGTCTCCTTTCCGCCCAACGGAGGCCCCTCGACCATCTTCGTGACGCGCTCCACCGACGATGCCCAGACCTTCATGCCCTTCGTGGCCGTCGCGACTCCAAGCATGATCCCGACCAGCGGCCTCCCCAACACGAGGTTCCGCGACGGGATCAACGAGAGCTTCGTGGCCAGCCCCACGCACGCCGGCCACCTCTACCTGGTCTACGAGGACTGGGACACGACGCTGGGGCAAATGGACATCAAGTTCACGCAGTCGAGCGACGCCGGCTCCACGTGGTCGGCGGCTGTCAGGGTGAACGACAACGTAGACGCGGCAGGCCTCCCCACCGACCAGTTCCAGCCGGGGGTGGCCGCCGGTCCGGGCGGGGCGGTCGCGATCGAGTTCTACGACCGCCGGCAGGCGTGCCCCAACGACGCAAGCGTCCTGGGGGCCGACGTCGGGCGGACGAACTTCTGCATTGATGTCTCGCTCCAGGCCTACAAGGACAGCGGCAGCGGCGCCTTGTCCGTCGGGACGAACCGGCGGGTCACCCAGTTTGCGTGGGATCCCGAGCAGCCGGGGCAGCACCTCGGCGGGCTGTCGCAGTACCCGTGCACCGGGGCGCGGGATCCGTGCCCGAACGGGCGCGGCTTCATCGGCGACTACTTCGGTCTCGCCATCTCGGCTACGAACATCTATA
>Ga0137388_10001538_pt1 | contig 14045 bp, 10 predicted proteins | sample 15con2h14AmetaG_FD_104644 | JGI IMG/M metagenome (GOLD analysis project Ga0137388, IMG submission 104644) | Vadose zone soil microbial communities from Angelo Coast Range Reserve, California, USA - 15con2h1.4A metaG | ecosystem: Environmental > Terrestrial > Soil > Vadose zone > Saprolite...
CGCCAAGGGCGACAGCCCCAGCGCCGACGAGATCGTCCGGCTCGCCCGGGCGCTGCGCGGCAGCGCGCTCATGGCGAACCAGCTCGCGATCGCGCGTGCCGCCGCCGGGCTCGAGGTCCTGGCGCGCGCGGTGCGCGAGGGCCGGCGCCCCTGGGACGCGGCGACGAAGCAGATCGCGATTCGTGCGGTCGATGATCTCAAGATCTTCGTGCGCAAGGCGCCGACCTGGAGCCAAGCCGATACCGCCAAGGCGGAGGCGTTGGCGAGCCAGCTCGAACAGCTCGGCGGGCGTCCCTCGGCCCAGGTTCGAGCGGCGGAGGCGATGGGCCTCGACGCGGGCGCGCGCGCCTTCGTCGCGCGCGAGGGCGCCGCGATTGCCAGCGCGCTCGATCGCGCCGGCCGGGCGATACGCGCCAATCCGATGGCGCATGATCCGCTGCAGCAGGTCCTGAAGGCGCTACAGCCGCTCCGCGGCCTCGCCGCACTCACCGATCTCCCCCCGCTGCCGGATCTCCTCGAAGGAATCGAGCAAGCGATCGGCGAGATCGGCCGGACCAGTGGCGCACCACCCGCCGGCGCCGGCGACACGATCGCCGAGCTGTTCCAGATGGCGGCCACGTCGATCGCGCACGCAGCCCGTGAAGTCGCCGAGCGCGGCCGCCCCGATCCGGAAAGCGCGGAGTTCCGCAAGTTCGCGGGGCTGCTGGTGCAGTTCATGGACAGCGAGCCCGACGTCGTCTCGATCGAGACCGTGGCAACGATCATCCGACGCGGCACGCCGCCCGGCGGCGAGAGTGCCAGGCCCGCGAATCTCGGCCGTCTCGAGTTGGTGAGCCATGGGGAGCACCTGCGGCAGGCCGCGGACTCGCTGGAACGGGCGCCCAGCGCGACCCAACGCGAGCTGCGCGCGCATACGTTGGCCAGCACGTTCCGCGCGCTCGGGTCTGTCGGCGGCGGGCCCGTCGCCGAGCGCGTCGCCGAGTTCGCGCAGGCGGCGCGTGAGGCCGTGACGAGCGGGCTCGCCGTGAACCAGCCCGCGCTCTACGCGGCTGAGGTGCGCAAGGCGGGAGACATTCTCTCCGCATCCGGAGCGAGCGATGACACGGCGATCGCCGCGGCGCTGGCGGGGGTCACGCTCGCGGTGCGCCGGCTGGGTGGCGCTGCAGCGGCCCCTTCACAACCTCCAGCAACTGCGGTCGTACGGCCAAAACCCGCGGCGCCGTCGGCGCCGATCGGCGCGGAGTCATCGTCCGATCTGGCGGGCACGTGGACGCGATACCAACAGATGGTCGCGGCGGGCGTGGGACCGGCGTCGCTCGAGGAGCTGATCACCGGGGGAGCGTCTCGAGTCGCGGCTGCCCCCGGGGCGGCGCCCCGCGGTAACGGGAACGAACCGGTCGACATCAAGACTCTGCTCTACAAGGGCGCCAGTGCCCGTCAGCGCGCGCAGGAGTTGCGCGAGGCGGCCAAGCGCGCGAGCGGCGAAAGCCTGCGCGCGATCATCGACGAAGTCTGCGATCTCGTTGTCCTCGCCATCGAACCCGAGTAAGAAAAACCGCTGGAGGGGAGCCTGGCTGATCGGGCTCGCCATCAGCGTGGCACTGCTGGTATGGGTGCTGTACAAGATCGACCTCAGCAAAGTCTGGAACTACGCGCAGCATGCCAACGGCTGGCTGTTGCTCCTCACGATCGTCGTTGCGACCGTCACCTTTCCTGTGCGTGCCATTCGGTGGCGTCTGATCCTGCGCGATGCAGACGGCCGGCCGTTCCCCTGGATGCCGCTGTGGCACGCGACCACGATCGGCTTCATGGCGAACAATCTGCTCCCCGCCCGTGCCGGCGAGTTCGCGCGCGCGTACGTCGCCTCGCGCCAGCTCCCGGTGCGTTTCACGACGGCGCTCGGCTCCATCGCCGTGGAGCGAGTGTTCGACGCGCTCGTCATGCTGGGGCTGATGGCCGTGGCGATCGCCGCGCCGTCGTTCCCCACGCACGCCCTCGTCGGTGGTCGGTCGGTCTCGGCGATCGCGGCTTCGACGGCGGTGCTGTTTGGCGTGGTGCTGCTCCTGGCACTGGTCATCGCGAACCGGCCCGCGCCCTGGATGGTGCTGGTCGCGCGCATTTCGCGGCGCGTCCTGCCGGTCCGCGCGGCGGACCGGGTGGTTCGCGTCTTCGATGGCATCGTCGAAGGGCTGGCAGTGCTCAAGAGTCCCGGGCGATTCGCGGGTGTCGTCCTGTGGTCGCTGGTGCTCTGGATCAAGAACGCCGCAGCCTTCGCGATCTGCTTTCGCGCCTTCGGACTCCACGTCCCGCTCGAGGCGGCGCTGCTCCTGCAGGGCATCATCGGTTTTGGCGTCGCCATTCCATCGACACCGGGATACGGCGGCGTCTTCGAGGCGGCGACACTGTTGACCCTGCAGCTGTACGGCGTGGACTCGAGCCTCGCAATCGCCTACGCGTTGACGTATCACCTCACGACGTTCATCCCGATCACCGTGCTCGGCCTGTGGTCTCTGTCGCGCCTGCACCTGCGGCTGGGTGAGCTGAGCAGTGCCGCGCGCGGGAGCGCCGAGTGAGCGACGCGCGTCGCATCCTGGCGCACGCCAAGGTCAACCTCTTCCTGCGGATTCTCGCGCGCGAATCATCCGGCTTTCATCAGATCGAAACCGCCTTCGCCCTTCTGGAATTGGCGGACGAGCTCGCCGTGCAACGCATCGACTCGGGTGTGACCCTCGAGGTGGAGGGACCTGATCTCGGCCCCAGTGACGAGAACCTGGCGGTGCGAGCCGCCCGCATGGTCCTCGATGCAACCGGCAATCGCTTTGGCGTCGCCATCAAGCTCACCAAGCGGATTCCCGTACGGGCAGGACTCGGCGGGGGCTCGAGCGATGGAGCCGCGGCGCTGCACGCGGTGAACGCGCTGACCGGCAACGCGGTACCGCGTCACGAGCTGCACCATTTCGCGGCAAAACTCGGCGCCGATGTCGCGTTCTTCACGAGCGGGGCGGCGTTGGCGCTGGCGTGGGGCCGCGGCGAGCGCCAGTTCCGTGTACCCGCGCCGCCGTCACAACCGGCGCTGGTGGCGGTCCCGCCGATTCCGGTGGCGACCCCCGACGCGTACGCCTGGTGGGACGCGCAGAATCGCTCCCCCGCTTCGCGGGGGCCGGTCTCCCTCGATGCGGACGCGCTCAGCACCTGGGGAAGCATTGGGCGGCTCGGCGGCAACGACTTCGAAACGGTGGTATTCGGCAAGCATCCGGAGCTGCGCGCGCTCTACGAGCGGGTCGCCGGAACGGGGCCGATCTGGGTACGCCTGTGTGGGTCGGGGAGCGCCGTCGCGGCCGTCTATAAGAAGGAGAGGGAGCGCGACGACGCGGTAGAGCGGCTGGGCACAAAACATCAAAGACTGATCGAAACGACGACCCGGTCGACCGCGAGTGACGGGCCCCTGCCCATCGGGGGTATAGGCTAGTATGCGCCGCCTATTTCTGCCCGGTTTCGTCGTGCTGCTCGTCTCCTGTCACAGCTCGACCGGCCCTGCTCCGATCAATGATCTCGATGCGATACACGTCGCGCTGCGCGTCGAACCGACAACGGTCGTAGCGGGAACGACGGCGAACGTCGTCCTGACGCTGAAGAACACCGCGGTACGCCCGGTCGAAATCTCGGCATGTCCGATTTACTTCTGGGTTCAGGGCGCCGATGGGCAGATTGTGGGCGGAAGCAATCTCCTCTATTGCGTCACCGGCGAATTGGTGTACCAGCCTCTGGTACTGAAGCCGTTCGAGACGAAGACCATGACGTTCAGCTGGCTGGCGGGAGAAACGGTGGTCATTCCACCTGGCCAGTACGACGTCTTTGGTTGGGTGAATGATCCGGCCCACCGCTCGGCACCGGCGCGGATTACGGTGCAGTCGGCGAACTAGGACTGAATACCGCGCGGGCCCGCGCGAACGTCTGCAACACCGCGGCCTTTTCATCGGGCGTATTCCACGCCGTGCTCGCCCGCGTCCCGGCCTCCACCCGCTCGATCCATTTCACAAAGAACGCGGCGTCCCCGGCAGAGCGCACGGGTTGGTCGCCGACCCGCACGTAGATGGGGCTCGTCGAAGCAAACGGATAAAGATCGAGCACGGGCATCTCGGCACGATCGCTGTACGCGCGCAGCACAAACCAGCCGCTCCCATTCACCGGAACCGACACCGTGTCGTTGGCTGTCATGCGGTCCGAATCGAGCGCGACCGTCGCGACGACCCTCCCATTCCCAATGATCTCGACGTGATCGATCGGGACGCTGGATCGCAACCGCACGATCGCCTTCAACTGATGCATCCCGGCTGGAAGGCGGATCTCGTCACCAATACCATGGCCGGCGAGCGAGAATTCGAGCAGCGGCGCGTTCGTCACGAACGTTCGTCCCGCCTTGAGTCCCGCAAGCCAACTCTTGTGATCGAGTTTCGCCCCGGAGTGCACGAACACTCGCACCAGCCCGGGCGGCCCACGCAGACTGGCGAAATTGGGAAACGCATCAGTCCCCGCGGCTGCCGGTAACCGGAATCCGCAGTTGAGCAGTCGGTACCAGATCTCCGATGTGATGAGGTGATCCGAGTATCCCATGACCTCGAGATAGTCCACTTTGCCCAGCGCGACGTCGACCGGAAGCTCGTAGAACAGCGGCGCGGTGGTATCGGCAGGATCGGGCTTCGTGTCGAATGGGTGGACGTAGCCGACGAGCGCGCCCTGCGCATGGCCGAGATCGGCCACGGTCGCGTTCGTGAGCGCGAGACTCGACGCCGCCGTGTTGGGATAGCCGGCGTACTCGGGCAGGATGTAGTGCGAGCCGAGGCCGAGGAGTCCCAGGTGGCCCCACACGCTGGTGTGAAATTCCTGCGCGTGCCGGAGCAGGAACGTCGGCGTGGACACCGGGTCGGCGTCCGTACGGAAATACGCAATGTCCGGAATGCGCTGCTCTTTGTTCACGATCAGGTTTTCGACGACGTGGAGATCTTCGGCTCGTGCCTGGAACGCGAGATGCGGGGGCGTGTTGCGATAGGCGCCGCCGTAGTTCATGTGCACGTGCACGTCGCCGCTCCACCACCCGCGCGCCGGAAGACTGTCCAGTCGATTGAGAACGACGCGCCGTGTGGTAGGTATACCCGTCGGCACGTTCACGTCGGCACGAAAGACCTGATACTCCGGTCCATGCCACACCTCGACGTGCACTCGCCCGGCCGGCACCGTGAGCTCAGCGGCGCCAGCCGAGTGGAAATACGAGTACTCGAATTGGCGCTCGGAGCGGTCGAACGCTTCGTCCACGTGGCGCCATGCATCGTCGGGCGCGTAGCCACGGCCTTCGGCGGTCGTGACCGAGACTCGCGCGGAGAGCGGCCGCCCGGCGCGATCGACGATGTCGATGCGCAACGTTCCCACGGGTCCGCGATAATGCCGCTCGCGCGCCGCGATGGGCTGCTTTCGTCCTCCTGGGACGTCGATCACCCACAGCGACGTATTGCCGCGTTCGTTGGAGACAAACGCGATCCGGTTGCCGTCGCGCGACCAGCGCGGCGCGGTGGCGTCGAATTCGCCGTAGGTCAAGGGGAAGGGATCCCCGCCCTCGCTCGTCATCAGCCAGAGCTGATGCCACTGCCTGCCGAGATAGGAGCTGTAGATGACGCGCGTGCCGTCAGGCGACCAATCGGGCCGCGCCTTCCACGTCGTCTCTTCGTAGCGCAGCTCGCGCAACGGCGCTCCGGGGCGCGCCTCCATCCGCCAGAACCCGCCGGTGCCGTGGATGTGGCCGCGATTGGAGACGAGGATAATCTCCTTGCCGTCGGGTGACCACGCCGGCGAGATGTAGTGATCCCACTTGCTGTAGTAGTAGCGCGGCAACTGGCTGTCGTTGTCGTCGGTGAGCCGGACCGGCTCGCCGAAAAGCAGATCCTTCGCCACTGCGTGGCCCAGGATAAAGATGTGCCAGCGTCCATGGTACAACGACGAAACGAACGCGATGCGCGATCCATCCGGCGACCAGCGCGGCTCGAGATTCACCGCCCCGTTGGAAGTGAGCGGCGTGATGCTGCCAGAGGTCAGGTCGAGCAGCTGCAGCTCGATCGCGTCGTGCGCGTAGCGCGCAAACACGATCGTCCCGCCGTCGGGCGACCAGTCGGGCTGATAGTCATACGACGGCCCCGAGGTCAGCTGGGTCGCGGCCGGTGAGCCGAGACGCTGGCGCCACAGTGTCCCCTGCATCGAGTAGATCAGCTCGGTCCCGTCCGGGGACCACGTCGCCGAGCTGGGGCCACTGGTGACCTGGGGGACGTACATCTCGCGCCAGTAGTAGGCGTGGGGGAGGTCGACCTGGTTGAGAACTGGTGTTCGTTGCGCATCCAGACGGGGGGGCGCAGCATGCTGCGCCCCTACCAACAACGCCACGCCCATCAGCGCGACGCGTCGATCCATCGTTCAATCATCGCGCGGAGCAGCGGCAGCGGCACCGCGCCGTTTTCCAGCACGCGGTCGTGGAAGGCGCGGATATCGAACTTCGCGCGCAGTCGCTGCTCCGCTAGCGCGCGGAGCCGCCGGATTTCCAGCCGTCCCAGTCCATAGGACAAGCCTTGCGCGGGCCAGACGGGATAGCGATCGACCGCCACTTCCGCGCGCAGCAGCGGCACGTGCGTGTGCTCGCGGATGTAGTCGATCGCCTGCGCGCGCGTCCAACCGAACTCGTGGATCCCCGTGTCCACCACCAGCAATGTCGCCGAGAGCGTGATGTCGGCCAGCATACCGAACCGGGCCGTGTCGGAGGAATACAGTCCCATCTCGTCGGCGAGCTGCTCGGCGTACTCGGCCCAGCCTTCCCCCATTCCCGGCGACCAGAAATAGCGCGCGATGGCGGGGATCGTGTCGCCTCGCTCGAGCGCGATCGTGCCCTGCAGATGATGCCCCGGAATCGTTTCGTGGAACGACAGCGCCTCGAGGTCGGCGCGCGACTTGTGCCGCGGGTCGTACGTGGACAGGTAGTAAATCCCGGGCCGGCTGCCGTCCTCGGCAGGCGGGTTCCACTCGCCCACGCTCTGGCGCTCGCGAAACGCCGGGTAGGGCTCCACGATGACGGGCGCGCGCGGCAGCCGACCGAACGTGCCCGGAATGGCGTCGCGCGCGCGCGCCAGCGCTTCCCGGGCCCGCTCCAGCATCTCTTCACGCGTGTGGAATGTGTAGGCCGTGTCGCTGCGCAGCCGCTCGAGCAGCCGAGAGACGTCGCTCGTGCCCAACGATCGAATCGCGATCGCCCGCATCGCAGTCTCGAGCTGGTCGACGGTCGCGAGGCCCAGCCGGTGCACAGAGTCCGCCGAGAGCGCGAGACCGGTCGTCGCGCGAATGCTGGCGCGATAGCAATCGGACCCGTGCGGGTTCGCAGACACGCCGATCTCGGTCCGCGCACCTCCGACATACTCGGTGGCGAGGAAATCGCGGTACGCCCGCATCGCCGGCACGATCTCGCGCTCGATCACCTGTCCGAGCTCGGCACCGAACCTCGGGGTGGAGTCGCGGCGGGCGGGGTCGTAGAGCGGTGAGCGCTCGATCGGCGTCGCAAGGAGCGTGTCGATTTCGCTCAAGGCGATTTCGACATTGTGACGGGGGGCCGTATAGCCACGCCGCAGCCCTTCTCGATGGTTCGCCGTCTCCGTCGCGATGTAGGCGGGAATGGCGTGCCAGCGCGCGAGCACCTGGCGCCGCGCTTCGTCGGTGCCCACGCCCTGGAGCGCCGCGAGCGAGGTAATCGACGACAGCCAGCCGCCACCGGTGTGCGCGACGCTCCACAGCTCGTAGCGGCACACGCGCGTCGCCACGGAGCCTTCGATCGCGTCGCGCATGATCCCGTACGCGACCCACTCCGGTCGGTCTGCCAATCGCTTCGGATCGATGCGTTTGAGCAGCACGAGCCAGGCGTCCTCATGGTCCTGCCAGCGCGCGAGCGCGGCGGGCGAATTATCCGGCAGGCGGTCGTGCCGCGTATTCGCCACACCGTCGAGCGTCGCTTCGTCGGGATGCTGCGCGAAGTAGGCGGTGAGATACGTGTCGGCGAGCTGGCGGACGCGGACCGCCAGGGAATCACCGCTCGTCTGCAGCACCAGCGCGAGGGCGAGGATCATGATTTGAGATAGAGCCGTTGCGGGTCCAGCACTTCGCGCAACAACTGCAGCTCCGTGGTGGTAGGTGGGTCCAATCGGTTCAGCCGCGACCGGGACTCGAGCTTCCAGCCGACGCCGGCGCGCACCTCGCCCGCCTCGACACCAGGATACAGTCCGGCGAGCACGAGATCGCCGCTCGCGTCGTCACGTTCGAGCACGCCCTTGTCGGTGATCACTTTGGCGACGCGCTGGCCGGGGCTCGTCAGAAAATCGACACGCTCGGGAAACGCGCGGGGCGACAGCTTCGCGACGATCAGGATGCGGTGCGCGTGAATCGCAATCTCTGCGGCGCCCCCTGAGCCGGGGAGGCGGACCTTGGGGCGATCGTACGACCCGATCACCGTGGTGTTGATGTTGCCGCGTCTGTCCACCTGCGCCCCACCGAGGAATCCGACCTCGATCCGTCCGTTCTGGAGAAAGAGCTGGAACACGTCCGCCATGCCACAGACCATCAGCGATCCGGTGACGAGCGCGGGATCGCCGATCGAGACGGGGGGCCGCGACGGCGTCGCGCCGACCGCGCCCGACTCGTAGATGAGCACGAGATTCGGCGCGTGTGTGCGGCGCGCCAGGTTGCAGGCGAGGTTCGGCAGGCCGATCCCGACGAACACGACCTCGCCGTCGGCCAGCTCGCGCGCGGCCACGGCAGCCATCATCTCGTCGGGCGTGTAGTCAGAAGCCGTAGTTGACTCCCGCACAGCGCTGCTCGCCCGCCTTCAACCGCTCCGCCAGCCTCGGCTGCTTCTGCATGTACTCCGCGCGATCCCGCACGCCGTAGACGAATTCGTCTAGATAATGATTGAGCCCTGCGGACTCGCGAGAGATCGTGTCCCAGCCGATGTAGAATTCGTTGTCGCGGTCGTAGTAGCCCTGCGCGTAGGACGGATGCGCGCCCCACGGCTCGACCACGACGGCACTCACGATCGTCGCCGGAAGCAGCGTCCGGTTCGGATCCGAGCGGATCACCCGCTCCTCCACCAGCTCCTCGACGACGACGATGACGCGCTGTGATGCGAACGCCGCTTCTTTCTGGACGCCGAGTAGTCCCCAGATCTGCGTGTTGCCCTGGTCGTCGGCGCGTTGCGCGTGCACGATCGTGACGTCGGGATTCAGCGCCGGCACAGTCGCAAGTTTTTCGCCGGTGTAGGGGCACGTCACCGATTTGATGCGGGGGTTGGCCTTGGGGAGATCGGTCCCCGCGTAGTCGCGCAGCGTCCAGAACGGCAGCCGCGCTGCCCCGGCCGAAAAGCGCGCCACCATGCCGAAATGCGAGTATTCTTCGATCTCGAGCGTCTGGCCTTCGACCGCGCGCCGGAACGCGTGCAGCGACCCGACGCCGGGATTACCGGCCCAGGAGAACACGAGCTTCTTGGCGCAGCCCGCGGCGATCATCTGATCGTAGATCAAGTCGGGCGTCAGCCGGCACAGCGTCAAGTCGCGGCGCCGCTGGCGGATGATCTCGTGACCCGCAGCGAACGAAATCAGGTGGGTGAATCCCTCGATGACCACGACGTCGCCGTCGCGCACGTGTCGCGCGACGGCGTCCTGCATCGACATGACTTTTGACGCTAGTCCGACATCTCGTGCAGGCACTCGTCGATGATCCGGAGGGCGGTGTCGACGTCGTACTCATCCACGACGAGCGGAGGAGCGAGCCGCAGCGAGCTCTTCCCGCAGCCGAGGAGCAGAAGCCCTTTCTTGAAGGCGCGGCCGACGATCTGGTGAGGAATATCGGGAGCGGGCTCGCGCGTGTCGCGGTCTTTCACGAACTCCACGCCCACCATGAGGCCGCGCCCGCGCACATCACCAATCGCCGCGTACTTCTCCTGCAGCTTGCGCGCACCGGTGATGAGGCGGTCTCCCATCTTCGCGACGTTGGGCAGCAGCTCTTTCTCGACGATGTCGAGGGTGGCGAGCGCCGCGGCGCAGCACACCGGGTTGCCGCCGAACGTGGTCCCGTGGGCCCCGGGCTGCCATTTCATGATCGACTCTTTGGCGATGATCGCGCCGATCGGCATGCCGCTGCCGAGGCCCTTGGCCGAGAGGAGGATGTCGGGCTCGATGCCTTCGTATTCGCACGCCCACATCTTCCCGGTGCGGCCTACGCCGCATTGTACCTCATCGCAGACGAGGAGGATGCCGTAACGATCGCAGATCGCGCGCAGATCCTTGAGGTAGCCGGGCGGCGGCACGACGTAGCCGCCCTCCCCCTGGATCGGCTCCACGAAAATCGCTGCAACGCTATCGGGCGGCACTTTCTTGGTGAACAGCTCCTCTTCGATCCACGACGTGCAGCGCGTCGTGCAGGCCGACTCGCCGCGGCAGTATTCGCAGCGATAGCGATAGCCGTAGGGGACGTGATGGACTTCGGGCAAGAACGGCGCGAACCCCGATCGTTGGACGGCCTTGCTGGCCGTGAGGCTGAGCCCGCCGTAGCTGCGCCCATGGAAGGCGCCGAGGAAGCCGATGATCGCGGGCCGGCCCGTCGAATGTCGCGCCAGCTTGATGGCGCCTTCGACCGCTTCCGTTCCGGAGTTCGCCAGGAACACCCGCTTCTTGCTCGGCCCGGGCGCGAGCTGCGCGAGCCGCTCGCATAGCGCCGCGAAACTCTCGTAGTAGAAGTCCGAGCCGCAGATATGAAGGAAGCGCGCCGCGGCGTCCTGAACCGCCTTGACGACCTTCGGATGCCCATAGCCCGTGGACGCGACCGCGATACCCGCCATGAAGTCGAGGAACCGGTTGCCGTCGACGTCTTCGACCACAGCGCGCTCGCCGCGCGCCGCGGCGAGCGGATACTCCTTGGGATACGACGTCGAGGCAAAACGGTCCTGCCGCTCGACGATCGCGCGGGCCTTGGGACCCGGTGGCGGCACGACGATCCGCGGGTAGTCTCGGGCTGCGGTCATGCGCGCACCTTCACCGTTGAGAGTGTCTTCTCGAGCGCCGTCGTGAGCCGGCCCACGATTTCGTCGATCTCCGGCTCCGTGATGATGAATGGCGGCGCGATCAACGCGGCGTCGCCACTGGTCCCGTCGGCGTGCCCCACGTTCGGCCATACCGTGATTCCTGCCGCGAGCGCGGCATCCGCAAATCGCTCGGCAAATTTTGCCGACCGGGGAAATGGCGCTCGGCTCCCCTTGTCTTCGACGAACTCGATACCGGCGAGGAGCCCGCGGCCGCGCACATCCCCGACGTGCGGCAGATCGACCAGCAAGCGCAGCCGCTCGTGCAACACGCGACCCATCTGGGCGCAGCGCTCCACGAGCTTGTGTTGCTTGAGGTACTTCATCGTGGCCACACCGGCCGCGCAGGACACCGGGTGATGCGAGAATGTCTGGGCGTGCACGAAGCTGCCTGAGCCCTTCGCCATCACGTCGACGATGCGCTCGGGCGCCGCGATGCCCGACAGCGCCGCATAGCCGGCGGAAACGCCTTTGCCGAACGTCATGATGTCGGGTGTCACGCCGTACGGCTCGATCGCCCACCAGGTCCCCGTGCGGCCGACGCCCACGAGCACCTCATCGGCCACAAAGAGCACGTCGTGGCGGTCGCAGATCTCACGCACCCGCTTGAAGTACTCGGGCCGCGGGGTCGACGCGCCAGTCGACGAACCGCCCACGGGCTCGGCGATGAAGGCGGCGACCTGATCGGCACCGAGTTTTTCGATCGCTTCTTCCAACACGTCTGCGCTGCACACCGGACAGGCCGGGCCGCGGCCGCCGCACTCGCAGCGATAGGGATAGGGCGCGGGAATGCGGTGGACGTCGACGAGCCACGGGCGGAACGGTGCCTTGTGCGCTTCACGCGCCGAAGCGGAGAGCGCAAGCAGGGTGCTGCCGTGATAGCCGGGGCCGAGCGCGATGATCCTGTGCTTGGTGGGACGTCCCCGCTCGACCCAATACTGGCGGGCCAGCTTCAACGCCGCCTCGACCGCTTCCGACCCGCTACAGAGGAAGTAGAGCTTCGAGAGGTCGCCTGGCAGCGTGTCCGCGAGCTCGTCGGCGAGGTTCTCGACGGGTCCGTGGGTGAACATGGTGCCTGACAGGTACCCGAACTGGCGGCACTGCTCCGCGATCGAGTTCGCAATCTCCGGGTTCGAGTGGCCGAGGTTCGCAACATAGGCGCCGCCGACGGCATCGAGGTAGCGCTTGCCGCGCTCGTCGATGAGCCAGCACCCCTCGCCGCGCACGATCTTGGGGTACTCGTAGCCGAGCTTGCGATAGAAGACGTGGCTGCCCGGGTAGCGGTAAGAGTTCACCCGGGAAAAGCTACTGCATGGACTGCCGGCCGTCATTAACTTGCATTTCGGCGCGACACTGGCCCCTCGTCCAATGGCAGGACAGCGGACTTTGGATCCGCGAATCTAGGTTCGAATCCTAGGGGGCCAACTTACTACGATGTCCAATGTCCAACCGTAGAATGTAGAATTTCGAAGTTCCATGACACGAGACGGCATCGCCCCATTGCGCATGCGCACCCAGCGCCTGTGGGGAACGCGTTTCGACACTCCCCGAGAAGTCGTGCGCTGGTTGACTGCCCTTCAGGCCCAGGAGTTTCCGATGGCCAAATGGTCGGTCGCACAGCGCACCCGTGGTGCATCGAAGGCCGACGTCGAACAGGCGTTCGCCGACGGCGTCATCGTCCGCACCCATGTCCTGCGACCCACTTGGCACTTCGCGCTCGGCGAAGACATCCGGTGGTTGCTGAAGGCCACAGCGCCGCGAGTGAACGCCTTGAATGCGTACTACAACCGGCAGCACAAGCTCGACACCAAACTCTTCGCCAAATCCAACTCGATCATTGGCAAGGCATTGGAGGGTGGAGCGCATCTGACACGAAGCGAGCTGGCCGCCGTGCTCAGACGGGGCGGAATCCGGGCGACTGGTAATCGCCTCGCCTACATCGTCATGCGTGCCGAGCTGGACGCCATCGTGTGCAGCGGTGCGATGCGAGGGAAGCAGCACACCTACGCGCTGCTCGATGAACGAGTCCCACGCGGGAAGACCTTCAACCGTGAAGAAGCGCTGGCCGAGCTCGCGCGGCGCTATTTCACCTCGCGCGGACCGGCGACGCTGAATGATTTCGCTCGCTGGTCGAGCGTGAGAGCAGCAGATGGCCGCGACGCCTTGGCAGAGGTTGGGAAGAGCCTGGAGAGTGAAGTCATCGCCGGCCGGACCTTCTGGTTCGGTTCGGCGCCCCCGGCGCCCCCGGCGCCCCCGCCCCGCACGAGCACCTCGAGGAATCCGATCGTCGATCTCGTGCAGGGCTACGACGAGATCATCATGTCCTATAGCGAAAGCCGAGACGCTTCGTTTACGCCGGTCGACTCGCGCCTACTGCACGCGGTGCTGCTCGATGGCCGGATGATCGGGAAGTGGAAGCCCGTCGTCCGGCGGAACTCGGTCGTCCTCAAGACGGTTCTGTACCGAGCGCTCACACGGGCCGAGCGAGACGCCTTGGGTGCCGCAATCCACGCCTACACCAGGTTCGCCGGAGTTCCCTTGACTGTTGCTCGGACACGCGGCAAGTAGATCCGATGGCAAAGAAAGCCGAGGCTCGTAGCTCTGAGAGCGGTCGCACCTACCGGCTGGACCGCCTCATCGGCCAGGGAGGATTCGGCGAGGTCTATCTGGCGACTCCCACGCCTCAGGGCGGGCTGCCGCCGCAGGTTTGCATCAAGATCAGCCACCGTCTCACCGCGTGGCTGCGCGAGGCGTACTTCGCCGAGCTGCTCGAGCAGGAGCCGCGCGCGCTGCGCGTGTTCGACCGGTTCGCGGAAGTCGACGCCGACGGCATGCGCTACTGCATCGTGATGGAATACGCCGAGCATGGCGACGTGGGCGCGTGGCTCAAGCA
>Ga0137388_10001542_pt1 | contig 14016 bp, 16 predicted proteins | sample 15con2h14AmetaG_FD_104644 | JGI IMG/M metagenome (GOLD analysis project Ga0137388, IMG submission 104644) | Vadose zone soil microbial communities from Angelo Coast Range Reserve, California, USA - 15con2h1.4A metaG | ecosystem: Environmental > Terrestrial > Soil > Vadose zone > Saprolite...
GATCGCAGGTCGCAGCTTCAAGGCAAACTTTCTCTTATCGGATTGGCACAACTACGAACTGGATCTCCAACTCGTTCTTGACCTTGACAACGCCACCCGCGACGCTGACCGGATCAATGCCAAAATCAGTTTGTTTGATTGTTGACCGGCCCCTGTAAGCTCCCCCTCCATAGTGCACTTCCGCCGAGATCGGTCTGCTCTGACCGTGCAGCGTCAACTCACCGGAGACGAGCCACAGGTCGACTCCGGTCTTTACGATCCTTGTAGAATGAAAGCTGATGAGCGGATAGCTTTCACTCTGTAAGACCTTGGCACGCATGGTGCGCTGGACTTCCGCTTGCTCTTCCGCGCTTAATTTTCTGTCTTCGACAAGCGTAAGCTTGCCGGCGTCGACGGTGAACGCTACCTGCGCGAGGTCGCTGTCAATGAAGCTCCCACCGGCAAATGGTGCGGTTACCCAATGATCGTGACCCGCCGCGGAGAATAAGCCGGCCTTCCCCACATGGATCTTCAATGTGCTGCGGTCGGTATCGATCGCTCGATCGGCGCTTACCAACCACAGCGATGCTGCAAGAAGAAACCCTGTCACCCCGAGTACGAAGGTCGCGTTGCTCTTCCACCGGCTCATGATGACCGTCTCAATGCACTCGGGAATTGGCGAAACCTTGGCCTAAACTCCGGAAGCCAAAGCGTGTGTTGTCAATTGCAGACTTTCCGATCTGTCGTAGTCAGCCCCGGTCGACAACTCAACTTTGTGTTGTTCTCGGTCTGCCCGTTGACATTCATCAGTCCACTCCCGTGCGGACGGATCCCGATAGGTCAGCTCCAGCCGCAATCCCCCGATCAAAGCCGATCGAAGTATGGGGCCTTTTTCTGTATGCGCAGCACCGGTGTCCTTTTCTGCAGATCCACGGAGTCACCTTGATAAGGAGACTCGTGACCGCGAGATAACTAAAATCAGTCGACTAGAACCTGATTAACAATCCGCCCGTGAACGCCACGTTGTTCTGCCGGCTGGCATCAATTGTCCGATCGTAATTTGGCAAACCGGAATAGAAATCACGCACCTCAAATCGAAACCCGATCGGTATCCTCAGCACTCGGACAACACTCCGTGTATCGATTCCGGCGCCAAACTCAAGAGTGCCGGTGTTGGTTCCAGGTCGGAACGATGTGCCGCCACTGGGCACTCTTTCCAGGAAGCGTGCGTATCCTCCGCCGAAAGATAACCAGGGTGCAAACGGCCCGGCGGGATTGAACTTCACCCGCACATGCGGAGTAAGAAACACATAGGCGTACTGAGGGCTCACACCCTGCGGTAGTTGATTCAGTTTGACGTCAAACGGAGAGGCAAGAAAGTCCACGCCCCCGTATATCGCCACTCGTTTCGCAGTTGCGAGGTGCCGGTCGTATTCCGCTCCCAATGCCAGGCTCGCGTTGAATGTCAAATCACATGGCGGTCCAACGCAGGCCTGCTGCGAGAGGGTCTGACTCGGCGTTGCAGTCGCACCGATCACCAGTCCAACCTCGTTCTTTGTCTGCGAGCTAGCAGAGGGCAACAGGCCCAAGAACAGTGAGGCGATTCCAAGAGCAGCGAGTAACCTTTGTAAAAACATTGTCACCTTCACCTGACGATTTGCTTTCTGCAATTCAGCGCCGACTCAACTTGTTTCGGAAGGCAGCCGCCTCCGTTGCAACACCTGCCCCAGCGCGGCCCTTGCCATCCTGGCGGAAATCACCGACAGCATTCGCATTACGACAGTTGTTCCCTCAACTCAACCGTTCGATGTTCGTAGATCGTCAGAAGTTACGTCGGCCGCCGTTGGGCACGAACCACTCTGCAGGAGATATCCATTCAAGGTTCGCCGGAACCAGCGTGTTCTTGGCGCTACATTTACTGAAGTTGAAGGAAGCGCGAAACCGTGCAGCGTCAGGTTCTCAGTTTCTTTCACTCCGCACGTAACTTTCCGGATCGACTGTTCATCCGTATGGGCAGCCAGCGACATTCAGGCTGATGTGGAGCAAAACAGGTGAAGAGCGTTTCCCAAAAGTTGGGAAAGCTTGGTCTGTGACGTTTCACTCGCGGTCCTCCCCCATAAGGAAGGTGTGGACTGCTCCTCGGGACGAACGTTGCCGAACACAACGAACAAATCAAACGCATAAAAGGAGCAACTAAGATGAGCAATTCAATGAAGGCTCTGTTGGCAAGTGCAGCGCTAGCAGGCCTGCTAACCGGCACAACCGCAAAGCTACAGGCACAGACGTTGGGTCAGGACCAGGGTAAGGCCGGGATCAAAGCTGTGAGTGACAAGAAGGACAAGGACAAGACTGAAAAGCACGCATGTAAGGGCCAAAACTCCTGCAAGGGCAAGGGCGGTTGTAAAGCTGGTGACAATGGTTGCAAAGGCAAGAACTCTTGCAAGGGCAAGGGCGGTTGCGCAACCGACGGATCCAAACCGCCAGCGGACCAACCCCAACAGGACCAGAATTAACGCGCCTCAACCCCACTGGGTCGGGGTTGAAGGTCCCGACCCTCTTTATCCCTAGGAAAGCGACTGACATGCCAGCAAATCCTTTCAATGGATTCACAGACTTTGGAGTTGGAATAGGCCTTCGAGTGCCTCATTACCAGCACATTCTCTCTGAAAAACCGGTGGTGAATTGGTTCGAGATCATCTCCGAGAACTACATGATCGATGGTGGGCGACCGCTGCATGTCCTCGATCAGATTCTTGAGCGCTATCAAGTCGTTCAGCATGGCGTTTCCATGTACTTTGGTTCCCTTGAGCCACCGAACCGCGAGCACCTCAAGAAACTCAAGGCGCTGGTCAAGCGCACCAACACACCTTGGCTCACTGACCATTTATGTTGGGGGAGTGTCGACGGTAGATACAGCCATGATCTCCTGCCCATGCCGTATACATTTGAGGCGGCCCGCCACACCGCGCAAAAGATTCGGGAAGTGCGGGACTTCCTTGAGGTACCGATCGCGGTCGAGAATGTCAGCAGTTATGCCGAATTTCATGTTTCGGAGATGACGGAGTGGGAGTTTCTTACCGAAGTGGTGGAATTGGCAGACTGTGGAATCCTCTTGGACGTCAACAACATTTATGTATCTTCAAGAAACCACAACTTCAATCCCCATGACTACGTGAATGGCGTGCCTGCAGCGCGGGTAGCCCAGATCCATATCGCGGGGCACTCCAAGTTTGAAAAGTACATTTTGGATACTCATGACCACCCAGTGATCGATCCCGTGTGGAACCTCTATGCCCGCGCCATCGAACTCACCGGCCGCACCGCGACGCTTCTCGAGTGGGACGACAACATCCCATCCTTTGAAGAGGTTCACAACGAGGCGCTAAAGGCGAATCGGTTCATCGCGGAAATGGCAGTGGCATCATGAACCTGCTGGAAATCCAACACCGAATGCTCGAGGCAGTCATGCAACCCCTCACCGCCGCCGACCAGATGCGGCCGCGTACGGGAGACGGTAAGTCAATGCGCGACCTAGCTGCGGAGTTCATCAAGCCAAATGATCGCTTGAGTTCGTTTGAGCGTCTCGAAATCTACAATCGCCAATACTGGTTTCGCGTACTCGCCTCCTTGGACGAGGACTTTCCGGGCCTTCGGGCAATTATCGGTCAGCGACGATTTGACGCATTGTGCAAAGCCTACCTTATGGACTGTCCTTCTGAGTCATTTACTCTGCGAAACCTGGGCTCTCGCTTGGAGTGGTGGTTGCGAGGCCATCCCGAGCAGATCCAACCGCGAGCAGCCCTAGCGCTGGATATGATTCGCTTGGAATGGGCTGAAATCGAGGCCTTCGATGGCGCTGCGGAACCTGTCTTGCTCCCTGGAGATGTGCTAGCTTCGGATTCAGATCCTCAATTTCGACTGCAACCGTACCTGCAGCTGCTTACCTTGCGCTACCCGGTAGATGATTTGCTCGTTGCCATCAGAAAAGCTAACTCCGAAGGTGGGATGGCGAGTAACGCGGTCTCGCAGCGTCGGAAACTGACCCGACTCCCCAAAGTCGCGCGCCAAAAGCCGCAGGCTGTCTTCTTGGTGGTTCATCGCATTGACGACTCGGTATATTTCAAACGAATCGAGCCAGAAGCTTTCAAGTTTCTCAATGCCCTCCGAGAGGGGAGGAGCCTGTCCGGTGCCGTAGTCCTCGCTTTTCAGGGACGCGACATTCGCGAAAGTAGGCTCCTCGGCATCGTGCAGAATTGGTTTGAGAATTGGTCGACCCTAGGATGGTTTTGCGGACCCAAATTTGCAAACCAGAAATTCATTTCCGTATCAGGAAGACAAGCATGAACAAGATGATCGAAACTGCTGCACAAGTACATTCGCTCTGTGAGAGGGCGGTCTCGCATTTGCAATCCCCGCTGCTCCTCGCTGTACGCCTCTACTGGGGCTGGCAGTTCTTCCAGACTGGACTCGGCAAGCTAATGCACATGCCCAAGGTCGTGGAGTTCTTCACGAGTTTGGGAATACCGTTTCCGGCGCTCAATGCCTACTTCGTCAGCTCCCTTGAATGCATCGGCGGCGCGTTACTGTTTCTCGGCCTGGGGTCGAGAGTCATCGCACTACCGCTCACGATCGATATGCTCGTGGCATACATCACTGCAGACCGAGAGGCGCTTATGTCGGTCTTCTCGGATCCCGGTAAGTTCTATGCTGCCGACCCGTATACATTCTTCTTTGCCGCTCTGCTCGTTCTCATTTTTGGTCCCGGAAAGATTTCTATAGATTCTGCAATCAGCTATCTGCGTCGGAGGAGAGTCGCGGGGCCACAGGACTTGCGCGGGACCTCGTCTCTCTCCGCTGCCTGATCCGAAGCATCGATTGAGTCTGGAGTAGACCCTGCGTCGTGAGGCGCGTCTTTCAGGACCACCGAGGAGAGGCCGTCGGATTGGAAATCAGTTGCGAAGATGTATGGCGCGAGGTCTCGAATTATGTGGAAGGCGAGATCAGTGCGGAATTGCGCAGCCAGATGGAAAAGCACCTCAAAGGCTGCAAACGTTGTACGGCGGTAGTGGTCGGGACTCGCAACGTTGTGCGTTTGGTCGGTGACGCCGCAGCCTTTGATTTTGCAGTGTTCAGCAATCGTCTATATCAGAAACTTGACCGTGAACTGTCCGAACCCTACCGATTACAGAAGGAAGAATGAAACTCGCCCGTGAACGCCTTCTAAGAGACAAATGCCGCGGGGGCGGGGTCCAGGAAAACCTACAACGCAGGGAATGTCGACTCCCGGTAGCGCAATTTTGCTGACGAGCTTCCGAATATGAGCGATCCGCCTGAAGAGTTAGGGAATGAGACCTACCCTGCCAGAGGGGGAGGCCGGAAGATAAGGAATCAGCAGACCGTCTTCTACGTGGACGATAACCCTAAGGCACTGAGAGTGCTGACGTCAGTTCTCGAAGGCTGTGGTTACCAAGTGGTGACCGCATGCAATTCTGATGAGGCGTTGGAGCGGATGGAACGAACCGCTTTTGACCTGGCCATACTAACTTACCGATTACCCCGAGTGATCAGCTTCAAATTGGCACGGGAGATCAAGCGGTGCAGCCCTTGTACTCCGATCATCCTGATTTCTGGCCGTACTCTTCTAGCGCCAAAAGAATTGACCTATGTGGACGCTTACGTAGGCAAAGGCGCGACTCTGGACAGCTTGCTGACCCGGATAACGGCGCTCATCGGCAGGACATGAGGGCATGCCGCTTCTTGGATGCGGGTGCCGGTTATGGTTTCGAACTCTCTTAAGCCTCGGCGGATGTTTCTGCGGGGAGAAACTTGGAGCTGGAATGCGGGAGAGTATCGGATCGTCTGTTCTATTAGTGCTCAACAGGTTTTCTAAACTTGCATTGTTGACCTCCATGCTTGCGTTTGCCAGCGATAGTGGACGGAGCAAATCCACGACGATCGTGGCTCCAGGCGGGAGCATCGATGTGGTGTTGGCCGGTCGTGAGGAACTAGCCGTCGCTGATGAAAATTTGATCGCGTGGGTCGGTGCTGCGTCCAAGTCGGTCACCACCTATTTCGGTCGTTATCCTGTGCCTCACGTAGCGGTACGAATTGACGCAGACGATGGCAGGGGCGTTCACAGTGGTAGGACCTTTGGTTCGCCAGTTGCTCTAATCACCATTTCGGTTGGTCGCAAGACAAACCTGGCGGATCTCAAGCTGGATTGGACTATGACACACGAAATGGTTCACTTGGCGTTTCCATCCGTGGCCGAGAGACATCACTGGATTGAGGAAGGAACTGCCACCTATGTGGAACCGATAGCTCGAGTACAATCCGGCATCCTCGAGTCCTCGAAGATGTGGGGCGATTTGATTCGTGATCTCCCTCAAGGACTCCCTGGGCCGGGAGATCAAGGGCTCGATGTCACACACACGTGGGGACGGACGTACTGGGGAGGAGCCCTGTTTTGCCTTCTCGCAGACGTGGAGATCCACCAGCGAACTCACAATCAAAGGGGTCTGGAGGATGCCTTGCGTGGAATTCTCGCCTCCGGCGGCAACATTACCCAGGACTGGCCATTAGAGCGTGCGCTCAGAGTCGGAGATGAAGCCACCGGAACGCGCGTTTTGGAAAATCTCTATGCAGAAATGAAAGATAAAGCTGTGATGGTCAATCTACCAAGTCTGTGGAGAGAGTTGGGGATTCAGCGATCTCAGAAGGGCGATATTTCTTTCACCGATGATGCTCCACTGGCTTCGGTGCGCAAATCTATTACCGCCGGTATAGCTCCACGGTGAGTGCCCACGCGGCCACAGGAGTCGTATTGGTCCCCCCGGGCACCGTCGCACCAAAGATGAGATTTCGACTATCTGCCGGATTTGCCCATGTGACTTTTTGCGACCCACTGGCATCTCACGGGCAGACAACGGGCCCTGCAGCACATCCGGAGGTGTCGGGAAGGCCCAGGCACTAGTGTGACATCCGCCCATTCTATGCAACCGGCGCTTCCCGTCAACACTCCTCGGACCGGAGGGGAAGTGTTGGCTGCCACCAAATCGCAAGTTGACCCGTCCGAGGCGGAACTGATCCAACGCGTGCTTAGGGGACAGGGCGAAGCCTTTCGCGAACTGGTGCGTCCCTACGAACATGCAGTGTTCATGGCGAGCCAAGCTATCCTGAAGAATGAAGCCGATGCAGAAGATGCGGCCCAGGAGGCTGTCCTCAAGGCATTCACCAATCTTGCCAAGTTCCGCGGGGACTCGAAATTTAGCACCTGGCTGATCCGCATCGCCACCAACGAAGGTCTCATGAAGTTGCGAAAGGAACGTCGGCAGAAGCTCCACGACTCGTTGGACGAGATACGCAAGAACGAGGAGGGCGACTATACTCCCAGGGACTTCGCCGACTGGCGCGAGATTCCCTCCGAGGCACTGCAGAAGAAGGAACTGCGCCAAGCGCTATCTCGAGGGCTAGCCGCCCTGACGCCCAAGCACAGGCAGGTGTTCGTTCTGAGGGATGTACAGCACTTCACCATCTCGGAGACGGCCCAGCTGCTCGGCATCAGGATTAGCGCCGTGAAAACACGCCTCATGCGTGCCCGCCTTCAGATGCGCGACGCTCTTGCACCGGGCATGGACGGGAATTGGAGCACGGGCCGGAGTGAATACAAACAGGTGAGACCATGGTAGTGGAAATCAGTTGCGAAGAGGTTTGGCGCGAGGTCTCGAATTACCTTGAGGGCGAGACCAATGCGGAATTGCGCGCCAGGATGGAAGAGCACTTCAAGGGCTGCAACCATTGTACGGCAGTGCTGGACGGGACTCGCAACGTGGTGCAGTTAGTCGGCGATGCCACAATTTTTGAGTTACCTACCGGATTCAGCGATCGTTTATATCAGAAACTTACGCGCAAACAGGCCAAAGGCAGCGGGTCGCGAAAGGAAGAATGAGTATCCCATGAACGACGTCTACAAGATAAATGTTGCCAAGGCGGAGTTTAGGGAGGCCTACAGTGCTACGGATGTGGATCGCCTGCTGGCGGTATTCGCCGACGAATTTACGGACATGAGCGCCGGGGTGCCGAGCCTCTTTGGCGCCGACGCCAAGCCTGCGTTTCGATCGCGTATGGCGAAGCTTCTTAACCAATATCAGCCGACTCTCATTGTCACCATCATCGCCATTCGAGTCTTCGCTAATACGGCCTTTGACTACGGCTGGCATACCCTGACCCTTGGACCGCGGGACGGTGGCACGCCGATTACCACCCGACAGAGATACTTCGAGACTTGGCGGAGGAACTCCAACGGAGAGTGGAAGATCGATCTCTACATGGACAACATGGACGTAGCTCCCATGATGCCGGATGCAGAGCTCCCTCTCCCTGAGGCGTTTTGCCCATCCGACGCGCTAAGGCATGCGGATCAGAACGCGCAGCCCGCACTTCGTGTCCGATAGACCAATGACCCGACTCATGCGGCGAAGTTTAATAGGGATGCTGGCGGGAGCAATGGCCAGCGTCTTTCTGGTGGCTACCCTCGGTCATCCACGATGGAGCATTGCCTTGGGCGTAGCCGTGGGTGCGGCCTACGCCTCCAGTTCGCGCCCCACTCGCGGCGCCTATGTGGACAGCCTCATGGCAGCTGGTGCGCTGGGCGTACCGCTTTGGGGCTTGATCAGCGTGATCGCATTCCCGTTGGTCTCCGGCCAGATGCCGGAGTGGAGCGCGGAGCAGATGCGAGCACATTTCCCAGCTCTAGTCGGCTGGGTGTTGTACAGCGCGTCATTGGGCCTCATCAGCCAAGGCCTGAATAACCTTGCCCAGCGCGTGATCGGCAAAGAGCCAGTGTTCCGATTGCAAGTGCCTTCAGTGACCAAGAGGATCGTGATCTTGGGTGGAGGGTTCGCTGGTATGCGCACCGCAGAGTGTCTGGAAGAGCAGCTTCGTGGCGACCCCTCAGTCTCTGTATTTCTGGTGAGCGACACGAACGCGCTTCTCTTTACTCCTATGCTCGCGGAAGTGGCGGGGAGCAGCCTCGAACCCAGCCACATTAGCATTCCTTTGCGCGGCAGTCTGCATCGGACGGAGTTCATTCGCGGACACGTCGCGGAGATTGACATCGAGCAGCGCCGGGTAGTGATTTTGGGCAATGGCTCGCCTGACCAAGGCACCGGGCCGCCACGAGAAATCCCATACGACCATTTGGTCCTGGCGCTCGGATCGGTTTCGAACTATTTGGGCATGGCGAACATTGAGAAGTTTGCTTTCGGCTTCAAGAGCCTGCTTGACGCCATCCGGATTCGCAACTACGTCATCGAGATGTTTGAGCGGGCCGACTGCGAGTCCGATCCCTACCAGCGCCGGGCGCTCCTTACATTTGTAATCGCTGGCGGCGGGTTCGCCGGGGTCGAGCTTGCCGGAGCTCTCAACGACTTCGCGCACGGGATTCTCGCTGACTATCCGAACCTGCCTTCAGAGGAGCTGCGCATCGTGCTGGTGCATTCGGGTGACCGTATCCTGCCTGAGTTGAGCGAATCTCTGGCCCGGTATGCACAGGAAAAGATGGAAGCTCGTGGCGTCCGCTTCCGCTTGAATACTCGCCTCGAAGATGCGCAGCCTGGCGTGGTGGTTCTGGGCGACGGCGAGATTCGCGCGAAGACTCTCGTATGGACCGCCGGCACCGGGCCGAATCCATTGCTGAAGTCACTGACTGTTGACAAGGATAAGCGCGGCGCTGTCATCGTGGATGGCGCACTTGCCGTGAGGGGTCACAGAGGTCTGTGGGCGCTCGGCGACTGTGCAGCGGCGAGCGACGCAAGGACCGGTAAAGCGTGCCCACCGACCGCCCAGTTCGCACTTCGCCAAGCGGAGGTGCTGGCTAAGAATATCCACGCAGAATTGGAGGGCCGCCGCACGCAGACGTTCCATTTCGATTCTCTGGGAGCGCTGTGCGTTGTCGGCCACCAAACGGCCTGCGCCGAATTGACTGTACCGTTCGCCCGTACCAGATCCATGCGTTTTTCAGGGCTGCTCGCCTGGCTGATGTGGCGCGGCATTTATTTGTCGAAACTTCCAGGTGTAGAGCGGAAGACTCGTGTGCTGATGGACTGGAGTGCCGAGCTTTTCTTCCCGCGAAATATCGTCCAGACCATCGATCTGCGGTAGGAGTCCTTATCATGGGGGCATCAGAGTCTTCGATTAGAATGCAATTCGAACCGGGGGTTGCCGGCTCGGTTTGGATTGAGCCTCTGCTAGGACTGGGTCTGGGTGCGATGGGCGGTGCTTTCCGGAGCACCCTCCTGACGACCTCGCTGGCGTACGGCATCTTACTAGGCGGCCTCTTCGGCCTTGCTTTTGCTCTATTCTTCGCTCGGCGCGCCACGAGCTCCGGTGCGGGATTGATCTGGGGCGTGGCATCTGCGTTGCTGCTGTGGGTGATGCTCCCCGCCGGGATCATGCCCATGTTGGTAAGTTCGAGACACTCCATGGGTATGCTCAGCGACGCAAGAGCCCAGTTTCCTGAACTCGTCGCTTATCTGATCTGCCTGGGAATGCCGGTGGGTGTGACGCTGGGCATTCGGGGTGGCCTTCGCGCAAGCACGGCGCAGCCCCAGTTCCGCATAGGACGCGCGATCGTTGCTGGTGGGCTTGCGGGCACCCTCGGCGGCCTGATTTTCGGCCGTTGGATGTCCGAGGGGGATTTTTTTCCCTTGGTCGCCGGGTTCGGGGAGCCTCACTCCCGCACCGCAAACATGACCTTACATTTCAGTGTCGCGTTGCTCATCGGCGCTACCTTCGGGATGCTCTTCCAGCGTGACATCCGCGGTTACGGCTCCTCGATGGGTTGGGGCCTTGGTTACGGGATTTTCTGGTGGTTTCTCGGCCAACTGACTCTGCTCCCCATCGCCGCTAGAGTACCGCTCGACTGGTCGGCAGAACATGGCAGTGAGCTTTTCGGTGCGTTGGTTGGGCACATTCTTTATGGGTTGATCCTGGGCGTGACCTACGCGACCTTGGACCGCGTGTGGGTTCGGCTGTTCATTCAGAGCGACCCGCTGAATCGGGAGGTGGAAGGGCCAGGTATTCGTTTCTTGCGTTCGCTCAAGTGGGGAGCGCTGGCTGGCCTTCTGGGCGGCCTGATCTCCAGTCCAGTGATGCTCGCCACGGGCATACTGCCGAAAATTGCGGGCCTGGGCAGCGGCTTTTCCAGTTTCGGGGGTCTGCTAATCCATCTGTTCATCAGCGCCTTGATTGGCATGAGTTATGGGCTGCTGTTTAGAAATGAGGCTTCGAGTCTTGGACTTGGTGTAGCGTGGGGATGGCTGTTTGGTCTGATTTGGTGGTATCTCGGACCCATGACCTTCTTGCCGCTTATGCTTACTGGTGTTTGCGACTGGAGCACGGGCGCAGCTTCCGCACTGCTTCCGTCCCTCATGGGGCACCTGATTTACGGCGCTGCGACTGCTTTGACCTTCCTTCTGCTTGAGCACCGCTACACCCGATGGCTCCTTCTCGATCCGCGAATTGCGGCCCGCGAACTGCGTCGGATCCGCCCGGTCGGAACCCCAGCACCCGCGTTGTGGTTTTTTGCGCTGAGTTTGGGAGTGCTGCTGCCCATCCTCCTCGGGTAGCAGCCGCGCAATCGGTGCTCCTCGTGGCTGACACGCTTCTGGAAATCATCAGGAAGCTAAAGGATCGCTATTGCGAGGTCGCTGACGACCTCGAACACGAGAATAGCCCCGATGCCGCCTGTCGAACGTCTTGCGAGCGGAACACGCGACTTGGCATGGTGCCCACATTCGAGTGGCTTATCTGGATCAGCGATCCCGCGAAGAACGCAACCATGAGTCGCTGATTTTTTGGCATGCGCTCGTGAAAAAACATCAACCGACTCTTCGTGGGTTCGCGACAGTTCTGCTCGGCGCGTAACTTTGAGTTAGAAAAAAGCATCGTAGGCATGACAGCCTTCCGAGCCATGGTGACTCCTGATGCAATTCGCGAACACTACGACAGGTTTGCATGGATCTACCGCACTTTCTGGGGTGACCACATACACCACGGTCTCTTCTTGCGCGGGAACGAACTGCCCGGTGAGGCCCAGGTCAATCTCCTCGACCATTGCGCTCGCTTGAGCGATGTTCGGCAAGGTCTTTGCGTGCTGGATGTTGGCTGCGGCCACGGTGGAACCTCTGTCTACCTTGCCCGCCACTATGGCTGCCACGCTGAAGGGCTAACGTTGAGCCCAAAGCAGGCCCTCTTAGCAAAACAGAATGCGCGGCGCGCAGGGGTTGAGGCGTTGACTCGATTTCTGGTCGCGGATGTCGACATTCATGTCTTTCCCATTGGCGTTGTTGACTTGGTGTGGACCATGGAATCGTCCGAACATTTTCGTGACAAGTCCGACTACTTTCGTCGTGCCGCACTCGCCTTAAGGCCCGGAGGCCGGCTCATGCTGGCAGCGTGGACAGGTTCGATGGAAAATCCCAGAGTGAGTGCTGTCGCAAGTGCCTTCCTCTGCCCGTCACTACAAACCGCCGAAACCTACCTTCAACAGATCGAGCAGGCCGGTCTACGAATTCGAGCCTACGAAGAGATTACGGAAAGAGTTATGCGTACCTGGGAGATTTGCTTAGAGCGTGCTCGCAGACTGCGTGCTCTCGTTCGCGTCTTCCAGGTCGAGGTGCGAAAGTTTGTTCACGGTATCAGCACAATCCTCGAGGCATATCGCTCGGGAGACTTGACCTATTCGATCATAGTGGCGGAAAAGCAACCAGGATTTCAGAGTAGACCATCTTACTGCTCCACTCCGAGATTCGAAACAGAATGTGGCCCAAGCGTAACTTTGTGTCGGTGGAAAGCATCGTACGCACGAATACCAGCTTCCGGTCATAAGTAGACAAGCTTTAGCAAAAGCCACATCTCAACGAGGAGAATTGCTGTGAAATTCAGTCAAGTATGGACCTGTCGGACAGAGAGCGACGACCGCCAAAAATGCTCGGCTGCTTCTTGGTTGTTCGCGCCAACACTCTCGGTCGTATTGTTATTGCTCATGGTTCTTGTCGGGAGCCCATCACAACTCAAAGCTCAATCCGTTACATCTGGCGACATTGTAGGTGTGGTTGCTGATCCTTCTGGTGCCGTTCTGCCTAACGTTAAGGTAACTCTCAAGAGCGACGAAAAAGGAAATACGAAGGTGCAATCGACCAATGATCGTGGCACCTACCGTTTTTCTCTTCTAAGCCCCGGAAGTTATACGGTCACGGTCGCTGTTCCCGGGTTTCAAGAAACGGCCATGAGTGCCGTGGTCACGATAGGGCAGGCCACCACACTTAATGTGGTTCTGGCTGTTAGCCAGGCCACATTGACAGTGGAAGTGACCTCAGACGCTCCTTTACTGCAGACTGAAAACGCCGACGTATCTACCAGTTTCAGCCAGACGCAGATCTCTCAGGTACCGAACCCCGGCAATGACCTGAGCTACATCGCCCAGACCGCTCCCGGCGTGATTCAGAACACACAAGGTGGCAACGGCAATTTTTCCGCATACGGTTTACCAGCCACGTCAAACCTCTTTACGTTGAATGGGCAGAACGAGAACGATCCTTTTCTAAACCTTAACAACTCCGGAGCAACGAATCTGCTGCTGGGCAATAACGACGTGCAGGAAGCCACGGTTGTGACCAACGGATACTCCGGCGAGTATGGGACGTTGGCCGGTGCCAACGTCAATTATGTGACAAAGTCCGGCGGCAACAACTTCCACGGAAATGCTCTGTATTGGTGGAACGGAAGCATCCTTAACGCCAACAGCTATTTCAACAATCAGACTGATACGCCCCGCCCCTTCGTAAACGCCAATCAGTGGGCTGCGTCGATCGGCGGCCCGATCAAGAAAGATAAGACATTCTTTTTCGTGGACACTGAAGGACTACGTTTTGTGTTGCCGTCGAGTTTGAACGTTCGCATTCCCAGTTCTCAGTTCGAGGCCGCCACCTTGGCGAACTTAGCCAATGCCAGCCCGGCGTCGGTTCCGTTTTATCA
>Ga0137388_10001546_pt1 | contig 14012 bp, 10 predicted proteins | sample 15con2h14AmetaG_FD_104644 | JGI IMG/M metagenome (GOLD analysis project Ga0137388, IMG submission 104644) | Vadose zone soil microbial communities from Angelo Coast Range Reserve, California, USA - 15con2h1.4A metaG | ecosystem: Environmental > Terrestrial > Soil > Vadose zone > Saprolite...
ACTCCAAATATGCCCACCCAGTGTTGCGAGAAGATTCGGGCGGTTTTGTATCCGAGCTTGATCGAGACATCAAGCACCGAGTAGCCGGGATCACGCAAGTAGCTGAATCCGCGCAAAACCTTCGCGGCTATCAGCAGGCGTTTCGGGGAGCCAAGCTCTGCGGAGTCAAGGTTTCTGTACACGCTCACGATCGCGATGCCGGCCTCCATACCAAGGTCGAGGGCGCTGGTGTAGCGATGGGGCTGGTCGAACAAATTCTCGACCGCCACCGAGAGTTGTCTCGGAAGTTGTCCGAGACGATCCCTCAGTGCTTCGATCACGTCGTGTGTCAGCGCGTTGCCTTCGACGCGCTCGACTCGCTCGCGGAATCCGTCAGGCGCGTCGTCGAAGTGGTGAAGTACGACCTCCTTCAATCCGAGCCGACCCAATTGTGCTACGGCGTTGAACTGCGGCGCGTGAAGCGTGACGTATGCGATCAATGGGAGTGACGGGTAGCGCTTCAGGATGCCGGCGACTGCCCCCACGTTCATAATCCCGTCCGCTGTTGGGTCGAGGATTACGACACTGATGGGCTTACGGCGGATCAGGGATTCGAGCTCCTGCCATGTTGAGGCAACGAAAAGTTCTGGCTCATCAGCGAGGACATGCTTGACGTGGGTGAGGAGCCGGGAGGGCAGGAACGCCGCAACGCTCAAATGGCGATCGCGCGCATGGTTCTAGGAAATTGGTGTCAAGAGCTCGTCAGCGCGAGGGCAAATGATAAGAAAAGTGCTGTTTTTGATAGGAAACAGACATTTTCTGATAAGAAAACGCCCTTTTGGGGATTACAGATGCCGGTACGTTGGGGGCGTGCTTAGTTCCGGAACGACCTCTCTCTTCCTTCCTCAGGAGTTTTTCAAATGATCCGCCGCCTTCTCGCAGCATCTATCATCGTCGCCGCCGTCGTCCTCACCGCCTGTTCGGACATGACCGCCCCTAAGAGCGCGTGCCCGGTTGTAAACGGTTCCTCAACCTGCCTAGTAGCCCATTAGCGGACCGGCGGCTGCCGTGGTTTTCTTACGCGGCAGCCACCGCCGTCTTGCGCAGTTCGGACATTGCGCGAACAACTGTACTGACCTCCTCCGGCACCCACGTAGGAGGCGCAACGAAGGGCTTGCTCGAGCGCGCAGCTGAGCGAACCGCAGAGAGTGCGGACTGCGCTTTGAACGAGACCTGGTGGATCTGATTCGCGTCGGCAAATGAAATCGCCTCTTTGAGCGCGTCCTCGGATGCATCGCGGCGACCGAGTTGGTCCATGCCTTCGCCGAGGTAGAGCAGGTAATGCGCACGTAGCCAGGGTGAGAGGCGCGCACTAGCCAATTCGCGCGCGTAAGAGTCGAACGCTTCCGACATCCCATCAACCGCCGCGAGCTCCATCAAGTTAATGGTGCCGGTCGCCTGAACCATTTTGTTCCGAGCAGTGGCGGCAAGTATGAGGTGAGCATCACGCGCGGCATCGCGCAGGCCGAGCGCGGTGAACATAGCCGCGATATCCTCAAGCACGGAATCGCGTTCGGCAGGACTCGCAGTGAGGCTAAGCGCCTCATGGGCAAGCTTGATTCCTTCAGTATTATCGCCTTTGTGATGCGCGAGCGCCGCGCGGCTATGAAGCGCGATCGCCTGGACCTGTGGCAATTCCTGATCGCGCGCCTGGACGAGCACGTCGTCCAGGATGGTCTGCGCCTGGGGCAAGTTGCCCTTGGCCATGTAGGTGTTCGCGATACCAACCTGCACGGTCAACACGCCCTGCCGGTCCCCGAGCGTGTCCGCGATATAGGCGGCCTGCGAGTAGGCGCGCGCCGAAATCTCCCAATCGCCATTGCGGCGCGCCGCGCCGCCCGCGGCCACGTGCGCCTCGACGGCGAGTTTCGGATTCCTTTCAGGAGGGGTCAGCTTGGCGACGGTCGAGAAGACGTCGATCGCGAGTCCCCAGGCTGCCTCGTAGTCCAGAGCACGCCCGTAAGCCAGCAGCGACGCGGAGACTGTATCGTCGATCTTCCGGCGCTTCGTCACTTCCTCGAGCACATTGGTAAGGACGCCCCGCACCGGGTCGCCCTCTCCGACTGCCTCGATCGCGGTGCGCACGCTGTGCAGCTGCGCCCAATTCGCGGGGTCGACGGACGAGCCCGTATCCGTATAGGCGTCGACCAGACGCAGGACCGACAGCCCGGCGAATACTGCTCGCCAGGAGGCACTGTCCTCCTGCATCGAACCGAGTGTGTCGAAGTAACTCTGATGACGAATCATAGGCCTTTTTTGGGCGTAATTTGGTGCATTAAAATGCCATGTTTCACCCAAATAAGAAATGCCTGTTTCATATCACCATAGGGGCGTTTTCATGTCACCTTTGAGGAGTTAAGTCGTCCCAGGGTGCCTTAACGCGTCAGGGGGATCCGGTCCCTCAGCAGGCGCTCAACTGGGGGTATATACCAGTCCGCGAGGTCAAACCACCATGCATCCGGGCGCATTTCGGTGGTCCGGATTCGTCTATGGATCCCGACGATTTTTCGGGGTTCATACAGCCAGACGGCGGGCGCGTCGTCGTTGATGACGGCGAAAGCCCTTGTGAATTTTTCACGCGCGGTGGCGGAGTCCGCCCATAGCGCGCTATCGAGCAAGGCGTCAAATCTCGGATTGCTGTACGAACTATAGTTGACGCCGTTTTTGCCGATGCCATGACTGGTCCACGCCTCCTTCATTCCGTCCGGGCTCGAGGACATGGTCCAGCTGCTGAGCGCGGCATCGAACGCGCCGTGGGCCTCCCTGTCGTTTTCAGTGGAAGTCTCGAGCTGTTCCAGCTCGACGCGAATGCCCATTCGCCGAAGCTGTTCCTGGAGCAGTGGTCCCATCCTGATTCTGTTCAGGCTCGCACCCGGGATGATAATGGTGAACGCGAGATCTCTTCCGTCCTTCGCTCTGAATCCATCCGTGCCGCGTCGGATCCAGCCGAGTGAATCGAGTACCCGGCTGGCCCGCGCGGAATCGAACGGGAGCTGTGAGCGCCGCGGGTCGGTAGTCGGATAAGCCCGCACAATCGGGCCAACGGGCACCAGTGCAAAGGTGTCGAGCACGCTTCGCACGAGCGTGGCGCGGTTGATGGTCATCGCTATTGCGCGGCGCAGCTCGCGGTCGCCGAAGAGCGGGTGTGGCCGGTCCTTGTTCGCGGGATCGCGAAGGTTGAACCGCAGAAAGGCGTAGTCCATTCCCGGCAGGATGATTGGCCGGAGATTCTTCTCGCGCGCGAGCTGACGCAGATTCTCAGGGCGGAGCGCATCGAAGAGATCAGCGTCTCCGGCAAACAGCTTCGTTACCGCCGTGTTGAAGTCGGGCGAGAAGCTCCAGATTATGCGGTCCAGCGTGGCGCGCCCGCGATAGTTGGAAGCATCGGCGACGATCTCCACCGAAGCGCCCCTGTCCCACCTTCGCAGGCGAAAGCGTCCGGTTCCAATCGGCGGAGGAGCCCCTTCGCGCAATGAATCAACTGGAATTCTCTCGAGCTGGTGCGCGGGAAGGATCAGCATCTGCGCCGCGGCATCCAGGAACTGCGTCGGCGATCTCGCGTGAAACCAAAACATGGCCGTGAGTGAATCGCTGACGGTTACGGAATCGATGTTCGCGAGCTCGGTGCTCAGTCTGCCGCCGAGCGCGGGATTATTGTTGAGCGCGAAAGTGAATTGAACGTCTCGCGCGGTGACATCTCGACCATCGTGCCACTTCGCCCGCGGATTGAGATGGAACGCCAGCGTTAGCGAGTCGCCAGACCAGCGCCAGCGGTCCGAGAGCTCCGACCGAAATCCTTTTTCGTTTCTGGTGTTGAGATCGGGCCCGACGTCAGCGAGGTAATCGTAGATCTGCTCGGTGATCTGCTTCGCCTGAGTGGTGATACCGAAAGGAGGGAAAAGCGTCCCGGGATCCGCGGTCGTCGCTATGACCAATGTGCCGCCCGCATCGGCGTGACCGGTTCCAGGCGCGGCCTCAGTACAACCCCCTAGGAACGAGACGAGAGCGATGACTACGATTTTTTTCATTGACGAGAAAGTAGCGCTGTCAGCCTCGCGCGGGAGGTATTAACTCAATGGTGATAGAAAACCGACAGTTTGAGACACAAAACCGACATTGACCCTCTTTCGCAATTAATGAACTCTCAATGATACATGGCAAAATCGGCCTCCAACCGGACCGATGCGATGCCCACCTTTCAGGTGGCTCAGTTGCATCAAAATGGCCTGGACGTAATCATCGTCCCGGTCGACCGGTCTTTCGGAAAACGGTCGGCCGCGGAACAGGCGCGCATCCAGGAGGCGTTTCAGCGGAGCGCGGTCGCCGTGGAGATGCGCGGTGTTGTGGTTCCGGTCTGGGAAGATGCTTCGGGAAGAATGGCATTTCGTGCTCCCCCGCCTTTGCACAATTTCCTCAAGAGCATAGACATGGTCTATGTCGCGACCGCACTGAATCGAACCCTGAGTCTCGAGTCGCGATAACTCTCGCGCGTCTCGTGTTGGGACGCGGTTGAGATTCAAGGATCATTTCTCGGATCGCGCGGCGCTCTACGCCGCGTACCGGCCGCTGTATCCGGAGGGCCTGTTCGAGTTCGCTGCGGGCCTGACGCACCAGCATCGCGTGGCTCTCGATTGCGGCACTGGGAATGGCCAGGCCGCCGTCGGACTCGTGCCGCATTTCGATCGGGTCATCGCCACCGATCCGAGCGCCGAGCAGCTACGCAACGCCACTCGACACGAGAGAATCGAATACCGTATCGCCCGCGCGGACTCGACCGGAATGCCCTCGCGATCAGTCGATCTCGTGACGGCGGCGCAGGCGCTCCACTGGTTCGATGCCAAAGCGTTCTTTGCGGAAGCGAAACGAGTACTCGTCAAGGATGGCGCGATCGCGATCTGGGGATACGGCGATCCGATTCTCGACACGCCCCAGCTCGACCAGACGCTCCACGCGTTCAACCGGGGACTGCTCGAGCCGTACTGGTTTCCCGAACGAAAACTCCTGCTGGATGGCTATAGGAGTATTCCCCTTCCGTTCGACGAAGTGACGGTGCCCAGGCTCGAGCTCAAGATGCGATGGAACCTCGCCGAGGTGGCCGGTTATCTGCGAACCTGGTCGTCGACCGCCCGCTACCTAGCCGAGCACGGGATCGATCCCGTGATAGCGGTTGAGAGCTCGCTGGCGGCGAACTGGGGGGATCCTGGCGCCCCGCGACTCATTCGCTGGCCGTTACACATTCGCGCGGGAACAATTCCGATGCACGCGCACGCCAGCGGCAATCGCGGCAGTTGAATCGCGCGCGGCGGGCGGCAATTATCCGCATGTGATTAATCATTCGTTCTTGCATAGAAACTCCCCCGTGGCATTCGCACTGGCACTCGCTGCGATCATCGTCGTCGCACCGCGCAGCAGCGCGCAGCACGAAAACCATTCAGGGATGCGGGACATGCCGGGCGATACGCTTGCCACCGCCCCTACGACTCCGAGTCGCCCGGTCTCGGACTCGGGTGCGATCGCAGACTCGCTGCTCGCGGTTTGCAAGCCGCATGTCAGCCATTCGATCGATGCATACTCCACCTGCCTCGGCGACGGCATCGCATCGCTCTCGTCCGCCGGAAACATCGCACTGGCGATGGGAACGCTCGACCGGATCATCCACAGTGACCCGTCCCTCGTTCTGCTCGGGCATCCGCTCGCGCACGCGCTGGGATACGCGGTTCGATCCACGCCCGCGACCGCGACGCGCCTATTGTCCCAATGCGACGACCGCTATCAGTCGGGATGCTATCACGGAATCCTCCAGAGATACTTCGACGCGCGGATGGGGATGCCGATTGCCCAGAGCGTGCTGCTCGCGCCGTGCGACGGGCTGCGCGGCACTCGTGAGCAATTCAGGTTGTACGATTGTCTTCATGGGACAGGCCACGGTCTCATGATGTACCACCGCTACGACGTCAACGCATCGCTCACAGATTGCGATCGGCTCGCCAGCGACTGGGACGAGCGGAGCTGCTATAGCGGCGTGTTCATGGAGCACAACATGGGCGCCACCATGCAGGTCTTCGGCGGCGGGATGTTCGGGATGCACCGGCACTCGATGCCCACAGCAACCGTGGTTTTGTTCAAGGCCAACGATCTTCATTATCCCTGCGATGCAATCCCGACTCACTACCGGCGTGAGTGTTACGAGCTGCAGGCCGATCTTATTCTCCCGGCGGTCAAGCAGAACTACAAAAAGGCGAGCGCAGTGTGCGATGCCGCCGGCACTCCCGATCTCGTACAGGCATGTTACGTAGGGCTGGGCAGAAACGCGTCCGGGGCATCGGCGTTTCAGTACGCCGGCATCAGGAAGAGGTGCGATCAGGCTTCACCGGCCGGCGTTCCGTTCTGTTACGAGGGTGCGGTGCGACACCTCGCGTATGCGCCGAGTGAGCTTCCGCGCGGTGTTGCCTTCTGCAAATCTCTTCCGGACGGAGAAAGCCGATCGCGCTGCTGGGACGGCGTCGGGCTGCAGGTCGGAGGATTCTTTTCGGACCAGGCGTCGCGACAGCGAGCGTGTCAGTCGGACGCACCACGCGACGTTGCGGCTTGTGTTGAGGGCGCCGGGGTTACTCAGGCGCCGCCCGTGAGGAATCGGCCGTAGCGCGCAGTGGCGACGTCATGACGAGCATCCTTAGCGTTCTCGACCAGTCGCCAATCTCGGAAGAGTCAACGGGCGGTGATGCGCTTCGAAATAGCATCGATTTGGCGCAGCTCGCCGAATCGGTTGGTTATCGCCGCTACTGGGTGGCGGAACATCACGCGACGCCGATGTTGGCGAGTCCGAGCCCCGAGGCGTTGATCGGTCCGATCGCCGCTCGCACGGCGCGCCTTCGCGTCGGCTCGGGCGGAGTAATGCTTCCACATTACAGCCCGCTCAAGGTGGCCGAGACGTTCAGCATGCTCGCTGGACTCTTTCCCGGGAGAATCGATCTCGGAATTGGACGGGCGGCAGGAACGGATCCGCTGGCGACATTTGCGCTGCAGCGCGATCGAAGGCAGGCCGCGCCCGATGATTTTCCAGAGCAACTGCTCGAGCTGCGCGGATATATGGAGGGCAGCTTACCAGATCAGCATTCATTCGCGCGCGTAGCAAAACTTCCCGGCGAACCGGAAGCCCCGGAGATCTGGCTTCTCGGCTCGTCCCCGCAAAGTGCGATCTGGGCGGGAGAGCAGAGTCTTCCATACGTGTTTGCCGATTTCATAAACTCCGAGGGCGCACACATCGCCGCGCTGTACCGGGAGCGATTCACGCCGTCTCCGCAGTTGCCGCGGCCCAAAGTGATGGTTGCCACGTGGGCGCTCTGCGCCGACACAGAGGAGGAAGCGGAACGACTCGCCACGAGTAGCCGCATGGCGCTATCGCTGCTGCGCACGAGCGGCAAGATGATACCCGTCCCAACGGTCGAGACAGCAACCCGATTTCTGAAAGAACCAGCGGGAGCGCTCCCGATCGCGCGCCGGCGGCGGATGACGCTCGGCACCAAGAAGATGGTGCGCAATGGGCTCGACGCGATCGCGCGCGAATACGGCGCCGAGGAGCTCATGATCGTGACGATCACGCACAGCCACGAAGCGCGAAAACACTCGTACGAACTCATTGCCGAGGCATTCCGGCTCGGCGCAGATTGAGACAAGTGGCGGGTGCGCGAATTGCCTCCCCCGACGAGGAGACGACGCGCGTCGAGATGGGACAAACCGCGGCCACGATTTAGAGGGGCGACAGTGGATAAGCGAAAGATCGGATCGCTCGAAGTCTCGGTCGTCGGCGTCGGATGCAACAATTTCGGAGGGCGCATCGACGAGGCGCACACCCGAGAGGTAATTGAGGCAGCCATTGATGCGGGCGTTAGCTTCTTCGATACCGCCGACATGTACGCTGACGGCAGGAGCGAGGAGCTGATCGGGCGCTTTCTCGTCGGCAGTGGCCACCGGTCCGACGTGATCATTGCCACCAAGTTCGGCAACTTAATGCCAGGACAGGGTCAGGGTGCACGGCCCAAGTACGTGAAAAAGGCTTTCGAGGCCAGTCTCAAGCGACTCCGTACGGACTATATCGATCTATATCAGCTGCATCTCCCCGACCCGGATGTCCCAATTGCGGAGACCCTGGGCGCGCTCGACGAGCTGGTAAAGGCCGGCAAGGTGAGGGAGACAGGCTGCTCGAACTTTTCGGCGCGGCAGCTACGGGAAGCGGATGTGGCTGCCGCCCAGCGCGCAGGGTCAGCGAGGTTCGTGAGCGTCCAGAACGAGTACAGCCTTCTCCACAGAGACCCCGAAGAAGAAGGCGTGCTGGCCGAATGTGACCGAGAGGGCCTCGCGTTCCTTCCATTTTTCCCGCTCATGAGCGGGTTGCTGACGGGAAAGTACAGAAAGGGCGCCCCTATTCCTGAGGGCACGCGCGTCGCGAAGTATGAGCGCTACCGAAAACTTCTCACTGACGAGAATCTCGACAAGGTGGAAGCGCTCATCGCATACGCCGAGTCACGTGGTCACACGATTCTCGAGCTTGCGATATCGTGGCTGTTGGCCCATCGCGTAGTTGCGTCGGTGATTGCCGGGGCATCTTCGGCTCAACAAGTACGGGCGAACGTTGCCGCCGCCGGGTGGCCGCTTGGCACAGCGGAGCTCGAGGAAATCGACGCTGTGCTCAGCCGTGAGGCAGGAAACGCGACAGCCTGACTAAATTGCAACTTCCGTTTCGAGAAGAACCGCCGGTTACCGGCGGGTGTAGGAACGGACGTGTTCAAATACTCACGACGAAAATTGGAGCAACAGTGAAAAACACTATTCTTTCCATGATTGCGGTCTTGGGGCTCGCCGCGGCGGCGCCAGTCGCGCAGGGACAGGGATACAATCCATTCCAGATCGGCGCATCCGGTGGAATTGCATTCCCGACAAGTGATCTGAGCACCGGAACCAATACGGGCTACAACATCGGGGTCGCAGTCGGCTACAAGCCTCAAGCGATGCCGATATCCCTGCGCGCGGAAGCCGCGTACAACCAGTTCGGGTTCACGAATGGAGGCGGGAGCATAAACATTCCCGCTTTCACCGGTAACGTGCAGTATGATCTGCCTTTGGGCATGTCCTTTACGCCCTACGCGATCGGTGGGGTCGGTCTGTATCGTCCAAGCGCAGGCTTCACCAGCGGTAGCAGCACCACCGCGGAGAATGACTTCGGGTGGAACATCGGTGGTGGCATCAAGATTCCGTTGAGCACGAGCTTCGAGACTTTCGTCGAGGCGCGTTACAACAGGGTTAGCACCAGCGGTACCGCGGCGACCTTCATTCCAATCACCGTCGGAATAATGTTCTAGGCAACGCAAGACGAAAAAGAATGGCCAGCCTCACGGCTGGCCATTTTTTTTTTCTAACTAGGGCTGAGGACTGCGAACTAACTGCCACTCCGAACTGCGGACTAATTGAGGACTGCGGACCTATTGCGAACTGCGGACAACAATCAGACCAATCTGGATTTGTCGTTAGTCCTCACTTCGTAGTAAGTCCTCGATCCGCAATTAGTCCGCAGTCCTCAATTAGTCAGCGATTCGCAATAGCAGTTGGTCCGAAATCCTCAGTAGTTGGTCCGAAATATTCAGCAGCTAGTCCTCAATTCGTAGCCTATTGTACCGCGTTGACCATGTCGAAGATCGGGAGGTACATCGCCACGACCATGCCACCGACGACGACGCCGAGGAACACGATCATGATCGGTTCCAGCAGCGACAGCAGGTTGCTCACTGCAGCATCGACTTCTTCGTCGTAGAAGTCAGCAATCTTCGATAACATTTCGTCCAGACCACCGGTCTGCTCACCGACCGCGATCATCGAGATGACCATGGGCGGGAAGACCTTGGACTTCTGGAGCGGCTGCGCGATCGTATCACCGCCGGCGATCGAGGAGCGGGATTGCATGATCGCATCCTGAATGACGCGGTTGCCGGCCGTCTTCGCCGTAATCTCGAGTCCTTCCAGAATGCTTACGCCCGAGCTGATAAGCGTGCCGAGCGTACGCGTGAAGCGCGACACGGCGGACTTGCGCAACACGTCTCCGAGAACCGGAAAGTGCAGCATTGCCCGGTCGACCACGAGCTTTCCGGGCTGCGTGGCGTAGTACTTATTGAATGAGTATCCGCCTACGATGACGATGGCGCCTATCACCCACCAGTAGGATCTGAGGAAGCCCGAGGCCCCGATCACGATTCGGGTCGGCAGCGGCAGCGCCTGGCCCGCCGACGCGAACATTCCGGCGAACACCGGGATGACGAAAATCAGGAGGACCACGACCGCGATGGCCGCGACGCTCATGATGACCGCCGGGTAAATCATCGCGCCCTTCACCTTTCTCACCAGTGCGTCGTTCTTTTCAAGGAACGTCGCGAGGCGGAGGAGAATCGTGTCGAGAATACCACCGGCTTCACCGGCGGCCACCATGTTGACGTAAAGGTTTGTGAACGCTCTCGGGTGCTTGGAGAGCGCGTCGGCAACCGTGTTACCGGACTCGACGTCGAACACCACTTTCCTGGTGACTTCCGCGAGCGCCTTGTTGTCCGTCTGCTCGGCGAGAATCGTGAGGGCCTGCACCAGCGGCAGACCAGAGTTGATCATCGTCGAGAACTGGCGGGTGAAGATGACGACGTCGCGCGTCTTGATCGACCCGCGGCCGATCTTCTTCGCGGCGTCCTGATCGATCTTGACGACGCTGAGCCGCTGCTTTCTGAGCTGCGAGATGACGTCGTCGCGCGAAGCCGCATCGATTGTAGCCGTGCGGAGATCGCCGTTGAACGCTCTCGCCGTGTAGGTAAACGTAGCCATATGCTAATCCTCTTTAACGTCTTGCCGGGGAGCCCGACGCGGGCCCACGTGTAGCCGCCGGCTTTCCGGCCGGCGGCTGGCCGGTTCTGCCTTCATCTGCCGGATCCAGCTGTCCAATCATGCGCTGGAACTCGACGGGGTCGCCGCTCACTCGCAGGCACTCGTCTGCCGTGACTTCGCGGTTCATGTACAGGGCGTACAACGCATCGTTGAGCGTCTGCATTCCCCACTTCTTACCAGCCTGCATCGACGAGTAGATCTGGTGAACCTTGTCGTCGCGAATGAGAGCGCGGATCGCCGGAGTGACGACCAGGATTTCCGCGGCCATTACGCGGCCCTTCCCTTGTGCTTTCGGCAACAGCGTCTGGGTGACGATTCCCTCGAGCACGAATGCGAGCTGAGCCCTTACCTGCGACTGCTGATGCGAAGGGAACACGTCGATGATGCGGTTGATCGCCTCGGCGGCCGAGTTCGTGTGCAGCGTCGCGAACGCGAGGTGACCCGTTTCGGCGATCGTCAGAGTCGCAGCGATCGTCTCCAAGTCGCGCATTTCGCCGACCAGAATGATGTCCGGATCTTCGCGGAGCGCGTACTTGAGCGCATTGGCGAACGACTTGGTGTCGCTGCCGATCTCGCGCTGGTTGATGATACAGCTCTGGTGCTTGTGGATGAACTCGATCGGGTCTTCGACGGTGATGATGTGTCCCTTACGCTCGCGATTGATCTTGTCGATCATGGCGGCGAGTGTCGTCGATTTACCTGAGCCCGTCGGGCCGGTCACGAGCACGAGTCCGCGCGGCTTTTCCGCCATCTTTGCGATCGAGCCTGGCAGGCCGAGCTGATCGAAGGTCTTGATCGCGAACGGGATTTGTCGCACGACCATCGACACGCAGCCGCGCTGCTTGAAGACGTTGCCACGGAAACGCGCGAGATTCTGGATTCCGAACGAGAAATCGAGCTCGTCCTCGAGCTCGAACCGCTTCTTCTGCTCTTCGGTCAGGACCGAGTAGGCCAGTTGCAGCGTGTCCTTCGGTGCCAGCGTGTGCTCAACAGACGAGTTTGTTATGTCGCCATCGACGCGAAGTTTTGGCCGCTCTCCCGCTACGATGTGCAGGTCGGACGCATTGCGAGCGACCATCTCCTCGAGCAACGAGCGGAGATTGATGCCTGCGTGCGGCTTCGGCGGTCCGGATGGAGTGGAAGTATCAATGAACGGTAAGGTCATCGGTTATCGATTCGAGTGTTGAGGATCACGCTGCCGAGGTTTCGCGTACTACCTGCTCCAAGGGAGCGATTCCCTTGAGCACCTTGAGCCAGCCATCCATGCGGAGCGTGAGCATTCCCTCTTCGATGGCGACCTTCTGAATTTCTGCGGCGCCCGCACTCTGCATGATCAGCTTTCGGAGCGGGGGCGTCATGTTCATCACTTCGTAAAGACCTTGCCGTCCTTTGAGACCAGTGCCGTCGCACTGCTCGCATCCCCTCCCCCGGAAAACCGGGAGTTCTTCCATCTTGGTGTCGAGCGTGATCTGGTCCATGAACGGCTTGGCGGCCTCGGTGGCGCGGCTTTTCGCGTCGCGAAGCGCCATATCGGTGAAGTGCATATCGCGCATGGTGATGCCGCCCCCGATCTTGGCACCCGCGATCTCCGCTTTGTCCATCTTGTACGCCTCGGCGCACTTGGAGCAGACACGACGGACGAGTCGCTGGGCAAGAATCAGGTTCAGCGCGGAAGCCACGTTGAAGGGCTCGATACCCATATCCATAAGACGCGTGACGGTCTCCGGGGCCGAGTTCGTGTGCAACGTCGAGAGCACGAGGTGACCGGTTAGCGCGGCCTTGATGGCGATGCCGCCGGTCTCCAGATCTCGAATTTCTCCCAACATGATGATATTGGGATCCTGACGAAGGAAGGCCTTGAGCGCCGCGGCGAAGGTCATGCCGATATCGGTGCGGACGAGCACCTGATTGATTCCAAACAGGTTGTACTCGACCGGGTCCTCCGCCGTCATGATGTTGACGTCGATGTTGTTGATCTTGGAGAGAGCCGAGTAAAGCGTCGTCGTTTTACCGGAACCTGTAGGCCCGGTGACCAGCACCATCCCGTAAGGGTTGGAGATCGCATCCATCAGCTCGCGCTCGGCGCGGGGCTCGATGCCGAACGTCCCGAGGTCGAGCGTCAGGTTGCCCTTGTCGAGAATACGAAGCACAACCTTCTCGCCGAACAGCGTCGGGAGGGTGGAGACACGGAAATCGATGACCTTGCTTCCGATCTTCAGCTTGATGCGCCCGTCCTGCGGCACGCGACGCTCGGCGATGTTCAGGCTCGCCATGATCTTGAAGCGGGAGATGAGAGCGGGCCGCATCTTGATGGGCGGCTTCATGATCTCCTGCAGCGCTCCGTCGATGCGGTAGCGCACACGGAGCTCCTTCTCGAAACACTCGAAATGAATGTCCGAAGCGCCTCTCTTTAGCGCGTCGGTCATGATGGCGTTGATAAGCTTTACGACTGGCGCTTCATCGACAAGCGAGGCGCCATTGTCCGCCGTGTTTTCGTTCTCGCTCTCGAGAATCTCGATGTCGTCGTCTTCGAGGTCCGCGAGGAGGTTCTCCATCTGGGCTTCGCCCGAAGCATAGAACTTCTCGATCGCGTTGCGCAGAGTGAACTCGCCAGCGATGACCGGGAAGATGTCGAGGCGGGTGATGAACTTGATGTCGTCGAGCACCGACATGGATGCGGGGTCCGACATCGCGACGGTGAGGGTTCGGCCATCCCGTTTGAGGGGAAGGACGCTGTGCTTCAGCGCAAGCTCACCGGGAATGAGCTTGGCGATGCGCGGATCGACCGTGAACTTAGTGAGGTCGACGGCGGGCATCTTGTGCTGCCGCGCGAGCATCCTGGTGAGATCGGTTTCCTTAACGTAACCGAGCTTGACCAGGTTGTAGCCGACGCGGGTGCCGTTGGGTCTCTGCTCTGTAAGAGCTTTGTTGAGCTGGTCTTGTGTGACCAGCCCTTCTCTCAGAAGCAAGTCGCCGATCCTCGGCGTTTTAGCGGCAGGAGCTGTCAAGGACGCATGTCCCTCCGGTGAGGCTTCCTGCGTGCTTTCGGCACTTCG
>Ga0137388_10001549_pt1 | contig 14000 bp, 9 predicted proteins | sample 15con2h14AmetaG_FD_104644 | JGI IMG/M metagenome (GOLD analysis project Ga0137388, IMG submission 104644) | Vadose zone soil microbial communities from Angelo Coast Range Reserve, California, USA - 15con2h1.4A metaG | ecosystem: Environmental > Terrestrial > Soil > Vadose zone > Saprolite...
CCACTCGATGCCAATTTGCCTGCGATTATTAACGGACTCCATGATCAGGAGATTAGACGCTGGGCCGAGGATATTCGCGATTATGGCAAACCAGTCTATCTGACGATCTTTCAGCATGCCGATCGTAACTGGTCATTATCATCGGGTGTCGCCAATGGTGGTATTCCGCAAGATGTACCGAAGGCCTGGATGCATGTGCAGTCCGTTTTTCGTGCTGTTGGAGCGAACAACGTGGCCTGGGTCTGGGCTCCGGCTGATCCTATCAATGACCAGGTATATGCACCGCCAGCATCAACCATCGATGCCGTCCTCCAAAGTTTTATTAATTATCCTGGGACAAAATGGGGTGATCCTGAGACGGTATTGCAAAATCTGGTGCAGCGCTATCCTACGAAGCCGCTCTTTGTGGAGGCCAGTGCCGACGGACCGGCGGCGCAAAAGGCCGCGTGGCTGACAAAACTTGGGCAGGCAGTCAATGATGTTCCTCAAGTTTATGCCCTGCTCTATCACGAAGGTGGACCTGGATTGAAGCTTACCAGCGAGCAAATTGAGAGTTGGTCACTCGCATCTGACCCTGATTCGCTGGCAGTCATGCGGCGTATCGTGGTCAGCCTGCGCAAAAAAGCTATTGCTCTTAGGTACGAAATAAAAGAACGCGAAAAGCGAGGATGAAATCGTGATCGAGACCTCTTCACCTCAGCAATCGGTTGAGACGAAAACAATAACGCGCAAGCGCCAGTTGACTGACCTAACGATGTCGCGCTGGTCATTGCCTCTGATTCTGGCCTTCCAGGCTCTGCTTTCCTGGATACTGTTAAAGAATACCGCCTTTCAGGATGAGGCGCTTTATGTCCATGCCGGGGAGCAGATCTGGCAACACTGGTTGAATGGGCTGCCGTTGGTGGATCCCTATAGTTACTATTTTTCGGGCTATCCGTATGTCTACCCGATTATCGGTGGTGCGCTCGACATGGTGGGGGGACTTGAGCTAGTGCGGTCCTTTAGCCTGGTCTGCATGTTGATTACGACGGCCTGTGGCTATTATGTGACGAAGCAGCTTTTTGATCAGAAGAGCGCCGTCTTTGCCGCTATTTTCTTGGTGTGTCAAGGGCCGGTGCTGTTTTTAGGTCGCCTGTCGACCTATGATCCCCTCTGCCTGTGCCTGCTAGCTGTGGGGACGGCCCTGGCCGTGAAAGCGAGCCAGGCACAGCGACCCTGGTGGGCTCTGGGTCTCGGTCCATTGCTGGTGCTGGCGTTTTTCGCGAAATATGCGGCCTTGCTGTTTATCCCCTCGATCCTTGCCACCCTCGCGTTGTGTACCTTGCTCAGGCAGGGATGGGGAAGCATGCTGGTGCGTGGGACGCTGGCAGTGCTGTCCCTAGGTGTGGTAGGAACGCTGGCGGCTATGGCTGTGATCCATTTTGATCCGAATATACTTCATGCGCTCGTGCGTTCAACGATCAACCGTGTTGTCAATGTGGAGCACTCACGCCTAGGGTTAGCCGAACATGTTGTCGAGATGGCCGGATTATCGTTTGCAGTGGGGCTGGTTGGCCTTATCTTTGCGCGCAAAAAACATCTGTTGATTGCGCTCTTATTGCTTGGCTCGGCACTGCTCGTACCCGCCTATCACATCTACAAAGCCGAGCTGATCTCTCTGGATAAGCACCTGGGGTTCAGTATGTTCTTTGTGATGCCTGTAGCAGGGTATGCGTTGGCATCTCTCTCCGGCTTCCGGCGGGCGTTCTTGCCTGGACGCTACTGGTTATCTGGCGTGGCGATCTGCCTGATCCTGTTCCTGGTCGGGGCACAAGAAGCGCAGGATATGTACTCGAACTGGCCATCCACCACCGAACTTATGTATGTGTTTAATACGCAGGTGCGTCCCGCCAGTGGTCGCTACCTGGCGGAACAAGTTGAGGTAGCGCGCTATTACTTACAGGGTGATACGTATACCTGGCAATGGTCCGGCCTCGACTTTTTTGAATATACTGATAAGCAGGGACACTACTACGTTGGCAATGATGCCTATGTTAAGGCCATTAACGATGGCTACTTCGCCCTGATCCAGTTGAATTATGGATATGACCTCCAGACCGCCATTCTCATTTCCCAGGCTATCGAGCAAAGCAAAAAATACAAACTCATCGATAAAATCCCCTATCAGAACTATTATGGGACTGGTTACTTCTGGGTATGGCGTAAGCTTTGACGTGTTTCTTTCATCCTTTGCAGGCCTTGCTGGCGCACTTACACGTCGTCGTTAATTTGGGCGAAACTTAGGTAGTCTAAACGTCAATTTTTATATCCTCGGCATAAATTGACGTTTATGCATCTCGTATCTTTCGGGCATGGAATGCATAACCAGCAGTGTATGTTTGCTCAGTATCCAGAACTTTGTCCAGCCAGGCGAGTACCCTGACCGGTACGACCCGCACCGCCAGCATCAGCCAGGCAAATATTGGAAGAAATATCAGGCAATAGATGAAGAGGCGTTTCACATTTTTCTGCGGTCTCAGTGGAATATCCCAGCGACGAAATGTATGCACGATGCTTGCGATCCATCCCCCTCGTGGCGTTACAAAAACCACATCGAACCCTGCTGCCTGGAGGAGCTGACGTAACGCATAGGGGGTGTAGCGGTAAAAATCATAGGGTGCTTCATGCATAGGATAGACAAAGGGCACGGTGGCAAAGAGTTGCCCCCCGTTTTTCAGCACGCGATTGAACTCCGCGAGTACCTCCTGAGGGTTAGGAACATGTTCCAATACTATGGATCGCGACGCTTAACGGCCAATTGCGGCGCGAGGGCTTCCAGGTCAACCGCAAGTACGTCCAGCGGTTGATGCGGGAACTGGGGGTGCAAGGGCACCGGTCTGCGAAAAAACGGCAGACAACCCCCAGTGAGCACGACTTCCCGCGCTCTCCGAACCTGGTCGAGCAGCTGGAGATTGTGCATCCCGAGCAAGTCTGGGTGGGTGACATCACCTACATTGGGCTGCGTGTAGAGTGTGTTTATCTAGCGGTGCTCATGGATGTCTTCACGCGCTGTATTCATGACTGGCACCTGGGGAACAGTCTCGATCAGAGCCTGACCTTGCGCGTGCTGGAGCGGGCACTGGCTCAGTACACGTCAGAATTCACCACTCCGAGGAAGCGCGTCCAGTATGCGGCCACTGCCTAGTTTGAAAGCCAATGGAGGTAGGAGCAGTCAGGTCAGCCCGATTTGAACTAACAACGACACATGTTGTGTCCATTCTAATGGGGCAGTATAATTTGTATATCCAATAATTTAGGAGCGATCAAAGTATGATAAAACATGAAGAGGCGTTTGATCCTCGGCATTACTGGGAACAGCGCTTGCAGGCGCATCCCGATATCACAGGAGTTGGCTATTTAGGTCTCTCGTCCAAATTTGTGGAGCAACAGTACCACGCACGTATGCGTCAGGTCGAATTGGCATTGCGTCACTTTGGGCTTGCTGATCTCGAAGGGCGTTCCGTTCTCGACATCGGGTCGGGTACTGGCATCTGGTTGGACTTTTGGCATCAGCACGGAGCGGCTCGCGTAGTAGGTATGGATTTCGCCCAGCCCAGCGTTGATATACTAAAAACACGATTCCCCGATGATCTGATTGTCCATACCGATGTGAGTGTAGCGCCACTGCCACTCCCCAATAAAATGCATTTCGATGTCATCTCTGCCTTCGACGTGTTCCTGCACATTGTTGATCCCGAAGGTTTTCGGCGTACCATTGCTAATTTGGCATATCACTGTGGACTAGGCGGCTGGTTAATTATCTCCGATGCGATTATACTGGGTCAGGGATACGTGCCGAATCGTTCCTATACAGTACATCGCAAAGTGCGTACCGTAACGGAATATCGGGAAGTGCTGGCGGCATATGGGTTTGCTATCGACTCGATATTCCCAACGACCGTTCTTCTCAACAACCCGCTTGAGGCACCAAACTATCTGACTTTTATGGCTCTCTTAGTATGGTGGAGGGCAACTGGACTGTGGGGACGCTACAATCTTTTTACCAGATTAGTAGGGCCAGGAGCGTTTAAAATAGATCAACTTGCCTGCCGTCTCTGCTCCAAAGGACAATCTCCCACATCCAAATTGATATTTGCCCGAAAGCTAGAATGAACCTGTATGCGTGACTGCAAATTGATGTAAAGCACAGGTTGTCTTAGAGGTCTAACGGGAGTCAGAAGTGCCGGTGAGGCCTGCCACCACTCTCAGCTGAAACCGGATATCCTGTCTAGATGGAAGACCCAGTTTCTGGAACGAGCAGCCAGCATTTTTGTAAGAGAAGAGAAGAGCAATTCTGCTTTGGCACGTGTGGCTGAACTGGAGTAGTTAGTGGGGCGTTTGACTGAGGTCAGTTGGAGGTGGCAAAACAAGCCGCCAGTCTCTTGCAGGCCCATCTGAGTTGCGCAATTCGTGGGAATATGAGGATGACACTGACGCGGTCAGACAACTGGGAAGGTTACTCGATAAGGTCTATATGCACAGGCGCATTCATTCTGCCTTGAGGTATCTCACTCCTAGTGAGTTTGAGCAGCAATAGCTTGGGCAACAAGCAGGTCAATCAGCCATGGATTGACGAAGTCCTGGCAGATTTGTGTCCAACTTTTTGGATCCAGTACATGTTTCCGTATCTGCACCATGCTTGCTTGCTTCCACCTTCGTCACGCTTCTCTCTTTGTCCAAATTCCTGGTTCCATTATACCTTAGAATGGCATTCTAATTTTAAGCAAGTATTTTATTCTGCCTAGAACTTTTTCAGAGTACCTTACGGGGGCATCCAAAATACGCTCATGCAATCCGTAAGTTCCGTTGACGACATCCCAGCCTTGGCGGACTAAGTGCTGCAAGAACTCTGTCTTGAGATTTTTTAGCTCTACCCATTGGTTTTTACCATCTTCTATTAATTTAATTTCCGCCTTGCTTTTGTATAACTTCCAGCCTAGTACATGGCTAGCGTAGTAGGATAGCCAAAGGTCTTCTATAAACCAATACTTCTTTGGGCACTGGAAGAGCTCTTTTTCTTTGAAGATTGTCGTGTCGCAAATTGCGCCACCAGTCCCACAATAGTCCGCTTCTTCTCCAGCCTTCAGCCTCTGTCTATAAAAATAATCTTCTTTAGTTTTAAACTTAAAAGCGTGAAAGGAACGAATAGTTCGGGGCTCAAATTCCTTAATAAGTGTACTGATGGCATTGTTATTTAAAATCACATCATCATCTATAAAAATGACGAAGGAATAGCGTGAACTAATACGCCGAGCGAAGTAAAATCTTCCGAATCCACCAATATTATGCCCGCTATGATGTACGGTAACCTTTAATTTTGGGTACAGTTTGATAGTCGCGTCTATAAGCTCTCGACCCTCGGGGTTATTGTTCCAAATTAAAACTTCTACCGTGCAGTCTGTCTGCATTATCAATTGACTTAAAGTGGAACCTAGTCGATCAAGTCGCCTATAAGTACAGATTACTACTGGTACGGTTTTTTCTAGCATACTTGGTATTTTATCTCTTTTCTTCAAAAGAAGAACGACATTTTGCTCATTAAGTTTCAAGCGCCATGACAACATAAGTGTCAGAGAAGAGACGGAAGAACCGCTTCCCAGGATGCACTACAATCGTATAAGACCCTAGATACGCTGTGGCATACTTTTACGGTCCCTGGTTGAGACCTTTCCAAGCAATACCAGGCATCCGCCATAGAGAACAGTAGAGCCAATATATATAGTACACACTCCATATATCGTCTGATGCTGTGCCAGAAAACTGCTACCTGCATACATAGCAATACCAACTAGCAGCGCTATCGCGAATATATGTATCTCAAAAGGAATGGGATAAACGCGCTGATTCACAACGTACATGATCAGCGCAAGAAACACGTAAGCAATGAGCGTCGATAGAGCAGCTCCCATTGAGCCGTAAAGAGGAATCAAGACAAGGTTGCATCCAACATTGATCAGAGCCGCGAGCGTCATAGCAAGAGAGCCGAACCATGTTTTTCGCCGCACGCCTACTCCAATAGTAAAGATGTAATACACTCCGTAAAATATCATCGATACAGAGATGATAGGAATAAGTGGTGCTGCCGAATGATATGAGGGAGGGAAAAATAGGTCAAGTACGGCAACGGCGATGAGCGCAAGAGCAAAAGCAACCAGGAGCAAGGCCATACTAAACCAACGGAATACTAGCTGAAAGACCTGTGGCGCATCTTTCTGTTTGGCAATAGCAAACATGGCTGTGGGCCAGGCCAATATAAATGGCGATAAGAGTACGATGCTCAATACCGCGCCCAGGCTATAGGCCACACCATAGCTTGCAGTCTGAGCCAGCGATCCAAGACGACTAAGCAAGTAGCGGTCTGAAAGCTGCAGCACCCAGAATGACACGCCGTTAAAGACCAGGGGAATTCCAAAGGACAACAGATTCTGAGCGATATTCAGGCGGGAAGCCAAGCCTGCCCGGAGAAGAATGAGAGGTAATGTGCAGATCACAACAACTGCATAGCCTGCTCCTGTTGCAAGAAGTGCACCATTTATCCCCATATGCGCGGCTCCTACCAGGATAACATTCCCCCCAAGGGTAACGAGTAAATTGAGAATTGACAACATCGAAAAGAACATCGCTCGCTTTTCAGCACGTAACCAGGCGAATCCTGGCAAGGAGAGATTTTGCATGAGAACAACAAGGGCAGCAATCTTTATAGGGGTACCAAAAGAGGAGTTGGCAAGTAAAAGGCTTGCTAACCACGGAGCTGTCATTGCAACAAGAAGCGTTATAGGTAGAGAGGTAAGAGATAACAGCACGACGGTTGTTGAGAGCACTCCTAGCCGATCTCGTCGCGATTCATAATCATAATTGTAGGCACGAAATACAGAAGTGCTAAGTCCCAGCTGGGTTATCCCAGTCATCAAGGCAATGGCAGTATTTAGAACAACAAGCGCACCAAAATCAGAGTGTGAAAGTGAGTGCGTCAAAAATGGTGCGAGGACAAGAGAGACAAGCGGCGATGCCACTGAGGCTATAGCATAGATGCCTGAACTTTTGACAAGATCGCGAATAAGTGCAGCATAGTCTTGCGCTCCCAAGATCTGTGTTCCTGCTTTTATTACTTTCTGCATAACGAGCGTAGGCAGATCAGCAATGTCGCTGGTTTGTCGCAAATGAGCATCATCGATCTCAGCTGTAAATTCATCTCCCATTTTCATAGTCATTGGAACCTTACTTCCTCGTCACGTCAGCAGGATGCATGCCTAAAAGTCAGTACCCGTTGATAGCCACTTAAGCTTCCCCGATCAGGTTGTAGCAACCAACAAAACTCCCAGCTCCTGTGGCTGCAAGATTAACAGCTACCATATCATCGAGAAAGGTGAAATCCGTTTTTCAGCGCTCTCTCGTTGAAATACATCATGCATCATATCTATCTTCCAAATCTGCATAAAATAGGCTTATGAGGTGCTGTACGTTCTGTTGAGCAGGTAAGCGATCTTTGGTTGATTTGAGCGTTGACAACGATCCACCAAACTTGTCCACCAGTACGCGAATCCAAGAACCGAGGTGACGGTCGTTATGCCAATTAATGAACTGGTATTGAGTAATATGACCCAATTAGTTTTGACCCACTGAAACAGTAATGCTCTCACCGTTCTTAAATTCCTCCCGGAACTAGTTTTAACCCCCTTTCGACTAGGGAAGAAGAGTGCCAGGAATGGACTGTGCTCACGGGAAAGGTCCTTTCTTGTGGTTTCCCTATCAACGGTACTTCACCAGTGCCTTGGCAAGCTCAGGAGAGATCCGGCCTTTTTGTACCAGCATATACATTGTTCCTGCAATCATCAACCCGATATGTAGTATATCCAGGAGGGGGAAGATGATGCCTCGCCAGTCACGCGCCTTGATCACACTCAGCATGCTGAACAGAAACAGTGCCAGCACCGGCGCTATACCAAGTTCAGGCAGGGCTGCGATCCTGTGCATACTGACCAGGACGATAGCAGCGGCAATGAGAGCAATGAGACAGGTAACGGTACCGCAAGCTTTCAGCAGGAAAGGTTTGGTAAATCCACTTGTGGGATGCGCCTGGTGAAAGGCCATCACAGCGATGCCTGCTGAAAAGTGCTTTACCAGTCGGAACTTTCGCTGATGCAGCCGGTGCACGTACAATGTATCGGTACAGAGAATCGTTGCTCCCCCGCACGCCATTTCCCAGGCAAGATGGTAATCTTCCATTCCGTAGGGACAGGTCAGCGGCCACCGATCCTGAATACGCTCAAACACGTTTCGAGAAAAGAGCAGATTGGCCGTAATTGGAGGGCTCTTAGCCGTGTCCAAGTTAGCCTTTGAGAGCACAGACTTTACTCCATAGCGGGGCCACTCCGAGAAAAGTGAGCCATCCTGGTATACCCCGCGAAGCGTATGGTCGTTTAAGTGGCGACGACTGATCCCCCCAACCCCATCGACCTGCTGCGTATCGAAGATGCGGATAGCCGTCGATAGCCAGTCGGCCGGAACCTCAACCTGGCTGTCAGTCAACGCGATGATCTCTGCGCCAGTCTGTAGTGCGAAGGAACTCCCGTAGTAGCGTTTCACGTTCGCATCACGTCCTAGCCAGCTTATCGGTCGCTGTAGCTGGATGCACTGAATACCAGGATGATTGATAAGATCTCCCAGTCCTTCCCAGCTCGCATCCTGATCAGGCGTATTGCCAACCAGGATAACGGTGAAGGCTCCCTGGTAATCCTGGGCAAGCAGAGACTGGACGCACTGGCGAACGGTGCGTTGTGAATCGCGCAGCGGAACGACAACTCCCACAGGCGGAAGAAATGTGCTCTGTTGGGCTCTTGAGCCTATCAGAGAGTCTTGCTGCTGTGGGACAGCGAAGGCAAACTGGTCATTAGCGACATAGTTGATGATCGCCGCGACCATAACTCCAATCACAGTTGCTGATAAGTAGTGTAAACCGATAAAGATGAGTAGTGCAAAGAGCAGCTGGTTGAGTAGAACTGTGCCAATCTTTGTCGTGTGACACTTGATCCATTGTAGAAGAAAAGCACCCTTGCGGTCGCGCCGGTTCACCCAGCGGTTCAGCCAAAAGTTAGCCTCAATACTGGCAATAGCCAGGATGAAATAGGCAATGTGCTCTTCAACGTGGCAATAATGCACCAGCCCATAGAGAAGCGCTATACCACCAAGCATCGCTCCCAGGCCAGCCGACCCAAAGCCGAATATGCGCTGCACTAGCTGGAAAAAGCGTACCGATAACTTCCTCTTCCGTGGGCGAGATACTGGTAGGGAAAGGGTATCACACGCTGCCCGGCTATCTCTCGTGGGGGAAATTAGTGTACGGTGGAGTGATTCCGTCGAAAGTACACCTAGATCGTCACTATCCAACGTTTCTGGAACGGTTGTGAAAGGGAATGGCTTGGATAGCAAGTAGCGTCGATCAAGGATATCATGAGGGGCAGCACATATGGAAGCACATTGCCCATCATATCCCATAACAGTAGCCGCATCATTCACCGGTACGGGACGACCTCTAACCATACCAATCGTTGGATCTTTGAAAGAGGCGCGTAAATACTGTAGAGCCAGGGTCTCGGGAAGAAGATCAGCACCAATTACAACCACAACCGGGCTGGTAGTCTGTTTGAGAAACAGGTTGATGGCAGAGGCTTTGCCTTCGCGCTTCTCCTGGATACACAATCGTACTCGCGGCTCTTGGAGCGCAATTTCAGCAACAGTCGGCACCGTGCGATCAGTGCACCCACTGGCAACGACAATGACCTCCTTGATGCGCACAGATGGAGATTGTTGTTCGAGAACAGCGCGAATGGTGCGGCCGATATTGGCTTCTTCATTATGGGCCATTATGCCTACGCTGCAACTGATATATTCGTCACTTTGCTCTGCTTGCCAACCCTCCTGCATCGATCGACTCCCATCTAAGATCTTCATTGGCATAAAGGGCCTCCCCCGCCCTTGACTAGTAAATATTACTAATTAGAGTATGATTCGTTGCCTCTATACAAGCAATCATCCAATGGGTCAAATATATGTACTTTGGGATAGTCTTTCCCACGAGACGTTCATGTGGGAGGTACATCTGTTTTTGATCCTTAACACCTGGCTCCCCGTCAAATTAAGTGTGCCTGCTTGCTAGAAAATGCAAGCTCAGTCTGCTAAGATGACTTTTCGCTCATCCGTTAGGGTGTTTTCCTACCGATGCTGTTCTGGTCTGAAGATTAAGCAAGCGAACTCACTTAATTTGATATTGGTGGCGAATTCAAAATCGAGCAAGAACGATAGAGAGGGAAGCTAAAAATCACGCGTAGTTTTACAATTCGCCACCAATATCAATTTGGGGATGAGCCTAACACCTGAGCCAAAAGTTCCTCTACATTAGGGCCAGTTTACCTAGTGATTTTGCAAACTGTTCCTCAACATCTGAGCAAAGTGTTACTCATGAGAGCCATCCCCTGTATTCACAATGGTAGTGTGACGTGCAAGAATAAATGTTTAGTGGTCATATTGGTTATTCCTTGCTTACTTGCTGTTATGCTGCTTGGCAAATCCTGTTAAGACAGGATTGTTCATTTATTGCGATTGCATGTTAATCCTGAGGGTAAGATTGCGTTTTTGCATGAGTAGACTTGATCGAGTTCTTGTTGAGTGAGATTCTGGGCTCCCCTGAGGTTGTCACCGGTGAGAGTGGCATTGAGGAGGTGTGCACCGATGAGGTCGGTACCGATGAAGTTGGCATTGAGGAGGTTGGCACCGATGAGGTCGGCATTGCTGAGGTCGGCATCGCTGAGATCAGCAGCGGTGAGGTCGATATCGCTGAGGTCGGCACCGCTGAGGTTGGCACTGATGAGGTTAACGCCGAAGAGGTTGGCACCGAAGAGGTTGGCATTGTGGAGGTTGGCATTGTGGAGGTTGGCATTGTGGAGGTCGATGATTTGACCATGTGCTTTACCCGTACTATCCACGAAACCGATTAACCTGGCTTCATAAATGAATTGCACTAAAAGGCCTTTACGCTCTGGATCCAACCCTTGTAGCGCTGTCAGCGTTCGCGCTCGTGCGAGTATTGCAACATCATCGGTTGGCTTGGATCCCAGCAGATTGTGATTGAATAACAAGTCTTGTATGTTATCTATATACGCTTGCAGTATTGCTACTTGTTGATCTAATGCACTCTGTTGGTCTCGTACAGGTTGAAGATTAGCACTCTGTTGGTCTTGTTGATGTTGCACATCGGCAATATGAAGTTGCAGTAAGCTGAACCCGATCGTTGCGGCGACCACCACGAGTAGAATTGCAAATATACCAAGTAAATTCATCCAATTCCAAATCGTATTACTACCAGCCCTTGGCCGATTGGAAAAGCCTTTCTCCTTTGAGTCTTCGTTTTTGCCTGATGGTGGGGATACTTTAGGATTGTCTACTGTGGTCATGATGGTTACTCCTTTGCTCCTGATACACAACACGCAGCGAATAGCACGCGAAGCAACAGTTAACGCGGGGATACTCTTCTTCTCTACCCTGGTGTTTTGATGCAATGTAGCACGTAAGGGTAGACGAGCTGTTAGCCCGCTTCTGTTTGCAGCATTCGTTGTCGGAAGCGGCAGAACTCTCCGATGAACTCAAAAATATGTGCCTTTTTGTTGCAAGGATATATGGATTTTCAATCTACGGAGACACGCTCAAGGGATATCTTCTTTATGAAATACTCATCAGAGCCAGAGTAACATTTTGGGGCAAAATTCACAAGATGCGCAACGAGGCAAGGTGTAAACTGGCAAGCCTTGCAGGATTCCCCAAAATGTCAAGGATACGATAGTACTCTTCTCCGATACGTTCGCAACTTGTCTCCTCCTACGTACTTCTCTACACTACTACTGGTGAAATTGTTGCAAGCACCCAGGAGTTGAGATAGCATTTTGCCGTTTGCTTGAGAATCAGGGGGCGCTTTCTGCTGCGCAAAGGGTCGGCGGCCGCTGACCTCTGGCTGGGCCACCAGCGATGCTAAGGACTTCATCCCAAAACCACTGCGGTAGGGGGTGTGCTGGCTCAGTATGCAGGAAGGCTGGTGGCAGCTCTATCGACGCGATACGCTGGCTGGTCAAACGTTCAATGCGAAAAGCGAGGATGAAATCGTGATCGAGACCTCTTCACCTCAGCAGTCGGTTAAGACGAAAACAATAACGCGCAAGCCCCAGTTGACTGACCTGATGATGTCGCGCTGGTTATTGCCTCTGATTCTAGTCTTTCAAGCCCTGATTTCCTGGCTGCTGTTACAGAATACTGCCTTTCAGGATGAGGCGCTTTATGTCTATGCCGGGGGGCAGGTCTGGCGACACTGGTTGAGTGGGCTGCCATTGCTGGATCCCTATAATTACTATTTTTCGGGCTATCTTTATGTCTACCCGATTATCGGTGGTGCGCTCGACAAGGTGGGGGGACTTGAGCTGGTGCGGTCCTTTAGCCTGGTCTGCATGTTGATTGTGACGACCTGTGGCTATTATGTGACGAAGCAGCTTTTTAATCAGAAGAGCGCCGTCTTTGCCGCTATCTTCCTGGTGTGTCAAGGGCCGGTACTGTTTTTAAGTCGCCTGGCGACCTATGATGCCCTCTGCCTTTGCCTGCTAGCAGTGGGAATGGCCCTGGCCGTGAAAGCTAGCCTGGCACAGCGACCCTGGTGGGCTCTGGGTATTGGCCCATTGCTGGTGCTGGCGTTTTTCACGAAATATGCGGGGTTGCTGTTTATCCCATCGATTCTTGCCACCCTCGCGTTGTGTACCTTGCTCAGGCTAGGATGGAGAAGCATGCTGGTGCGTGGGACGCTGGGAGTGCTGTCTCTGGCTGTAGTAGGGACACTGGCGGCTATGATCGTGATCCATTTTGATCCAACTATGCTTCAAGGGATCGCTTTCACAACGACAAACCGTCATACCTTTGGGGTGGACTCACGTCTAGGGTTAGTCGAAAATGTTGGCGAGATGGTCGGTTTATCGTTTGCAGTGGGGCTGGCTGGCCTTGTCTTTGCGCGCAAAAAGCATCTGTTGATTGCGCTCTTATTGCTTGGTTCGGCGCTGCTCGTACCCGCCTATCACATCTACAAAGCCGAGCTGGTCTCTCTGGATAAGCACCTGGGGTACAGTATGTTCTTTGTGATGCCCGTGGCAGGTTATGCGTTGGCGTCTCTCTCCGGTTTCCGGCGGGCGTTCTCGTCTAGACGCTACTGGTTACCCGGCGTGGCGATCTGCCTGATTCTGTTCCTGGTCGGGGCACAAGGAGCGCAGGTTATGTACTCGAGCTGGCCATCCACAACCCAGCTTGCGCATGTGTTTAGTATGCAGGTGCGCCCCGCCAGTGGTAGCTACCTGGCGGACCAATTGGAGGTATTGCGCTATGACTCACAGAATGATACGTATACCTGGCAATGGACCGGCCTCGACTTTTTTCAATATACTGATAAGCAGGGACACTACTACGTTGGTAACGATGCCTATGTCAAGGCCATTAATGATGGCTACTTCGATTTGATCCAGTTGAACTATGGATATTATCATCTCCAGACCGCCATTCTCATTGCCCGGGCAATCGAGAATAGCAAAAAATACACTCTCATCGCTAAAATCCCCTCTCGGGATTATTATGGGACCGGCTACTTCTGGGTATGGCGTAAGCTTTAAGTATCATTATCAGGCGCTATGAATCTCCACGAATGACACACCATTTGCTGTGACGACATATGTGTCATAAGACAAACCCAATTGACATAATCCAGCTAATTTTCAGCACCAGGCTCATGTTTTCGCTTTGCAATTACCCTGATGCGGAAATGCTTGCCCGGCGACGGAGTTGGTGCATGTACGATAGTGAGTTCATAGGATGGGGGATCCAGCTCTAGCTCGTAGGCGTGCAGCAGCGTGCCAATGATGACCATCAACTGGATCTCGGCG